>MDTD01032022.1_pt1 | contig 300175 bp, 310 predicted proteins | sample 811221 | NCBI WGS metagenome assembly MDTD01 (sample SAMN05326646, study PRJNA326480) | marine metagenome | isolation source: seawater | place: Pacific Ocean: South West | collected 2011 | reverse complement strand
CAAAAAAATGGAGGTGACAAATGAAGTAGCGATCCACTAAACCAAAAACCGCTCGACCGAGAGAGTCATGTAAACGCAATTAAAAATTTTCGCACGTAAACTCAATATATTCATTTAGAACATTGTTCGGGATATCTCTACCATCGATCTTCCCAATCCTAATAGCTTCGTTTAGAGACCGGCTTATGTCACTTTTGGCTCTTTCATCCATGAACTCCCAATGATCCTCTACAAGGCTCAATGCTTCGTTGGTGGCATCGGTAGCAAAGCAAGCCGTAACAAGATTTGCGAGCGTGTTCTCATCATATCGTAGAACTAATGCCTCCCTTAGGGCAGACTTTGCCAACTCATGATTCCCAAGGCTACCGTTCGCAACTGCCAAAAGTTTCCATGTCCTGGGATCGTTATGGAATTTCCTGGTGCTAATCGCCTCCTCGCATGCCCTTTTAACAAGATTAAATTGCTTATATCCAAGAAGCCCCTCGACTAAAGTAATGAACCCATCAGCTCTGGTCATAATGTCCTCCTCCAGCTTCGACATCGAAGCTATAAGATCATTATAACACTATGCAATATTTTTAAGAAACTAAATATTGATTGCAGAAAATGTAATACAATGTATGATTTTGAGTTATGAAAATTATTAAAGAGAAGGATGACAACCCTTCTATACCTATAACTTTTCGGCTTCCTCAGAATCTCATCGACAAACTGACAAGCGTTGCTGAGAAAAATGATCTTTCTCGTCAAAAGCTTGTCACGGCTATTCTTGAGCAAGCCCTAAATGACAAGAGTTTTAAGCTAAGAGTTAAGGGGTAAGATTTGATTACTCCTCATCAAGCAAAGTATTTTGCCTTCAACTTAACCAAACAAAACAAATCGAGTGACTCCGAAAGACTCGGACAGGGGCTTTTAGGCGCTAAGGTCGACATGAACCCTCATCAGATTGAGGCATCCCTTTTTGCCCTTAACAGTCGATTTTCTGATGGCGTAATTTTAGCGGATGAAGTTGGGTTAGGGAAAACAATCGAGGCAGGGCTAGTAATTTCACAGAAATGGGCGGAAGGGCAAAGATCAATGTTGATTATTGCCCCAAAGTCTTTAAGGCATCAATGGAAGGCTGAACTTAAGAATCTTTTTGGATTAGAAAGTGAGGTCGTCGACGGGCAGCGGTTTAGAAAAATGGAAAGTGCTTCTGAGGAGAACATTTTCGATCGAAAAGAAAGGCTTCTCATAACCAATGAGCACTTTATTGATAATTACAGCTCAGTAATTAGTAAGAATCATTGGGATCTCATCGTTATTGATGAAGCACACAAATTAAGAAATGTTTGGAGGAAAGGAAAATCGGTAAGTAAAAGAGCCAAAGCTATCAGGGATGCTATACAACCCTTTAAAAAGCTACTGCTTACAGCTACACCTATGCAAAATAACTTAATGGAGTTGTACGGGTTAACTACCTTTATTGACCCATATCTCCTTGGGACTGCAGACAGTTTTGCCCAGAGGTATTGCAATATTCCAGAAGAAATCCAAATAGAACGCCTTGCTGAGCTCAAGCATAGACTTAGGGGAGCTTTTCATAGGGAACTCCGTAAAAACATACGTGAGTATATTCAATATACGAATAGAAATGCGGTAACAATCACCTACAATCCGGACGACCTTGAAGAAGAGCTGCGAATTAAGTTCGAAGACTTTCTTCGGCGTCCGAGAATAATATCTGTACCGCCTTCGGCTCTGCCCCTGCTAAAACTTATTTATTTAAAGCTATTGGCGAGTTCTACATTTGCCCTTAAGAACTCATTATTGAACTTATACAAACGATTACTACTAATCTGTGCAGATACTGGTCGAAAAGAACTTTATGAGGAGCTATTTGATAACCTGAAGAGTCAATTGACTTTGCCCGACGGTCGACGATCAGAAGAGCTTGAAAAACTAGAAAAATCGCTCTTTAAAAATGTATTCCCTAAGACGTTTGAGGGGTTGGCAGGGAGAAATCATGCAGAAATCGACGAGGAAGAAATCTTAAAAGAGGATATTGAGTTCCCTGGTACATTAAGTGATGAGGAAGCAGAAACTCTGGACCAAGTTGATGCAAAAGACCAATCGGACGATGATGAAAGTATCACGGAAAAAGATATTCGAGAAGAAGCTGAAATAATACTGAACTTCATTCTGCTTGGAAGGCAAATTAAAGAAAACACAAAAGCATCTGCACTCGAAGCCACTATACAGCAGCAGTTTGAAAAAGCACGTTCAGAAGGGTGGCCAGAGAAGGCTGTAATCTTCACAGAGTTCCGCACAACTCAAAACTATGTGGTCAACTGCTTGAAAAATATCGGGCTGGAGCTAGATCGTGACATTGTGGTTTTTAATGGAGATTCAGGAGATGTAGAGCAGCGAAAGCAGCTGGTGGACTCATTTAAAAACAGCAAAAAGATCTTTCTAACTACTGAAGCTGGAGCAGAGGGTCTTAACCTGCAATTCTGCAATCTCCTTATAAACTACGATCTGCCTTGGAATCCGCAGAGAATTGAGCAAAGAATTGGTCGCTGTCACCGATATGGACAAAAATTTGATGTGGTTGTCGTGAACTTTGTAAACGAGAAAAACATTGCAGACGTTCGCGTACTTGAACTCTTACAGGACAAGTTCTCTCTTTTTAAAGGGGCGTTTGGAGCTAGTGATGAGGTACTTGGAGCTATTGAGATGGGCGACGATATTGAGCAAAAGATTCTCGATATATATATGAGCTGTAGAACCCAAGACGAGATTGAATCTGCATTTAACAACTTGAAATCAAAGTACAAGCCAAAGATTGATCAGAAGATTCTTGAAGCTAGAAAGCTTGTACTTGAGAATTTTGATGAAGATGTCCACTCAAAGTTAAAAATGAGGCTAGAGCAAGCTAAGTCAACAGTTTCGTCATTTCAAAAACAGTTCTTTGAAGTTTTAAGGTTTGGGCTTGGAGAAGAATTTGAATTTAACGAGGATAGGCTTGAGCTAAAGTCAAAAATTGATAATCGATTCTTCTCCCTAGGTGGAGAATCAGAAGGGAATTTGCTCAGGCTTGATTCCCCTACGGCTCAGAAAGCAATTAAGGCGTGCAAGACTCTCGAGCTTCAGCCATCAAAACTTGTATTTGAAGTCTCGAAGTATCCACACAAGTTGAGTAAAGCAGAGGGTTTAATTGGGAAGAGTGGTGAACTCACCTGTTGTATGGTTAAATTCAAGTCTTTCCAGGATGAAGAGTATATCCTGACTTACGGTATCCACCAAAGCGGTGTCATGGATCAGGATGAAGTTGACCAACTCCTTAAGTGTGAAGCGAGGCACGAAACTTGCGACTCTAACTATGTTTTTGATCAGGAGCTTGAAAAAGGCAAAGATAACGATCTCAAGAGTCTTTTATCGGACCTTGAAAGGCGAAACTCGGACATTTTCAATGAGCAGATAGAGAAACTTGATCAATGGGCAACAGACATAAAGACAGGACTGGAGCTTGAAATAAAGGGACTTGATCAAGAGATTCGTGCTGAAAAAGTAAACGCGAAAAAAGCACCGAATCTTGATGAAAAAGTAAAAGCACAGAGAAAGGTGAAAAGCTTGGAGACGAAACGAAACCAAAAGCGGCGTGAGCTTCATGAAGCTCAAGATAGAGTTGATAATGAAAAAGAAGAGTTACTGGAAAAAATCGAACAAAGCATGAAGCTTGAATATGAGAAAACAAACCTCTTCAAAATCAAGTGGGAGGCAAGATGATAAAAAAACAAAGATTGGAATTAGACTGGGTTGGAAAAGATGACAAAAGTAAATTAGAGCCTCGGTTGCTTTTGGAGGATCAAGTTCTTTCTTATGGAAAGCGTGACGAAAATATGCTGATCCAAGGGGACAACCTCTTGGCATTAAAAGCATTGGAGCAAGATTACTCAGGTAAGATAAAACTGTGCTTTATTGACCCTCCTTATAATACTGGATTCGCATTTGACCAATACGAAGACGGGCTAGAGCATAGTCTGTGGCTTTCGCTGATGAGAGATAGAATTGAAATTATCCACGACTTATTAATGGATGAAGGAAGTTTGTGGATAACAATTGATGACAATGAGGCGCATTATCTGAAGGTTCTTTGCGACAGTATATTTGGAAGGCGAAATTTTGTTGCTAATATTGTTTGGCAAAAAAGAACATCGCCCGATATGAGGGCTACTATTGGCGCAGGACATGATCATATTTTAGTATTTGCAAAGAATATTGATAACTTTAAAAAAGTTATTAAAAAGCTGCCACTTAATGACGAGCAGGCTGCTAGGTATAAAAACCCTGATAATGACCCTCGTGGTCCGTGGGCTTCCGTTGATATGACTGGGCAGACAGGCCATGCCACTCCAGCCCAATTTTACAATATAGTCTCACCATTTGGAAATGAGTTTCCCCCACCTGAGGGGCGTTGTTGGGCTTTTGCGGAGGATACGGTTAAGCGCCTCATCGAAGAAGGTAAGGTTTGGTTCGGCAGGACCGGCAATTCTAGACCGAGGTTGAAAAAGTATTTGTCTGATAACGAAGGGGTCACAGCTTGGACATGGTGGCCGACACAGAGGCTGGACATAATCAAGAAGCTAAAAAAGAAAGTATTTCGCTTTTTGGGCAAGGAAAGGCATTCGGAACTCCAAAGCCAGAAAGATTGTTAGAAAGAATTATTCATTTAGCGACAAATGAAGGGGACTTAGTTTTAGACTCTTTTGCGGGCTCAGGCACTACTGGAGCAGTAGCTCACAAAATGCATCGAAAATGGATAATGGTTGAACTGGGTGATCACTGTAAAACTCATTGCCACAAAAGGCTCAAAAAAGTGGTAGATGGAAAGGATCAGTTGCCCCTATCTGAAAAATTGAATTGGACAGGTGGTTCTGGTTTCAGGTACTTCAATCTCGCGCCGAGTTTGTTGGAAAAAGATTTCAAAGGTAACTGGATTTTTAATAAAAACTATGACGCAAACATGCTATCCGCCGCGGTTTGTAAGCATGAAGGTTTTATTTTTAGACCACATGAAACTGAGTACTGGAAACAGGGTTTTTCTACTGAAAAAGACTTTATATTTGTGACCACTCAATTTCTTACTGTAGAACATATTGGCCAGATTCACTCAAGAATGAAACCCGATGAGTCTCTACTGATTTGTGCTAAATCATTTAGGGCTAAGGCAGAAGACTATTCGAATATTACTATTAAAAAGATTCCTAAGATGCTTCTGGGCAGGTGTGAGTTTGGGAGAGAGGACTATAGCCTTAATATAACTGAAGAGCAGCAGGAGATGGATCTCTGAACTAGATAAGTCATCAAGGAAGCAACATGGATTCTACATCAAAGTATATCAGCGAAAGATTAAGCCTCAGAAAACCCCAAAAACAAGCACTTGAGGCTTTAACAAAAATTTCAAAGGTGATTGGACTGCCTAAACCAAACAGTGAAATAGATAAAAATGAAGCTGTAAAAGCTATCGATGGGTTCGACAAATTTATAGAGTTTGAGAGAGCATTCCCTTCAACTACTTTTGCTCTTGCAACTGGTGTTGGTAAAACTCGACTAATGGGTGCATTTGTCGCCTACATGAACCTACAGTTTGGTATCAAGAATTTTCTCGTTGTTGCGCCAAACTTAACAATTTATAACAAGCTTATTGAGGACTTTGAAACGCCCACGAGCCCCAAGTTTGTATTCCAAGGCATTGCTGAGTTCGTGCACAATAGACCAAGAATAATAACTGGTGATAATTACTCAAAGGTGTCCACACAGCGATACACCTATGGTGCCTCGGCAGATCAGGGCCTTTTATTCAAAGAAGAAATCACAATAAATATTTTTAATATTTCTAAAATAAATAAAGAAGAGCAAAAGATAAAAAAGATAAATGAATATTTAGGTGAACCATACTTTGAGTATTTAAAAAACCTTGAGGACCTTGTAATCCTAATGGATGAATCACATCACTATCGTGCTGCACGTGGCATGGATGTGATAAATGAGCTAAACCCCATTCTTGGACTAGAAGTCACCGCCACGCCGATGGTAACTAGAGGATCGAGAACAGTTCCTTTCAAAAATGTTGTTTATGAATACCCTCTCTCAAAAGCAATTCGTGATGGTTACGTTAAAGACCCCGCAGCAGCCACTAGAAAAGGTTTAACAAAAGACCAGCTTAAAGGAATGTCAGATGAAGAAAAAGATCTGATGAAAATAGAAGATGCTATTCAGGTCCATGAGCAGACCAAACTTTCACTGGAAATGTATGCTAGAAACAACAATAAGCCGCTGGTGAAACCATTCATTTTGGTTGTGACACAAGACACCAATCATGCAAATAAGATTTTAGCAATGATTCAAGCAGAGTCATTTTATGAGAGCAGATACCGAGATAAGGTTATCACCGTACACTCTGCACAGAGGGGTGAAGAGAAAGAAGAAAATGTTCAGCAACTGCTTACCTTGGAAGATCCCAAAAATGAAACTGAGATTGTTATACATGTAAACATGCTCAAGGAAGGTTGGGACGTAACAAACCTTTACACAATCGTCCCTCTAAGAGCGTTTGCTGCGGACATTCTTACGGAACAAACTCTTGGTCGGGGCTTAAGGCTTCCCTATGGGGAAAGAACTGGCGATCCTGAGGTAGACAAGCTTACCGTCATAGCCCATGACAGGTTTGAAGATTTAATAAAAAAAGCACAGGAAGAGTCATCGATCATTCTCAAAGAATATTTCATTGAACCAAATCCCGATGCTGGCAAGCAAGAGATTCAAAGTGTAAAAGATGTAGTTTCCACCCAACTCGATGAAGAAGCGCAAAAGGCATTTGAAATTGAAGATGAAGAGGCTCGCAAAGAGGCTTTGGCTCGAGTTAAGGGAAAGAAAAACCTCAATAAGAATATTCAGAATGTTTTTTATCAAGTAGATGCACCTAAAGACATTGAGGAGTCTCAAAGAAAAGAAGAGTTCATACAGAAAACTAAGGAAGAGCTTAAAGGCGAGGCTAAAGAGTTGGGGCTGGATGAAGAATCCATTGAGAAAATCGCCCGAGAAGAAGTCGAAAAACTCATTGAGCAAAATTTAAATGTCATAATAGAAATCCCAAGAATTGTGATTCAACCTGCTGGCAAACCTGAGTGTGGTTACAATGATTTTGATCTAGACACCTCGGGGTGGACGGAGCTGCCTCCAGTAGAAGAGGAGATCATAGTCAAGGCTCTGCAAAGTCAGAAGATGACAACTATTAATGTTAGGACTTCAGGCGAAAGTTCTGAGGAAGTTCTTGAAAATTATCTAGTCGCTGAACTTATCGACAAAGACGATATCGACTATGATGAAAATGTTGATTTACTTTACAAGCTCGCCAAACAAGCAGTTTCATTTGTAAAGAGTTATGCTGCTGGCGATAAAGTTGAAAATATCGTACAAGGGCACAAGACCTATATTGCTGACAGCATTTATACTCAGATGGAAAAGCAATTCTACTTCAAGCAGACAGAGTTTGAACGACCAATAGTGAAGCCTCACTCCAAAATTGAGAAGCACAATTATTCTCGGCTAAAGGGGCAGGAGATCAAAGATTACAAAGTTACTGCCAAATCAAGGGCAGAACTCAGAAAAAATTGGTATGGTGGATTTTCCAAAGCCAGTCACCCCTATTATAAGTTTGACGTTATCGCCGAGCATGATCTCGCCAAGGTTCTTGAATCCGACTCGAAGGTATTGAAGTGGATGCGACCTGCGCAGAAGCAGTTTCATATTTACTGGAATCACCAAACAAGTCTTTACGAGCCTGATTTTGTAGTTGAAGCTGAGGGAGAGATTGCTCTGGTAGAGGTTAAAAACCCTAATGATATCAACTCGCAGGATGTACAGGACAAGAAACGAGCGGCTGTGGAATACTGCAACCATGCGACGACACACAACGAGCAAAATAATAAGAAGCCGTGGAATTACTATCTAATTCCATCGGATAAGATAAGCCAGAATATGGACTGGTCCTCTTTTATAGCCCATAAGCAATCTTGATTCTCTTCCCGTTCTGTCCCTTAGGGAGAGAATTGGAAAAGAATTGCTTTCATTGTCCTGAAGGATTTGATATCCAATTTTTGCGCATAGGGTCGCTCCCGAAAAGCTGTAACCCACAGCCTTGCGACTTCATGGGCAAAGAAAGTGAAGCAGCTCCATTTTACGAAACAGCAATATCTAATGGCTTGTCAGGCGAAGAGCTGCGAGGAGCCTTTCTTGGTTTGGGTAGTACATATAGATGCCTTGGTGAATATCAGAAATCTTTGGGCACTTTTGATAAAGCAATTAAAGAGTTTCCGAGTGATCGGTCACTAAAGACATTTAGAGCTTTGATTTTGTATAATCTTGGTAAGTTTTCTAGCTCTGTTGAAGAACTACTTACTCAGTTAATTGACACCACATCAGATGAAAATATTAAGGCTTACGAAAAGGCTTTGAGATTTTACTCTGATAAGCTCGACCAAACCTGGGAGTAGCTATGACTAACGGATCCGGACAGCCCAAGCAAAGGAACTGCTACCATAGGGGGTATAGTGAAAGTTAGATCTTTAGGTCGTCGTACAGACTTCATCTTTGCAGGTTTTTCAGGATCTATCGAAGATAAAGGAAGCTACACTCTCATCAAGACACCTAGAAATCCTGGTTATCACTGGGGAAACTATATTGTTTTCGATCGTGCTCCCAAGCCTGGAGACTTGGCTGAATGGAAAGCTCTGTTTGATAAGGAGTTTCCTTATTACTCAGAGCCTCATCACTATGTTTTCACTTGGGATACAGAGGTAAATGACAAAGGTGAGTTTCAAGAATTTCTAGAAGATGGATTTGAGTTTGATTCTGCTGTGGTTCTAACAACGAAAACCTTGAAAGAACCACCACATATCAATGAGGACATATTTATCAGGAAGATAGAGTCTGATTCAGATTGGGAAGAAGTTATTAAACTTCAAACCCTCTGTGCAGACCCGAAATTCCTAAATGACTACTACGAGGACTTCAAAAGAAGTCAAGTGAGTCAGTACAGGAAAATGTCTCAAGCTGGAAAAGGAAACTGGTTTGGGGCCTTTATTGATGGGCAAATGGTTGGAGATTTGGGAATTTTTTCTGAAGGTAGTATTGGACGATATCAGAACGTGGGAACTCATCCCGACTTCAGAAGACGGGGAATTTGTGGCACTTTGGTTTACAAGGCAGGCTTGATTGCTCTTGATGAATTTGGGATTGAAGCACTGGTCATGGAAGCAGACCCAGAGTATCACGCTGCAAGGATCTATGAATCAGTTGGCTTTGTCAGATCTGAAATTAACTATTCTTTAAGTTGGTGGAAGGGATGAACAGAGGTCCAAATAAAATTCATATTTTTGGAGCTTCAGGTTCAGGCACAACTGCACTTGGCAAAGCTCTTTCAGAAGATATGAGCCTCCCTCATTTCGACTCAGATGACTATTACTGGAAAAAGACTGATCCGCCTTACACTCAGAAAAACTCCATTGAAGATCGCCACAAGCTACTTCTTCGAGATATGGAAGGGTTAAAGGGTTGGGTGCTTTCTGGTTCAATGGACTCTTGGAGTGATCCATTTCGTCCTTTTTTTGATTCGGCTATTTTTGTGCAATCTAATGCTGAAATCAGAACTCAGCGACTCAGAGGTCGTGAGTATGCTCAATTTGGTGATAGGATTAAGGAGGGCGGAGACATGTTTGACGAGCATGAATACTTCATCAAATGGGCTCATCAATATGATCTAGGTGAATTGGAAGGTAGAAGTCGAAAGCGGCATGAAGAATGGATGACTACTTTGAGCTGCCCCATACTCAAAATAACCAATGATGGACGTTTTGAAGACATGGTAAAGGAAGTCAAAGATTGGCTTTGTAGTGATTTGTAGTAATCGTGTAACTCGGAGTCAGTGAAATCAAAGGCCTACAGGCCCTTAACCGCCGCCACCACGATCAAATCAATTTGATAGGTTAAACTTTCGAGTCTCAGAAAGGGGAAAAGGATTGAGTTATATTTACCACATGGTGCCAAAAAATTTGATAGGTCATGTGCTGGTTCCATTGCAGTCATTGAGAGAAATTTCTGAAGAGAACTATAGAACAGAAATCAAGAAGTACGATGATCATCCTAAGCGCAAAGAATTGCCACAACGGGTAATTAAAAAGTTAAATTGTCCACAATCTGAAGTTTTACATTTTAGCCCCATTCATCCCCATCTCATGTTTAAAGGTTTGAAGTCTATATTCCCTGAATGGAACTATTCTTCAAAATACTTTGAAATACCAATCCAACGAATAGAGGGGCTGCCAGCTATAAAGTTTGATATGAATGTAACAGGAAGTTATGTCTTCGGTGAAGATGAACCAGAAGAGATGTTTGAGTGGGTGACTCCTCAAAACTACGAGATTCTCCGGGAGATTCCTGTCGAGGCCATAGAGTTTTATCAACAATGGCGAGATAGGGGAGAAAGAGGGGCGCCTGCAATGGCTAGAATTCCTCATGTCATGGTCAGAGGAGAAGTTGATATAAATGGCTGTCGTGTAATTGATTGGAAGAGCCCCATTTAGGAAATCATCGAACCTTTAGAATTAGCTATACGTTTCTGGATTGGAGAAAACGACGCTGACTCCTTTGGCAGTGCGTTTGCCTGGGTTTTTATAAGAATGGGGTTTGTCGCCTGGGAATGCGAGTAGGTCGCCCTTATGTAAGAGGTAAGTCTGTCCAAGAACTCCAACCAATATTTGCCCCCCAGTACAAGTGAAATACTCCCTAGTTCCTTCGACATGAGGGGAGCCCGTCATGGTTGCATCAGCATCTAGAGAAATCTCATCCATTTCTGTGGCCCGAATTTTATCGGGCAAAAGCTTTCGAAGCAGAACTCCATTCTTTGATCGTCGGTCCAAAGGAATGTCCTTTGCCTTAATATGTTTGCATTCTGCCTGAGGAGAGCTTGTCAGTTCATCCAGAGAGACTTGGAGGGCTGAAGAAAGTTTTAGCAAGGTTTCGAGAGTCGGGTTTGCTTCTCCTGACTCGATCAGGGCAACGGCGGCCCTAGTCGCTCCGGCAAGTTTTGCGAGAGACTCTTGGGTGAGTCTTCGCTTTGCGCGAAGATTTATAATGTTTTGTGCCAGATTGCTTGAAGCTTTGTCTAAGAAATTAACCATATGTCAGTAAAATAACAAATATGTCATTTTGGAGTCTAGAAAAATGTAGGTTCTTACAAGGAGGTGACAAATGAAGGTCAAATTGGATCACGTAAATTTAACTGTTGAGAACTTAAAGTCGAGTATCGACTGGTACAATAAGATTTTCGGATTTGAACTGGTGGAAAAGGGAATAAGCGCTGCAGGTAAAAGTTGGGGAATCGTTGCTAACAATGATTCGATGATTTGCATGACAGAATACAAAGATCGTTCTCGGGCCGATCATCACGATCAAGATAAGGTTCACCAAATTTTTCATTTTGGCATTAGGATTTCTGACTTGGATTTGTGGCAGAAGATAGTGAAGGCATATGAACTAAGACTCTATTACGGAGGAGTGGTTAGATATCCGGATTCTCAATCTTGGTATGTTCATGACCCTGATGGGCACGAAATTGAAGTCTCCTACTCCGATCAAAAGCCACTCGTGTTTCCGGAATTGTCTAAAGGTGAAAGACACACCTCTTGAAAGTTAAAGCCGTCAAAGCTAAAGTGAAGCAAATGTCTATTATTAGACTTTGTTGTTTCGGACAGAGTCTCCATGGTATTTCGCGGAATCATGGTTTTAGGGAGTTAAGGAAAATTGGAAAATGGGGCGAATAAAAGTTTATGACGATCCAAAACAGTTTTGGAATGAAGTCTCTCCATTTTTAAAAAAAGAAGAAGCCAAGAATAATCTTTGCTTGGGGCTTTCTTATGTCTTTCAGTTAAAACAAAATGATTGTTTATATCAAAGTGCATTGTTCGATGGGGAAGTGTTGGCCGGAGCTTTCGTCATTAGCAGATTTCGCACAAATCACAATCTTCTGCCCTCTTTGGTGTCGAATGAAGAGGTCTCGCAAGAGTTGTTCACTGAATTTTTAAAAAGCAAAATTAAGATCACGGGTATTATTGGAGAAAAAGAAACAGCAAACTTTTACCGTCAACTTTTGGAGAAGCAAGGTCATACGACTAAAATACATATGGCCCAAGGATTGTACAGATGTACCAGAGTAAAAATGCCCGCAAATTCTGATGGCTTATCTATTAGAAAGGCCGAGCTGAGTGATGTCGCAAAAATCGGCGAATGGATTGAAAGTTTTCATTGTGAGGCAGCTCCCCATGAGCCACCCATTAACGGGGCGGAAGTTGCCAAAGAAAAAATTGATAACGAAATGATTTACGTTATCGAAAAAGATGGAGAGTTAGTGTCAATGGCTGCCTGGAGCCGTGATATTGAAACTTCATGTTCAGTTAACCTCGTATTCACTCCGAAACCATTTAGAAAAAAGGGTTATGCAAGTATTGCTACGGCGAAATTGACTCAACTACTATTGGACACTGGCAAACGGGAAACAAATCTTTACACAGATATGACCAACCCAACTTCCAATAAAATCTATATGAATGTGGGATATGAATTTGTCTGTGATTCAGTTCATTTTGGAGTTTTTTAGCCCGTAAGCAACTGAATGGACGAGTATAAACTATATTGGGAGACCTCAATGGCTGATCCAATCTTTGAAGATTCACGCTTAGTTGCAATATATGATTCTTTCGATGGGGAGCGGAGAGATCTTGTACATTACATAGAGCTGATCAAGGAACTGGGCAGCCGATCAGTCATTGATGTGGGCTGTGGAACGGGTTGCCTATCTACGTTGATGGCTCGGGAAGACCTTGAAGTTGTTGGAATCGATCCAGCCAAAGCCTCTCTGGACTTCGCTCGAACAAAGCCATTCTCTGATAAGGTCCGTTGGATTTGTGGTGATGTCGATGCGCTTCAAAGTTCTTTATCTGCGGATCTGGCAGTAATGACCGGCAATGTTGCACAGGTGTTCCTTTCAGATGATTCATGGCTAAGGACGCTATTTTGCCTTAGAAGTGCTTTGGCAAAACACGGGCATCTTGTTTTTGAGGTCCGAGATCCCTCGAAGAAGGCTTGGCTCAACTGGAATCGTGATGACACATTCCAAAGAATTAATGTGCCTAGAATCGGTTGGGTGCAGGGTTGGTGTGAAGTTATATCTGTTACAGATCAATTGGTTCAGTTTAAGTGGAGCTATTTGTTTGAATCTTCTAACAATCTGGTCTCCTCTCTTTCTACGTTAAGATTCAGAGAACGTATCGAGATCGAAAAGTCGCTTTGGGAATCTGGGTTTGAGGTTAAAGAAGTGCGTGATGCGCCAGACCGACCTGGGCAAGAGTTTGTATTCGTGGCTAAAGTGGCTGAGAGTGAATAAGGTCAAGATCCTAATGTGTTTTTCTTCACAGGGAGCTTTATGCATAGCCAAATTCAAAGCTTTAACCTTGGAATGCTTCGATCTGAAGTAACTCTAGAAGATCACAATCCCTTGTGGTCTAAAGCGTTTGAATTTCTTGAAGATAAACTTTCTGAAGTTTGTGGTCCTACATTTGAGTTTTATCATGTTGGCAGCACATCAGTTCCAGGTATCAGCGCAAAACCGATTCTTGATGTTCTTGGCGTTGCGCAATCTCTGGAAGCGTTGGATCAGATAAAGTCAAAAATTGAGTCTCTTGGCTTTTTTTTGGAAGGGCGAGTATGGAATTTCGGGCCGTAGATACTGCGCTCTATACGATTCTTCAGAGCGGCTTGGTCTTGTTCATTTGCACATGTTTGCCAAAGAAAGCCCGGAAGTAGAAAAGCATCTTATTTTTAGGGATTATCTTCGAGAGCATCCAAATTCCGCAAGACTCTATGATCAGACAAAAAAGACATTGAGCCAAAAATTTAGGAATGAACGGGAAAAATACACCGAGGGGAAGACGGATTTAATTCAAAGCATTCTTCGACAAGCAAAAATCTGGAAGAATGGCGGCCATCTTTTGCGAAAGGCCGAACTGGGCGATGAAGCTGAGATTGCCAATGTTCATCTCAATTCTTGGAGAGAAATATATAAAGGGCTCTTGCCTCAAGATTACTTAGATAGTCTCCCGTTGACCTTCTCGCGACGAATGAGGTGGTGGAAAAAGTCTATTGCTGAAGAAAGGGAAATTATTCAGATTATCGAGACAAACGAAGGAATCGTCGGGTTTTCCTGTTTTGGTCCAGCTCGTCGATCAGAGGATTCAGATATGGCCGAGCTTTATGCCATTTATCTTCTTGAAAGACATAAGGGCAAGGGATTTGGATTTGAGTTGCTCAGGTCAGGACTGAAATTAATGAAAGAAAGCGGATTTAAAAAAGCCTATTGTTGGGTACTTGATAAGAATCCAACAATTGAGTTTTATAAGAGAACTGGCGCTCAAAATTCAGGTGTAACTATGGACGCTGAAATCGGCGATCAGAAGGTCACTGAGCTTATGTATATCTGGAAAGATTTGGGGGAGTTTTGACAATCGAGAAATTTGAAAAAAGGGGCTCATTTCTGTGTTTGGACGGAAAAGGTAGGAGTTCGGCTCAGAAGCATTCAAATAAGAAACTTTGCTTTGTATCTACGGACAAAGAGTTTTTGACGAACCTATTGTATGAACTTGCTCAGGATGAAAATTGCTACTTTGTGAAGCTCTCTGAAAACTCTAAAGAGGGAATGTCTTTAGGTAGATGTTTTTTTCTAAATGATGAGGACGCGGGCGCTTGTTGGGCGAGGTTTAAGGCTCATCCCAAGGTGCATTGTAATATTCAAGACGATGATTTTACACAACCCTTTAGAGCTCAGGTTAAGCATTATGGTTAGTTTTGTAGGTACGGCTAAATAACGAGCTTTAGAGGCACATAGACGGGATTGACTTCTGAGTTTTCGCCTCCACCACATGATTATCGGCGTACCTTTATGAAAAAGGTGTTATTCTCGACCCATGCATTTGATCAACCTGAACGACATCAGTAAATCCTATGGGGCAAGGACCCTCTATCACTCGGTGAGCTTTGGAATTGAATCTGGTGAAAAAGTGGGTTTTATCGGACCCAACGGTGTAGGCAAATCCACTTTGGTTAAAATCATAGCTGGCGAAATTTTGCCCGATCAAGGTTCAGTCACAAAGTCTCAGGGCGCTAAAATATCTTTGCTCGAGCAAGACCCTCAATTTAGAGAGAGTGACTCGATCTTTGACGCCGTTGGCGAGAAGCTAAATGACCCACTAGAGCAAATGGCCGAAATTTATCAATGGATTTCTATGCTTGAGTTGGGGGCATTCGGTGAAGACTTTCTCGTTTCCAAATTGTCCGGAGGTTGGAGAAAGCGAGTGGCTCTTGCACGAGAATTGATTACTGGGCCTGATCTTTTGATCCTTGATGAGCCCACGAACCATTTGGACGTTTCAAGCATTCTTTGGCTCGAAGAGTTTTTATCAAGGCAGAGTTTCGCGTGCCTGGTGATCACTCATGATCGGCCATTTCTACAAAGGGTTTGCAAACGCATCATTGACCTAGACAATAGAAATCCAAATTTTATCCTTGATATCAAAGGAGACTACTTAAGTTATAGCGAGGCAAAGCAAAGCTTGCTCTCTGAAAATTCTAGACACCAGGACGTTTTAAAAAACAAACTTCATCGCGAGCGAGAATGGTTAAGTCGTGGTCCACAGGCGAGGCAGACCAAACAGAAGGCCCGGATTGAAGCAGCTGGGGAACTGGAAGAGCAATTTTCAGAAGTGAAAGCGCGAAACCTAAATCAGCGTGCGCAAATTGATTTCGGTGAAAGTGAACGACTGCCCAAGAAATTGATCGAAGCCAAGGGACTCAAGAAATCCTTTGGGAGTACAGAGCTATTTTCGGATTTCAATTTATTAATCAGGCCGCAAACCCGCCTAGGGCTCCTTGGGGACAATGGGTCGGGCAAATCCACATTGATTCAATGCCTTTTGGGAAAAATTCCCGTAGACGCAGGTGAAATCACTTTTGCTGAAAACCTTCAGGTTTCTTACTTTGAACAGGGCAAGGAAACTCTTGAGGATCACAAAACGGTCCTTCAAAACATTTGTCCTGAAGGCGATCACGTGCACTTTCAGGGTGAGTTTATTCATGTTCGAAGCTATTTAGAACGATTCCTATTTTACTCACATCACATTGATCAATTGGTCTCTAAGCTTTCTGGCGGGGAAAGGGCTCGGCTGCGTTTAGCGCAACTGATGTTGAAAAAGGCTCAGGTTCTTATACTGGATGAACCTACGAATGATCTCGATATGGAGACTCTCGAAGTTCTAGAAACCTCCTTGGAGCAGTTTCATGGTGCGATTATTTTGGTCAGTCATGATCGATACTTCATGGATTCCCTATGCAGAGAGATTCTTTCGCTACCAGAAATGGAAAGATTCTCGGGATATTTTCAGTGGGAAAATTGGAAGAAATCTCAGCCTGACTTGAAGCAGGTGGGCAAAGAGCGTCCAAGTTCTCAAGTTCAACTTACGAAGAACGCGTCAGAAAAATCTACAGTGGGGAAGACCGAGCAGAAAAAAGTTTCATTTAAAGACAAGTATGAGTTTGAAAATATGGAGGCAACAATTGCCGAACTGGAAGAGAATTTGGCCACGGCGGAAGAAAAGTCCGATTACACTCAAATGGCCGATATTCAACAAAAGCTCGATGAAAAGTTTAAGCGTTGGGCCGAGCTCGAAGAACTGATAAACAATAAATGAGTAATCGTTGGGAGCAACTCTTAGCAATTGTTCCATTTTGGAGACCAGCGCACGGTCATAGATAGGAGTGGGAAAATATAAAGGATGGGTAAAGCATCTACAGTGTTTTTATATTTGATTCTTGGAGCCCATGTGGTGCTGGGACTTTGGGGGGCATTTGGGTTCATTGAATACTTCACAGGTCTTCAAGTTATAGGCCCTCTTCAAAATCCAAATTTTCCATCTGGAACTCAGTTCATCCACTGGGTTTTGGCTACGGCCAGTGGTTTTGGATTCTTGGTGGGTTATCTTTTAAAATGGAAACATACACCTACTCTTATGGTCGTCCTTTATGCCTGCTTAACCACGCTGTGCTTTATTGAAACTTTTGATTTTATGACCAAAGAAAGTAAGTACACTTTGTTTGTCATTGAAGTTGTCGAGTATGTGGCAATTTCACTTTATCTCTTTCAGTCTCAGCGAATGAAGACTCATTTCAAAAGATAAACAGTTAAGGCTGGCGAAGTTCAGGCTCTTTGATAATTTCGTCAATTCGACCGTCCACCAAAAGGATTTCTCTCTTGGCGGTGGCGGCAAAGTCGGGGTCATGGGTGACCATGCAGATGGTTGTTCCAAGTTCCTCATTGGCCCTTTTTAAAATATTCATGACCCGCTCACCATTTTCAGTGTCCAAGTTGCCGGTGGGCTCATCGGCAAAAATGTATTTTGGATCCATAATCAATGCTCTGGCGATGGCGACTCTTTGAGTTTGCCCTCCGGACATCTGACCTGGGTACTTGTGAGCCTGATCTAAGATTCCGAACGAATCCAAAAGTTCAAGAGCTCGATTTTCTTTTTGATCCATGATTCCTAAATTTCTTGCGGGCAGCAAAACATTCTCTAAAGTCGTTAATTCAGGAAGGAGGTAATGAAACTGAAAGATAAATCCAATTTGAGTGTTTCTTAAACGGTGAACCTCATCCACTCCCATTTTGGCCACATCTTTGCCATCGATCTCCACGCGTCCATATGTGGGAAGATCCAAAGTACTGATCAGATACAGCAAAGTACTTTTTCCGCTTCCGGATTTTCCAGAGATCGAAACAAATTCTCCGGTTTCAATTTTAAAATTTAGGCCATGTAAAATTCGTTGTGGAGGCTCACCAAACTCTTTAATCAAATCAAAACTTTGAATCATGATTGCTCCCTGATGATGTCCATGGGACTCATGCGGCTGGCCGAATGGGCCGGGATATAGCTTGCCAAGAGCGATGCAACGATGGCCGCCCAAAATGCAGTGATGTAAGTGGAGGGAGCATAGCTGATAGGAAGACTTGTACTCTGACCGATGCGAAAGCCAAGATCAATGCTTCCGGCCCATGCTGACAATGCAAAACCGAGAAACATTCCAAAAATTCCGCCAGACACGCCTAAAATCAAACCTTGAAAGACCACCAGCTCCAAAATTCGTTTTGGCCCGTAGCCGATGGATCTTAAAATGGCGATCTCGCGCTTTCGTTGATTGATCATAATGCTCAGCACGTTGTACACCCCGAAGGCCGCCACGATTAAAATCGCAAACGTAATAAAGTAGCGCACGAAATCTTGCATATTGATCATTTCCATAAACATTCGGTTGGCTTCTCGCCAGTCTTCCACCTTGTCATCGGTCAGTGCTTTCCAAGATTCAGCAATCTCCGCAGATTTTTCCATGTCGACCAAAGCTACGGAAATGGCACTGACTCTTCCGGGAGTTTTATTTAAAACTTGGACATTGCTTAAGTTGGCAAAAGCCATGCTTTGATCGATCTGTTTGTTTCCAAATCGGACCACGCCAACCACCTTAAAGGGTTGAGGATCTCCTTTGCCCACGGTGAAGTTCACATACTCGCCAACTCTTAGGCTTAAGTTTCCCAACAGATCAATTCCAAGAATCACCTTGTTTGCGCCGCCTTTTAGATCTGTGAAATGGCCTTCTTTCATATAGTCTTCGATTGAGGTGATTCGCACATGTCTTTCAGGCAAGGTTCCGATGATGTTGACGGGGGAGGAAAACTTGCCCACCGTGGCTAAGGCATTCACTTCGAAGCGTGGAGAAAAATCAAAAACTTCAGGGTCGTTTTGAAGTCGATCTGCCCAACCGGGGTAGTTTTCAAGACGAGAGGTGTCTCTCTTTCCTCCGGGAGGTCTCAGCCATCGAACCATGGCTTTCTCGCCGTAAAAGCGTTCGGTGATTTCTTTGGAGTCAATTTTATTTTCAGAGCCCGAGATTAAAATGTGAGCGGTGTTGTTTAAAAGCTGATCCGAAATGTACTGACGCATGCCCAGCTGAACGCCCGAGATGCTCACAAAAAGCATCGTGCCAAAGCTGATTCCCAGAAGAATCAGCAGGCTTTGTCGCTTTCGAGCCATGAGTTGGCGCCAGGAAAGAAAGAACATCAGTTTTTGTCCTTTTTCTGAGGAATCAAAATCTCATCAGTAAGTTCAATGGAGTCATCAGTGACTTCCGCCCATCGATCGTCCACGTGTCCAATTTTAACTTTGACCTTTTTCTTTTTGCCATTTCTTCGAAGAACCACCATGCCGTTGTGAACCGCAGAATAGGGAATCAATTTAGCATCTTTGATTTTTCCAACTTCGATGGTCACGTCGGCAGTCATTTGAGGAAGTACTTTTTCCCCCAACTTTTCCACTTCAATGTGTGCAAGGAACTCTCCGTTTTTAGGAAACAGCGACGAAACTTTACCGTTAAAGACGTTTCCACGAAGGCTTTCAAACAAGATTTTGGCCGGCTGGCCTGGAACTACCCGAAGAGCACTTTCTTGTTCCAAAGACACCTCGATGTAAAGGTCCTTTACATCTTCTTCTCTAAGAACGGTCGCCTGTGGGGGAACAATCTCTCCATCATGAAAGTTAATGCTTGTGAGAGTTCCGTCAAAAGGGGCTCTAAAGGTTTGGCCTTCGTCAAAGGTGATTAAAACAGAACCTTTGGGGACCACTTCGCCTTCTTTGAAATGAACCTTCCGAATGGAGGACAAAACTCCAAGTTTCACCTCGTAGATGCGATTGGATTTTACAGTTCCTAAGCCGTAAACGGCTTCAGTCAAATCGCCAATTTTTGGAGAAACCGACTCATAGCTTTTTCGGGTCGAGTAAAAGATCAGCGAAAGTGCTAAGACAAGAAGGACGGCTCCACCGATCAGCCACTTTTTTTTCATGAATGCTCCATTGAAAATCGATCAGCTCTGATTTTTACCACCCAAGTTTGAAGTTGTGAATGAATTTTCACAGACTCTCCATGCCAGAGAAGGGTCTTTTTCACTCGTCTTTTTTATTGTGAACAGAGAAAGCGAGGTTATCTTATGGATCTGATACGAATCCTTTTGGCGATTTTTCTTCCACCCCTTGGAGTCTTCTTGCAAGTGGGCTTTGGTGGCGCATTTTGGCTGAACATTCTTTTAACCCTTTTGGGTTACATCCCCGGCATCGTCCATGCCGTCTGGATCATCGCCAAACGGTAAGGCGCAATCCCTCCAGTTGAATGTCTGTTTTCTTAGGGCTATCGTTAATGAGTCAAAATCGAGGAGGGCGAGCATGGCCAAAATTAATCCGCGCTGTATGGTTTCATCCGAGGGGTTAGAGTATGTGATTCGCAATCCTATAATAGAGGATGCCAAAGGAATTTTGGCTTTAGCAAATTCCGTTTCAAAGGAAAGTGAATTTCAGGTCAGCGAGCCCGACGAATTTAAGATGACCATTTCCGAAGAGAAAAAATGGATTGAAAGGATGAATGTGAGCGAATGGAATTTGGTTTTGGTTGCAGAGTTCCAAGGAAAGATAATTGGACTTTTGGATTTTCATTGCAACAGCAAACAAAGACGTCTTTCGCATACAGGTGGATTTGGAATATCCGTATTGAAGGAGCATCGCAATCAAAAAATTGGATCCATGTTGATCGAAACTCTTTTGGAATGGGCTCGCGGTGTCAGGCAAATTGAAAAAGTGACTCTGGCAGTGCTTGCAAGCAATGACCGAGCAATTTATTTGTACAAAAAGCTTGGCTTCCTAGAGGAAGGCCGCAGAATTAAGGCTATTAAACTGGGGCCGGACCAATATGTGGACGATATATTGATGGCTCGGTTTTTAGATTAAAATATTTATTCATTCTGACCCATAATCTGCCAGACCATCAACGTTGGTGGTAATAGCAGTGGAGATTCGCCGAGGAATGATTTGAATTTTCAATAGAAGTTTTTGAGGTCAGAGACTACAGACGGTTGAGAACGGATGTTCCACCAAGGGATTTCCGGGTTGTTGACTGGAGGGATCTCGAATCTCGGAATCTGTCTCAAATTCATTCACGTTTAAATCATTTTGAGACAATGTTGCCTGAAGATAGGGCTCTCGACCTATGTCGGTAATGCCGATAAGTCATTAATGAAGACTTACACGTTTTTACTTCTTCACATCTTTGTGGCGTCCGTTTTAATGGGCTGTACCCGTGAAGCAGAGGAGCGTGCCACTTTAAAATTTAAACTTCCTCAAGCAAATCTTTCAAACAAAGCAAATTCATTGTCGACCTCAACAGATACTTGGGGACTCGCGGATCCGACTGTCATATCAGACATCAGCTGTTATGGGATTCTCATTACAGACTCAAAATCTGAAGGAGCTTGCTACGACGAAAACGAAAATGTGGCTTTCAACTTGGGAAACATGTATGGACTTTTTGCGGCGGGAAGCGAAATTTCACTGGATGTGAATTCCGGAAATGCAAAGACCATCCGCTTGATCGGTATGGTTGGATCCAGTGCAACAGATTGTGGAAGCTCTTTGTCTGCTTTAAACCTCTCAAGCTTTTCAATGCCTCAGGTGCTGGCAGCAAAAACATTGGACCTGGCTCCAGGCTTGAATGCGATGACCATGACCGCCTCTTTGACCGGAAAAAAACTCAATCATTGTAAAACAACCACTTCTAGTTTTGGTCCATCAAGTTCAACAACCACTCCAACGACTCCTGCAACCGTGGCGATCACAACCCCGTCTTCAGGTTCTTTCGTCAATGCTTCCAATCAATCTGCGTTGACTGTGAGCGGAACTTGCTCGGGGACGGGATCCCTCGTCACTCTTTCAGGAGATGCCACGGGGTCAACTTCTTGTACGGCCGGAATTTGGACAACAACAGTAGATTTAACTTCTGCGGCTGAAGGGGCGGTCTCTCTGACGGCCAGCTACGGAGATGGAACCAATGCCGTTCAAGACTCCGTGTCTTTGGTGAAGGACAGCATGGCACCAACGGTTGCCTTCACATCACCGTCATCTGGCGCAACCATCAGCTCGGGCACGATGAGCTCTTTTTCTGTAACGGGAACTTGTTCTGAATCTGGCCAATCGATTTCAATTTCCGGAGACGCGACGGGAACAGCTGCGTGTTCCTCTTCTGTTTGGTCAACCAGTTTGGATTTTTCAGGGGCGTCCGATGGAACAGTTTCTATCAGTGCCACGCAAACCGATCTTGCGGGCAATATTTCAACATCAGCGTCCATCTCATTTAACAAATCAACTTCGGTTGCCGTATTGTCAATTTCGGATGGAGCCACTTATGATTTTGGTACGGTTGCAAATGGAGCTTCTTCAAACAAAACATTTACTGTAACTAATTCGGGTTCTGTTTCCGCCACAGCAATGGGAGGAAGTGGGCTCGCATCTCCATTTACATTTCAAGGGGGGACTTTTCCTGGAACGGGTGGAGACTGTGGTTCAACTTTGGCGGCCGCTGCGACATGCACGATCGTTGTGACTTATGCTCCGACGGCCACGGGACTTCATACGGATACGATTTCTGTAGACTACAATGATGGATCGGCGGCTCAATCTGCGACCCGGGACATTCAAGGAACGGGTGCCGCACCTGCCGTGCTGACAATTTCAGAATCCAACCCTTACAACTATGGCACCCTTGCAAGTGGAGCTTCGGCAACCATGACATTTACCGTTTCTAATACAGGTTCAGTCACGGCAACTTCAATTGCAGAGACCGGACTTGCCGCTCCATTTGCTTTTACCGGTGGGAGCTATCCAGGGACCAGCGGAACTTGCACACCGACTTTGGCTGCTGGTGCAAATTGCACCATTGACTTGAGTTATTCACCAACGGCGACGGGTGCCCATACAGACACGATAAATTTAACCTACAATGATGGTGCCGCGGCTCAATCTGTCACCCATGATGTTCAGGGAACGGGCGCAGTGCCGGCTTCATTAACCATTTCAAATGGGCCGACCTATGACTTTGGAAATGTCACTTCTCTAGGATACGAGACGGTCACTTTAACAATCACCAATTCAGGGGGAGTGGCCGCCAGTTCTCTTTCGGGAAGTGGACTTTCAGGATCTTTTTCTTTTGTTGGTGGAGGCTATCCGGGAACAGGTGGAGACTGTGGAGGATCTTTGGCCGCGGCGGCTTCTTGTGATGTGGTTGTTAAGTTTTTACCTACAGGGCTTGGGCCATTTACCGCAACTTTGAGTATGGATTATAACAATGGTGCCGCATCACAATCTGCCACTCTTGATCTTCAAGGAACGGGAATCAATGCCTTTGTTTGGGCCGCACCTGGCAATGAACAGACCTGTGGAATTACCGATTCGGGCCAGGGGATGTGCTGGGGAAGAAACGTTGAGGGGAACCTTGGCGATAGCACCACGACGGATTCTTTAACTTCTGTTGGAATTAACGGAGCTTATGTTTGGGATATGATGAGTTCCAATACAAGAACAACCTGTGGAGTGATCAATAACGGAGACGCTTATTGTTGGGGTGAGGGCACAGGGGGACAAATCGGAAATGGATCTTCTGCCAACCAGTCGGTGCCGGCCTTGGTTTCGGGATCTCACTCTTGGGTTGAGGTTTCGGTGGGGCTTCAACACGTTTGTGGATTGACAGCCGGCGGAGATATTTACTGCTGGGGAACAAATCCCAGCGGACAGCTTGGAAATAACAGTACAACAACCAGCAACGTTCCTTTGATAGTGAGTGGAGGGTTGACCTTTATTGACGTGGAGGTTGGCGGGTCGAGCTCTTGTGGAATCACAAATACAAACGCCGCCTATTGCTGGGGTCTGAATACCAATGGCCAATTAGGTGATGGAACTACAACCACTCGTTTGGTGCCAACTTTGGTAGGTGGGGCTCATTCGTGGAACGAAATTTCAGTAGGAGGTTCTCACGCCTGTGGAATCACCACCAGCGGCACCCTCTATTGTTGGGGAGCGGGGACATCGGGACAAATCGGAAACGCTCAAAGCTTTGAGCAGACGTCACCCACACAAGAATCTTTTGGGGCCACGGATTGGGACTACGTGACCTCTGGAAATCAGCACAACTGTGCTGTGAATCTTTCAGGCGACATCTATTGCTGGGGAGCGAATACTTCTGGGCAACTTGGAAATGGCACAACCACAACAAGCAACTCACCCTCTCTCATTTCGGCGACCGGTCCATTTGATAATGTTTTTTCCAGTTACAATCACACCTGCGGTGTTAAAAGTAACGGCTTGCTGACCTGCTGGGGAAATAATGCCAATGGCCAGCTTGGAACTGGTTCCACTTCAACCTATGAGTCTACTCCTTTAGATGTGAATCCATAGGTTTGTAAAATAAAAAAATATCTATCCCAAAGTTCCTCGAGAAGCCAATTTCGCACACACAATTATTTTTGATCATACACTTGGTAAAAAACACTACAGATTCTCTTTATATTAAAATCTTTCCTTTGATAGAGATTTATGCTCCTTCAAGTGTAGAAAAGCTCATTTCATGGCTTAGGAATTGGAAGAAATGGTGTAGAGTAGAGTGAAGTCGAGGGCAATGATGAGAAGTGATAATTTCAATTTGATGTATGGCTATGAATCTAAATGGATTCAAGAAGTGACGAGCCTCTTCAATAAGACCGAAATGAATCGTGACAACTCAGTGATGGTAGATCGTGCAACCCAAAATAGTCAGGTGCTTGCATCAGTCTGGAATGGCCAAAATCTTCTTGCGATTGGAAGAATGCTGACAGACTTTCAGATGTATTCGAATATTTTTGATGTGGTGGTGGATCCAGAGTTTCAAAAAAAAGGACTTGGAAGAAGAGTGATGGAGGCACTCATGGCAAAAGCTCCTGCCACTTGTTTTTACCTCACATCAACCTTTGGAAATGAACCTTTCTACTTAAATCTGGGCTATCGATATCACAAGACTGCAATGGCTCGATATCCGGAGTTTTTCGGAAAATCTTCTTATCTTGATTGGGAGAGGGAGATTGAGTAGCTTCTTTGGGGGGGCGGTGACCATGATTTGTATTCAACAAATCGAAAATTCAAGTGATTCTAAAGTTTTAGATTTTCTCAATCGATTTGAGGAAACTTCTCAGTTTTTAATCAATAATTTATCGACTTATGGTCCTCGTCTTACAGATCATCACAACAGTGGCAATTTTAAGGCTATTTTAAAGAATGAAGAAATCATCGGGGTGTTTTGTCTCAGTCTTAGGGGGAACCTTCTCATTCAAACATCCGAGCCGTTGGCATCCAAATTGATAGCCGAAGATTGCGGGAAGGAAAGCCATTTAATCAAAGGTTTGATTGGAGATTGGAATTCCGTAGCTCCGCTTTTTGAATATCTAAAAAAGAGCAATTCTGATTTTGCGCCGACCTTGATCGAAAAAGAAGTGTTATATAGGTTGGATTTGAAATCTGAACATCAAAACTTAGTGAAAGATCAACGAGTCAGATTTTTGAACGAAAATGACTTTGACCCGTGGCTAGTTCAGTCAAAGCTTTACAATGAAGAGCTGAATCTTCCGAATCCTCTTTCAGAAGATCAGATACGCCATAGTTTCAATGAGGCGGTCTTGCGTAAGATGTGGTGGGGGTTATTTGAAAACAGCCGACTTTTATCTCGAGCAGGATTGAATTCCAGTGGAAACAAGGTGGGTCAAGTGGGTGGAGTGTTTACGCCTCACGAGTACAGAAAGCAAGGTCTCGCCAAATCAACGATGCTTCATATGCTTTGCGATTGTAGGGATCATTTTGGACATTACAAAAGCATCTTATTTACTGGAGAATCTGATGTTGCAGCTCGCAAGCTTTACGAGTCCATCGGCTACAGCCACATCGGATATTTTGGGTTGATACTGAGCTAAAGTTAATTTGAATCAATTTCCAATTGGTCAAATTTCATCACACTCAATGTTGGGTGAATCGAATTTTGGTTTATGTATGGAGAGATATAAAGCTGCAGACCATAGTGGCTCATGGGGATGATCGCGCAGTCTGCATCTATAGTTTCAAAAAATTGTGACTCAAAATCTTTTTCTGACAATTGATTTTGTTCATAGGATTTGACGAGGGCGCAAATTTTACCAGAGGGATCAGGAAGTCTGATTCCTAAATTTGAGCAAAACACGACTCCAATTCCCCAAGGCTCCAACTTTTTTCCAACAGATGAGCTCCTTAATCGAATGTCAAATGAAGGATCTGACATGGACTTCCAATTCACACTATTGTTTGCAAATTGGTATTTAAATCCGCCCTCATCCAGCGCGGGTTTTAAGGAACTCCATGAATAAAATCTCGGTGATCCGTCTTCGATAGGCTCTTGCCCCTCAATGGTTAAGACCTCTTTGCCTAAATCAAGAGGTTGTAAAGTCCTCTCTTTTTGAAATTCAATTTTTTGATTGGGATAGAAGGTTTCACTTTTGATATGATTGGTGGAACTGATTCCAGCAGAAGATCTGTGCTTATCAATGAGAGATCTAAGATAGGAGCGATTCTCTTTTTTAGCAAATAGACCCGAATCCAAATTGCCAAGCAAAATTGCATTTAGATATTCTGGAAAAAGTGGGAAAGGCTCAAGGCCTTGGGGGGGCTCTATCGAGTTCAGAGCGTTGTCAACAATCCACAATTCGGAGTCCGTTATGGATTTCGGAACTTCGTGAGTGAAAATTACTTTCGATGGAAAAGTAGAAGATCTCTCAAGGTTCCAACAGGGATTTTTTTCCAGTACGTATCTTTTGCCAACTTGAACCTGGGTGACCACATATGGGCCTGAGGAGATAAAAGATTCTTTATCCCTCCAATGTCCTTCGGCAGTGAGGTTTGTCGAGGAAATGTAGCCAAAGGGAGCAAAAGAAAGAATCTCCACCAAACCACTGCGAACAGGTTCGTTAAATGTGAATGTTAGAGTTTTTTCGTTGCTCAAAATTCCATTGATTGCAAAATCTCCATTTTTAAGATTTTCGTATCCAACCAATTTATTGAAAATCGGGACCTCTCGATTTTCAGATAGGTTTTTAATTGATCGCAATAGGCTTTCTCTGAAACGACTTGGAGTTATTTGTTCACCATTTTCGCAGAACAAATTTTCACGCAGTTCAAATTGCCATTGATTTGGTGATACCCGTTCCCAACTTTTTGCTAAACGAGGCTCATATCTTCCTTGATTGGAGTGATAGACAAGATTTCCAATCAGTTGTTGAACAATGACAGCCGATTCATAGCGTTCGGCTTCAAAAAGATCCAGAGTGATGGGCGATCGAGGACCAACGATGACATAGTTCAGTTCCAAATTTTTTGGTTGTTCAGCCATATTCGAATTGTCATAAATTTTTTGGAAAGAGTCATTTTATGGGAGTTGCTCTGAAGGTCTCTTAAATGGGAACTCGGCCTGAACATGTAAATAAGTCCATGTAAGGAGGGGTGATTTTAGAATTTTTTCCCATCCGATAAGGATCTCAGCCAAAGCTCTTGATTAAATCAAAGAAGTAGATCAAATAATGCCTAGCGTTATGAATTTGACGAATAATTCAAAGGATCTACGGACGGTGAAATTCCCCATTCTATTTATCAGTAACCTATTTTGTGCAGCGCTCGCGATATCGGGGACAGCTCAGGCGGATCAAGACAAAGTCTTAAGAGTTCAAATTGGGAATTCTGGAGAAGCGCCTTATCGAGAGCATACAAGTGCGGAAGTTCTTGCTGCCTTCAATGCTGCAGTATTGGGCCAACTTATAAAGACCGATGAGAACTTCAATTTATTCCCCGGTCTTTTGCAGAAATTTGAATATGACTTTAAAGCGAAAGCATATGTTCTAACGCTTCAGCCCAATTTGAAATTTCACAATGGACGTAAAGTAACATCAAAAGACCTGGAGTTTTCATTGCTTCGAGGGTTCTTCACTAAGAGTAATACCTTTCACACCATCTACCTTAACAACATTGCCGGACTTGATAAAATTGATGCAGGAAGGACTAAATATACTTCGGGTTTGGTCTCTGGGGTCAAAATTATAGATGAGTTATCCGTAAGGGTTAAGCTTTCTCATCCTAATCCTTCGTTCCTTCACTCGCTGACCAACCCTTTCTTCTCCCTAGTTCCAAAAGAAGAAATGAATTCAAATTTTGTTAGCTGGAAGAAAATTCCCGTAGGAGCTGGGCCCTACAGGGTCCTTGGAAAGGGATTTCATGAAGGGAAAGTGAATTTAGAACTTGTGGATAAGGGCTTGGAACACGCTACATCAAAAATAGAATTTTATACAAGCGAAGCAAAAGGCATCCATTTTGATCTAGTGAGCTCCCCATCTGAGAATCAGAAGAAACAGTTGGAAGTGAAATATACTTCCAAACCTATTGCGGTTCGCGCACTATTTTTTAACAATAAAAATGAGTTGAGTCGCAATCAAGATTTTAGAAATGCGATTCAATATGCCATTGATCGAAACGAAATCACATCTTCTTTGGAAGGTTATGATGTCGTATCTGAAATTCTTCCTAGACATTTCTGGGGCCGGTCGGGCAATGGCATGAATGAGAATATAGATCTTGCAAAAAAATATGTATCTCGAATTCCGAAAAAATTGACTGAAAAGTTCTGGGAAGCGGGGATATTTGCCGGTCCTAAATTGAGTCACAAGCATAAAACAATCGTCCGCTATCTAGAAAGACAATTTGCAAGGGCAGGTCTTAAGATTAAGTTTGTCCCAACTTCAGAGAAATTTCAGTCCCTAGAATCGGCGAAAAAATTTGTATTTCGAGTGGAGGGAAGAATAGCTGACTATGTGGATCCGCTGATTATGTTCGCTTCATTCCGAGAGGGCTCTGCCTTTAAATATGGATATCCTATTGGCGATAGGAAGGTTCGTTTTGATAAGCTATATTCCAAGGCCGAAGACGCGGAGGATTTCAACAGGCGGATTGAATCAGTACGAGAGCTTTCTAAATTCGTGCAAAAAGAATCCATTGCGATAGCATTGGGTGAAGAAAGGTTTGCCGTCGGCATTGATCCGAAGCGCATAAAATCAATAGGTCAGCAGCCACAGCCATTAGCGATATTTTTGCAGAATATAGAATTGAATTAGAAGGAGTGAGTAGGTTTGCGAGATTAGTATAGGTAGAGACTCATATGAGAAGAATTTTTTTTAAAAAGGTAAATTTGCAATAGACGGCCCTTGATTAAATTCAAAATGTGCTTCAAATCAAGCGCATAATAGACATATTAAGAATAGGAATTTGAAATAAAAATGAGAGGAGATATCCAATGAAATTTTCAGTATTTTTGAGTGTCATTGCTTCTTTGGGGGTTCTTTTGAGCAAGGGCGCAAAGCTTAATTTTCAGACAAGTCCGGCTGACGAGGCCACTAAAGATCAAAAAGATTCTGCATCAGAAAAAGTCAACTTTGAAAGTGTTATTCAGAATATCGAATCTGATAAATTTGCTAAAGAGCATCAGATTTTGGTAGCTAAATCTTTCACCGTCAGTAAGTAGCGAAATAAAAGTGAATTTTTGAGAAAAGTTTTAAATCTAATGAACAGTAAGAAAAACAAAGTATTGAGATTTCAAATCGGTGTTAATGGGAGAGCGCCTTATTTGGAAGATACTAGCGGGGAGATTCTTTCCAGTTTTAATGCTGCAGTTTTAGGTCAGTTGCTAACGACGGATGAGGACTTCAATTTACAGCCAGGCCTTTTGGAAAAGTTCGATTATGAACAAAGCACAAATAGCTTTGTCTTAAGACTCAAGTCCAATTTAAAATTTCATAATGGAAGAAGTGTAAACTCTAAAGACCTGGAATTTTCATTGCTTCGAGGTTTTTTTTCGTCGAACAGTTCTTTCTACAGTGTTTATTTGAAGAATATTGAGGGTATAGATCAAATAGATCCGACTAGATCATTATTTAAGTCCGGAGCTGTTTCCGGTGTTAAAATTGTTGATGACCTGACTCTTAAGGTTCGACTCGCATTTCCGAATCCCTCCTTCCTCCATTCGTTAACGAACCCGTTTTTTTCTTTAGTGCCAAAAGAGGAAATGTCGCCTAATTTTCTAAGTTGGCGAAGCATTCCAATCGGAGCTGGCCCTTATAAGGTTGTTGGTGAGGGATTGAAAAAAGGTCTGGTTGAATTGGAACTGGTTGATAGAACACTTTCTCATGCGGCAGAGAAAGTGGAAATTTATACTTCCGAAAGGAAAGGACGGTTGTGTGATGTGGTTCTTTCAGCATCGGAAAATCAAGATCTTGATGGGTTGGAAATAAAATTCACAAAAAAACCAATCTCGGTTCGTTCACTTTTCTTTAATACCCAAAACCCTTTGAGTCGAAATCAAGAATTTCGACAAGCGATCCAAAGGGTCATTGACAGGAAGAGGATTGACGGTTTGTTAGAATCGCTTTCAGCCTCTACTGAATTGTTGCCACAGCATTTTTGGGGACGATCCGGAAATGAGATTGTTCCAGATTTGAGCCTGGCAAAGAAATTGGTTTCTCAGATTCCCGAGGATTTGCGAACAAAATCTTGGGAAGCGGCAATTTTTGCAGGTGAAAACCTTAGTCACGATCAAAGAATATTAATTGATGCTCTTGAAGACCAATTTTCTAGCGTTGGACTTAAAATTAAGATTGTTCCAAACTCTGAAAAATTTCTGTCGCAGGAATCAGCAAGGAGATTCGTGTTCCGAATGGAGGGAAGAGTAACAGATTATGTGGATCCCTTGATAATGTTCGCCTCGCTAAGGGAAGGGTCTGCATACAAATATGATCATCCCATCGGTGAAAGAAAAGAGAAATTTGAAAATCTCTTCCGAAGCGCTCAAGCAGAAATAGATTTTGATAGGCGAATCGAGTCCGTACGGAGACTGTCTAAGTATGTTCAGGAAGAAGCGATTGCCGTGGCCATTGGGGAAACTCGGATGGGGTTTTATATCAATCCTAAGACTGTGAAAAGTCTTGGCTATCAGCCTCAGCCATTGACCTTATTTATTCAGAATATTGAGCTCAAGTAGGTGATTTGATGCAGATGTGGATTTTAGGGCGAGAAGCATTTGAAAATTTCAAGAAGGCAAATAGGCAGTTAAGAGAACTGACATTAAAGACCGCGGAAGAAGAGTGTGGAAAAGAATACGATCATTATCAACCTTGGATGAGTGGTTATGGACATAGAAAGACTTTGTCTGATCTTCAAGTTGTCGATTCAAAAGACGGATTTGTATTGAATTCTAGCGACGTTGAATTTTTGGGAAAAATTTTTTCAAGTGACCAAAGCCGTTATTTTTCTCAAATTTTTCCTCAAAACGACACTTGGCGGGTGATGAACCCGCATTCGTCGGAATTTGAAAGGTACATTTCAGAAATTCGAAATTCCTACGAATTTATTCAGAAATATTCCCCTGTGACATCGATGTATCTTGCAGAATCCATTTGCCATGTAGTTCCTCTGGAGTCAGCTTCAAGTGAAAAATCTCTTAGGAGAGATGGAAGTGGATTTTCAACTCAATTGTACCGCGGTGGAATTTTTTTAAGTCTCGCTGAGCGATCTCCTGTAAGCGCTTTTGAAAATTTATTGAATCTAGTCCATGAAATGGGACATCAAATTTTAGATGTCTATTTGAACAGCGACTTTTTGATAGAAGAGGAAGACTTTCAGAAAACGATCTACTCGGTTGTTCGGCGTACAGGGCGTCCAGCGATCATGTCAATTCATGCGTTAATGGCATCTGCTCAAATGCTGCAGTTCTTGAATGAAGCCATGCCTAAGCTCAAAGAATGGGTTCCTGAGAAATATCTCACAGACCGTTACCTTCAAATGCGAGATGATGTGCAATTAGGCCTGGGTTTGATGCAGTCGATTCGATTGAGTCCACTGGGAAGGGGAATTGTGGAGGACATTTTAATGGAGTCTCACAGGGAGGCCATTTAGAATGAAATCTGTATCCTTGATTCAAGAGGCACAAAGGAGAGGTGAACAACTCTCATTTTGGATTTCCTTGATCCTTTCTGCGGTCTTTGCACTCATAAGCTGTATCTCCTTGGCATACAGCCAAATCACCGCTGTCCAGGATGATTTTTTGACCAACGAAAAAAATTTCTCATATTGGATCGAGACAGGTGATGTCTTTCAATTGGATCGCGCTCTTTCAAATTTTGTGAAAGTTCATAGTCAAGTAAAGGAAATTGAGCTTGAAAAAGAGGGATTTGAGATCGCCTCCCTGCGTTCAAAGAACTATTCTCAAAAAATTCTTTCTAAAAAAATTGTCTTCGAAAGAAAGTTAGCTGGGGCGAGGGCAAAAATCTTCTATGACATTTCTTTCAAAGAGATTCTCTACATTCCAATTCTCTTCTTTTTAATTTATCTCATCTTACGATTTTCAATTAAAAATCTAATGACTCGATTCGGTCGATCCATTTTGAATCCTTTGACGGATTTTTCTCTTTCTATTGGAGGCGCAAGCAGCTTGGAGGAAATCCAGGGACTCACACATTCAAAAGGCAAAATTTTAGAGCTGGATGCGCTTATCGAAAAGCTCTCTCTTTTGGGTTTTAGAGTTTCCGAAGCTGAGCGCAAAGCCTCAAAAGTGAAAGAGCTTGAATTTGTGAATCGTATTTCAAAACAGGTCGCCCATGACATTCGCTCGCCATTAACGGCTATCGAGGCGATTGTTAAATCTAAGGGTGGATTGGATGTTCAAAAATTGAGTTTGCTAGAAATGGCTGCGGGTCAAATCAAGGAAATTGCGGAGGACTTGTTGGGACAAAGCAGATCTCCTCTCTCAATTTCATCAGAGAGGGTAAAAAGTCAAAATTCACAATCTTTAGGAAAGGAATCATCGGACTCGATAATTTCAGCAGTGGAAAAAGTGATAGAAGCAAAAAAGTTGGAATATTCTAAGAGAAAAATTAAATTTGTTCTCTATCAATACGCTACCACTAAGTTGGGGGTTTGCTGTCAGATAGAAGAGCTTATTCGTGTTCTTTCGAACCTGATTAATAATTCTGTTGAAGCAATGCCCAATGGAGGACTTATTTCTGTGGACGTGTTGTGTGAAGCCGATGAATTCATGATTGAAGTGAGAGACACGGGGATCGGAATTTCAAGGGAACATTTGGATCAGCTCTTTCAAGAAGGAGCGACTTTTGGCAAAGAAAATGGTAATGGTTTGGGTCTCTTTAGTGCCAAAGTGCGAGTTGAAGAGTGGGGTGGAAGGCTCGCAATAAACTCCGAGCCGAACAAAGGATCTCGTGTACGAATTGCTTTGAGACCTGTCGCCTAAGACCCAAGCGCAGATTGGAGGGCGGTGGCCAGGTGGTCGGTGGTGGTGCGTAGACGGGCCGACGAGGAAAAAGGCAAGGGGGACAACATCGACACCGGCACTCCCATGGACGACCATTGGGGCAACACCTGAACCAGCTTCTTCGCCCTCAAATAAGGTTCGCAAAGAAATGTGGGGGCCAAAGCAATTCCTCCGCCGGCAACCGTCGCGGCCAACAAACTAGACATCTGATTGCTGGCAATTCGAGGGCGGATAGGAACTTGCACCGACTTCGACTTGCTCTTTAGCTTCCACCCACTGGAATTCAAAGTGCTGGATAAAGCCAAACAATCTTGAGACTCCAAATCCTCAACTTTTGAAATCCGTGGCCGTCCATCCAAATATTTGGGCGAAGCCACCAGCATCAATTTCAACTCGCCAATCTTTTTGACTTTCAATGAGCTTTCCTTCAATCGACCAATGCGAACAGCAAGGTCGTAGCCGTCGGCCACCAAATCCAAAACGTCGTCCGTGTAATTCAATTCAAATTTCAATCCGGGATGTTTGTGGCAAAGTTCTGCAATTGCCGGAGCAATAATATGGGATCCCAAATCTTCGGACGCCGTCAATTTGATCTTCCCGGTGATCAGGTTGTCATTTCCGTAAAGGGATTTCCGCGCATTCTCTATGACTTCAAGAGGCCCAACACAGGTGTCGTAAAATTCCTTACCCGCGGCGGTTAAAGTTTGGCTGCGAGTGGTTCGTACCAGCAACTGAGTTCCAGTGTCTTTCTCTAAACGAGAGAGGGCCTTGCTCACTGTGGACTTGGGAAGCCTCAACTGTTGAGCGGCCTTGGTAAAACTGCCGTTTTTAACCACTTGGACAAAGATTTGAACCAGATCAAGATCCATATTGTTTCCTATTTGAAACATTGTATTTCGTTTGATGCCACTAATCAACAGTGGGTTTTTGATCGATACTGATTTTAGAAACAGCTCGGCGAAGTGGAAAGCCGTCAAACCCAAAAAGGAGAACTTTATGAAACTGATCTTGTTAACAGCAGCCCTTCTAGCAACCTCTGCAGCCTCCGCAGAAACTTACACCATCGATACAGAAAAAAGCCACATTGACTGGAAGGCCGGAAAAAAGATCGGCAGCTTCCACAATGGAAAAATCCAGATCAAAAACGGAAAGGTCGAAACCGATAAAAAAGGCCAAGTTTCCAAAGCCGAAATCGCAGTGGATATGTCTACTATCACCAATGAAGATCTTAAAGACAGTCCTGAATACCAAACCAAATTGGTGGGCCATCTTTCCAGTGAAGATTTCTTCCATGTGGAAAAATATCCTGAGTCTACATTTAAATTGAAAAGCATCAAGTTGAAGCCCGGATCCAAAGATCAGTACCTTGTAAAGGGTGATCTTACGATGATTGGAGTGACCAAGCCTGTTGAGTTTCCTGCAGAAATCAGTGCAGATAAAAACAAATTGGAAGGTTCTGCGACTTTGACCATCGAACGTTTGAAGTGGGGTCTTAAATACGGATCTGGAAGCATTTTCAAATCGTTGACCGCAGATAAAATCATCAATGACAGCTTCGAGTTAAAATTGAACCTTGTTGCGAAAAAATAAATTTTAAACTTCGATTCTCTGGCCTTCTCCGTTAATCTTTTTGTGAGGGGGCAAGAGATGACCAATAAAGAAATCGTTCAAAGAATGTATCAGGCCTACATTGAGGGAAATCGAGAAGCCATTGAACCCTTAATCGCGTCGAATTTTAAATTCACAAGCCCCTTGGACAATGCCATTGATCGAACCACCTACTTTCAACGCTGTTGGCCCAACAGCCAATGGATCAAAGATTTTCGATTTGTCCACTTGGTAGAAAATGGAGACCAAGTCTTCGTCACCTATGAGGGAGTCACCAACGAGGGGGAAGGCTTTCGAAACACCGAGATCATCACTCTTAAAGATCACAGGGCCATTGAAGTTGAGGTTTACTTTGGCTGGAATGTGCCTCACAAGGCCAAGCCTGGGGAATTTCTAAATTCTTAGAAAAGGCCGAAAAGAGGACTCGTCACTATCTGGGATCGGTGCTAGAAAATCCCCATGATTCATTTTTCAAATGTGACCAAAAATTATGGCAATAAGGTCCTTTACAAGGGCGCGAACTTTCAACTGAATGCGGGCGAGAAGGTGGGACTTGTTGGACCCAACGGGGCGGGTAAGACCACTATCTTCCGATTAATTGTGGGTGAAGAGCGTCCCGATGACGGCCAAGTGGTCTACCCGGACAAGGTTCGCGTGGGTTACTTTTCGCAAAACCTCGAAGACATGAGCGGACGTACGGTGATTGACGAGGTCAAATCTGCAGCTGGAGATTTGATGGAAATCGAAGCTCGGCTGCCAGAGCTTGAAAAGAAAATGTGCGAGCCTTTAGATGAAGACGAAATGGCCCAAGTTCTTGAGGAATACGGTCACCTGCAAAGTGAGTTTGAGAGCAAAGGGGGATATGAACTTTCCTCGAAAGCGGCCGAAATCATCACGGGTCTTGGCTTTCCTCCAGAGTTTCACTTGCGTCCCACGGAAAGTTTCAGTGGGGGATGGAAGATGCGAATTGCATTGGCGAAAATCCTACTGATCAATCCTGATGTGCTTTTAATGGATGAACCTACGAACCATTTGGATTTGGAATCGATCATTTGGTTGGAATCTTGGATCAACCAGTATGAAGGTGCTTTGTTGATGACAAGCCATGATCGGGAATTCATGAACCGCTTAGTGACAAAGATCGTCGAGGTGGCCCATCAAACCGTGACGGTCTATGGAGGCAATTACGACTTTTATGTGCGCGAAAGCGAAGTCCGTCGCGAGCAATTGATCGCTGCAGCCAAACGTCAGGAAGAAATGCTGGCCAAGGAAGAAGAATTTATTGCGCGGTTTGCGGCTCGAGCTTCTCATGCGGCGCAAGTTCAGTCGCGGGGAAAGAAGATCGAAAAGATTGATCGCATTGAGGTTCCTCAGGAAGAACGGGCCATTCAGTTTGTCTGGCCAGAGCCACCACGAAGTGGGGACGAGGTTTTTAAATTTAAAGATCTCAAAAAGTCCTACGCTTTAGAAGATGGAAAAGAACTTCCGGTGTTTTCAAATTTAACAGGAACGGTCAAAAGGTTGGATCGAATTGCCGTGACCGGAGTCAACGGAGCCGGAAAATCCACGCTTTTAAAAATCATTACCGGGCAAATTGACCCTTCTGATGGTGAAGGGCAGCTGGGAGCCAGTGTGCTATTGGGCTATTTCAGTCAAAACTCTTTGGATCTGCTCGACAAAGACAAAACCATTTTGGAAGAGCTGCAAAGTCGCTTTCCCACTCAAAATTTAGGATATTTGCGAAACTTGCTCGGGGCTTTTAAGTTTTCAGGAGATGAAGTGGACAAAAAGATCTCGGTGCTCTCCGGAGGAGAAAAAAGTCGTGTGGTCCTCGCCACCATCTTGGCAAAGCCAGTAAACTTTTTGGTTCTGGATGAACCTACCAACCATTTGGACATTCAATCTCGAGAGGTTTTGTTGGATGCCATCAATGAATTTCCAGGAACAGTGATGATCGTAAGCCATGATCGGCACTTTTTAAGACATGTGACCAATCGTGTGTTCCATTTGGATCATCATGAACTTCATATTTACGACGGAACTTGGGATGAATATCAGCGCAAACTCGAAAGCCTAGCTCAATAAATTTTTTGCGAAGCCTCCAGCACCCATTGCAAAAAGAAATCCGAGGCTCCTCACTCCCCAAAGCAAAGTTCGCAGCCAATTGGTTGAAACCAGACGGCGCCATGCGGTCTGGTCGAATCCTTTTGCCAAGCGGTTGTGGGCGGGAACACTCACAAGAAAAGTCAGGGCCCACAAAGAACAAACTCCAATCGCATTCAGCACCCACCAGGGTTCGCCCCACCGGGAAAGCCACAGTGCTGAAACCAACTCAAGAATCATGGCGGGGCCGGCGATAGAGCCCAAGGCTTTGGTGTGTTGCCCATGAAAATTTGAAAACTCTTCGATCTTGATCTGTGCAAAGCAAGGGTAATGAATCCGCTGAATGATCAAAATCACTCCAGTCATAAAAAAGCAAGAAGCCGTTTGAATCGTTAAAGCCCACGAATCCATAGAGGAAATCATTTCTGGTGCAGTTCACAATAAGGACTGTCCTCACAGGATTTTCGCGGAAGCAGGGGGCGCACCTGTGCGAAGAGGGCGTAAAAGATTTTTAAAACCATATTAATCGGTTTAAAGCGAGCAATTGGAACCAAGAAATTGAGGCTTGGAAGCTCTTTCCAGATAGCGATAAATGCGTTCACACCCACTTTGAGTTCGCCGTCTTTTCCGCGCACATGCATGTTGCGGTGAATTTCTTGAGGATCCAGTTCTTCCTTCGTGGCATCAAAACTCATCGAGGTGATGTCGACAAATAAGAGATTTTCGCTTCCCTTCATCCCTTTGTAGTGTTCGATTTCCCTCGAGCAGAGATGGCAAAGTCCGTCATAATAAACCGTGGTCTTTAGATCAGAAGAATTTCGATTCATAACATTCACCTCTTTTAGTCTTTCCATTTGTAAGTGATTGTCACATCTTGTGAGCCACCCCGATCATCCAAGAGATTAGATCTGCCTTTGAAAGTTTTTAAACGCATGGTCTTTCGATCATAGACAACATTCAGCTCACCGGCGAACAGACGGATAAACCAACTGCTGGGCTGAATTCCGTACTTCAACTCAGAGTCTGTGGAATCGTCCTTTTGGTAGCCGGTCAAAGAATAAAAATCCATTTTGCTCAATACGCCAAATTTGAAATCCACAGGCTTTCTAGACAACTGGTCTGCATGGCTTCGAATAAAATTGTCGAAGCCTTGGCTGGCAACCATAAGTCCGCTTTTTGAAATTGATTTCTTTGCGATTTGTTTGTCATTCTTGAGTTCTTCAAAAACGATTTTTCCATCACTGTTCTCTAAGACAATCTTAGTATTGAATCTTGTGTCTTCAAAGACCGTCTTTGGAACCAATGGATCTTTCGAAAAATCAGAAGTCATGGTGGCAAAGATTTCCCCATTGGGTTTTTTATACTCAACTCGAATCAAAGAATTAGATCCAGATTTGTCTTTTTGGATCTCGTGAGTTTCCAGATAAATAACTTCTCCCTTGGAATTTCGTGCCTCTCCAAGAAGGGTGTCTCCAAAAGCCAAGGTCGGAAAAATAAACATCAAAGACAAAATTTTACTTTTCATTGGAGCCACCCTTGATAAAGACCAAGGTCACTTCGCCCAGATAAACGCCGAACTTAGACATTTTAGATTTGTTCAACATGATTTTGTCGTCCATCAGGTACATCCAGTCATCAAATTTGACATGGTAGTTGGAGTCTCCAACGGGGAGGTCCAAGGTGTACTTCCAATGAAAGGCATTCCCGGCAGACTCTCCGTGGGCTTCGCCAATCACATCACTTGCCGTGCCGGTGTATTTTCCCTCAGCGGTTTTCTTCAGGGTCCAAACTCTTTTCGACTTTGTCCCGTCAGAATACTCGAAAGATTCATCCAGAATTCCAGTGTCGCCGGTCCAAGTTCCCTTCATCAAAACTTTAAAGCGCTTAACAATCATTCCCGAGCGATCTTGAAAAAAACCATGGGCTTCGAGATTTCCATTCAAATAGTCCTCGAGAACAAGTTTCGGAGATTCGTTTTTATAATCCTTTACCGAAACGGATGAACAACCTGTCAGTAGAGCGATCGTGCTTGCCATAATTAAAAGTCCTTTCATGGTCTGAAGTCTCCAATCTTCAATTGAGTTCCTTAAGTGTAGTTTCTAAATCGCTAAAGTTCCGCAAAACGGTCAGTGAATTCTGTGGCGGGTTTCCAAGGGGAGCCTGATGACCTGCCCAATAGATATGAATATGAGTTCCAAATTTTTTCTGAATTTGACTCAGATAAGATAAGGGCTCCAACTTAGCGCCAGATTTTTTTGAAACGGTGGAGACAAGAACCACGTGAGAAGCTTCAAATCGAAGGGCAGTTTCCGAAAGATCCTGCGCCGGGGTGTGGGGGCCAAGATACAAAGACTCAAATCCATAAGAACGAATCATCAGATGGGCAAGAAGGAGGCCAATCTCATGATGGTCTCCCTCTGGAGTGGCAAGAACAAATCGCGAACGTTTGCTTTTTTCGCCTTTCGATTTGGAATTCAATTTTGTCAGATTGGAATAAATTTTTTCCTTAAGAAGCGCAGAAAGGATGTGTTCCTGTGAAGTGCTAACCCATCCGGCATGGACATTTTTCGAATGTTCCTGGAGAAGGGGCAGAAAGAAATCATGGATCAGCTGAATTCCACTTTTAAAATGCAAAGATTTGATCAGTTGTTCCAGCTCCGACCATTTTTGAAGAGACAGAAGTTCCAAACACTCCGTGACCAGTGGCGAAGGGTTGATCTTTGAATGGGACAAATTTTCTTTTTCAATCTCTTCAAAGAGAGCTTTCAGTTTATGATTTTTAAGGGATGCAAGATTGCCAATTTTAAAGCCACGCTTTGTGAGTTCACGAAGCAAGAGGGCTTTTTCCACATCCTTTTTAAGATATTCTCGCCGACCGGTGGAACTTCTTTGGGGTTCAAAGGCGGCATAGCGATTTTCCCATCCGCGCAGGGTGAACTCAGAAAGCCCGGTCAATTCGATCATCTGTCTGATGGAGTAGGTTTCCACAGGTTTCATCACTTTATTTTATAAAGAGCGCTCCGTATTGTATAGAATAATCTATACACAGATTCGGTGGGGCAGTAAGGTATTGATATTAAATTGGAAATCAGACAGGATTTAAGGCCAATTTGTTTCAATTTAAGCCGTTCCAATTTTGAATGAGAATTGGAAGATGGGGGAGACATGAAGATACAGTGCAATTGCGGGCAATTCGAAGCGGAGCTGACAAACTTTCCCAAGAATTCACCCGGTCGGCTGATGTGCTACTGCGACGATTGCCAAAAGCTTTTAAACAAAATCAACCGGGCAGATCTTTTGGACTCTTATGGTGGAACCGAAGTCATTCCCGTTTATCCGGATGAGTTTCAAATTTTAAAAGGCCAGGAGTTTCTTCGGTGCAATCGTTTAAGCAAGAATGGAATAAATCGATGGACAGCGAATTGTTGCAATTCTCCCATCGGAAACACTCGAGCCAAATTTCCTTGGTTTGGAATCTTTCACAGTGCCTTTACGGTGAAAGACAAATCTTACCTGGAAAATTTAGGACCTGTTCGCAGTCGAATCATGGGAAAGTATGCAAAGGGAAATCCGCCATTTAAGATTCCAGATAAAATTGGCGTGGGCGACGTTATGGTCGTGGCCCCATTTTTAATGAAAGGAATGCTTTTTAAAAAATACAAGAATTCTCCGTTTTTCAAAGAAGACGGTGTGACCCCAATCTCCGAACCCGTGATTTTGAGGTAGAACGGTGAAATCTAAGTGTCAAAGCCCCTTGGCATTTTTTAGCAACTGAACCAGGTCTTTGAGTTGGACGTTCGATTCCAGTGGGTGGCGAAGAGTTTTCTTCGAAACGATTTTATAGCGATTGGATCGGCCAATCTTTTCTCTTTTGACATAACCCGCGTCTTCCAAGTCTTGAATGATTCCCAAAACAGAGCGCTCGGTGATTCCAACTTTTAGCGCGATTTCTCGAACGACCAGATTTTCATTTGCTGCCAAAAGAAAATACACGTGTCCGTGGTTGCTAAAAAATGTCCAGTTGATCTCATCGTGATTCGCCACACACCCTCCCATTGACTCTAAGTTACTGAAAATGCATGAAAAAATATATCTGAAATATAATACATGAAATAAAATGCATGAATTATATTGCATGCAATGGGGTGGGCTGATAGAGTGGTTTTAAAGGAGAAACGATGGAATTCACTGGGTACTTTTTGCCGGCACTTATACTTTTTCCTATTTTAATCAATAGGTTAGCTAAACATTTCCCACGGCTCCTCTTGAGCCCAGTTTTGCTCTTAAGCCCCATCATCTTTGTCTATTTGACCGGCTTCAGTTTCTACCTTCATGAGCCCATAGAACTCACTCTCTATCAGTTCTCGACTTATTTTTCCCTGGGCGTGAGATTGGATGTTCTCTCGGGTTTGATCGCGATGACAGTTTCAACAATTGGAGCCGTAGTTGTCCGGTATTCTGTCAGATACCTAGAGGACGATCCTAAACGAATTCAATTCCAGAGGAATCTGTCATATACATTGAGTTTTGTTCTCTTCATGCTGATGTCCCCGAATTTGTTACTCTTTTTTGCAGCCTGGACGGGAACCTCTTACTTTTTACATCAGCTCCTCACACATTTTTCTCAAAGAGACGGAGCCCTTCGGGCCGCCCGCCAAAAATTCTGGGTCAGTCGCTTGGGCGATGTCTTTATTCTTTCTTCTGGTGCTGTGCTGTTCTTTGTTTTTAAAAGTTTAGAATTCCAGACACTGTTCTTGGCCGTTAAAAATCCGACCATCCTGGCAGAAAATGCATTTCTAATTAATCTTGCATCACTACTCCTCGTTTTTGGAGCGATGACGAAATCAGCTCAATTTCCATTTCACTATTGGTTGCCAAGGACGATGGAAACACCGACTCCAGTATCTGCGATCATGCACGCAGGAATTATCAATGCCGGAGGATATCTCGTCATTCGCATGAGTCCAATCTTGGCCACAACTCCGGTCGCACTTTCTGTTTTGGCACTTGTCGGTGGGTTTACTGCATTCTTTGGGACATTGGTTATGTTTGCTCAAACCAATGTGAAAAAAAGTTTAGCCTATTCCACAATTGCTCAAATGGGCTTTATGATGCTTCAATGTGGACTTGGCGCATTTTCCATAGCGACAGTACACATTGTTGGCCACGCCTTTTACAAGGCTTATGCTTTTTTAAGTTCGGGAACGGCCACAGACTTTGGAAAGTTGAATCGGTATTTCCCAAAAGTAAATTCCGAAAGCCCCTTTGGAATCGTCTTGATTCTAGGGTTATCTTCAGTTGCCTTCTTTTGGGGAACTCTCCACTACTTAAACTCGAACATATTGAATGAATCTGGAGTTGCCATTCTTCTTTTGGTTCTCGCCTTGGCCGGTTCGCAAATCATCATAAATTCTAAAAAAAACATAGACGGAGTTTCCATGGTGATCCTGATTGCTGGTCTTTATATTGGTCTTTCTGCAAGCGTTAAATTTCTACTTGGTGGAAGTGTTGCCGCGCAAGTCGCTGGAGAGGGATTGCTTCGAAATTCCACCTTTGCAATTTGCGCGTCCTTATTTGTCGGACTCTATTTCATTCAGAATAGCCTCGATAAAATTTCAGCCACTAAGATCGGAAAAAGAGTCTATGTCCGCGCATTGAAAGGAGGCTTCTAGTGATAGAGCTACTGAAGTCAGGGAAAGAGCAAGGCGGAGACGAAATTCATCAAAAGCAAAAGGAAAGAGAAAGTCAGCAAATCAGTGGAAGGACGGTCTCTTTATTGAAAAAACTAAAAGAGGTCCGTCAAAGGCTCAGTCCACTTTGGGATGTTCGCGATTATGTGGCTGTGAACCCGTTTTTCGGATTTCGTCAAAAAACTTTCCTTGAGACCGCGAGGTACATCAATGAAGTTTCAAATTTGAATCTCTATCCTAAAAAATCCTTTTTCAAAAAGAAGTACCAAAACGGCGAAATCACTCGAGAAGACTTGCAACTAGCAATTGATCAGTTCTTAGACGTTTCAGCCACAAGAGATCGCAAAAAAATCGATGTGAGTGATCTTCTGGAATTCATCCACCAGAATTCCTCAGAGAATAACCTTCAAAAAATTTTCGCAGTCAGTGATCGCTTTGATTGCGAAAATGAAAGCAAAGTGACAGAGCGAATCGCGAATGAAATTTCTCTTTGGGCCTCTGCATATTTTGACGAAACGCAAGCGGTTTGGTCCATGCCCAAAGAGGGATTGCGTTTTTATTCTTGGTGGAAATCTTTGGCTCAGTTTGACAGTGCGACATTTGAAAACGGAGTTTCTGTCAAAGAATGGGCAAGAACTCTACCAGAGGATCCGGAAAAAGCACTGGAAGAATTGACTCAGATCCTCATGGAAAAAGCAGATCTAAGTGCAGAGTCCTTGGGAGATTATTTTTATCGCCTTCTGTTTTCGATCCTTGGATGGGCTTCTTTCTTTCAACGAATCGAATTTGAGGCAGATCGCTCCGGAGATTTTACTGAACTTAATGCTAAAGGGGGATTGATCGATATTCTTGTCGTAAGAATGACCTACGATATTCTTTTCATCGATCAAATTTCAGATCGGACCCTGAAATCTAAAGTTTTGAAGCATCAAGTTGATAAGGAATTGGAATTCCAGAATGTTTGGCTTGAAGCTGCTGAAATTGCCTATCGAAATAAGATTGAAAGACTTCTGATCAGTTCTCGGTCCAATCGAAACTTTAAGAATCACTATGATGCTCAAATGGCATTTTGCATTGATGTTCGCAGTGAAGTGATGCGCAGGCATATTGAAAGTCTGGCTCCAAACATTCAAACAATCGGATTTGCAGGATTTTTTGGAATGCCCATTTCCTTTAAGGCCTTTGGTCATCACGGAGCTGATCAAAACTGCCCCGTCCTTCTCAATGCGCCGGTTCAGGTTTGTGAAGAAGCCACGAGCTGCGAAGAAGACCTTAGCCAAAAAAAGAGCGCATTTGTTGAACGAAAGAGTCATTTAAAAAGTATCCAGTACTCTGCAAATTCGGGATTTTCGTTTGCTGAAACTCTGGGCTTTGGATACGCATGGAAGATCTTAAAGTCAGGTTTAGGTTTATCCAAACCAAACATCAACTTGCGAGACATGGGTCTTTCTGTGTCGGACAAAAGGAAACTTCATTTGAATCTTATCGAGATTCCTTTGAAAACCAAAGTTAGACTGGCACACTCCGCGCTCAAAAATATGTCATTAACATCCAATTTCGCAAAATATGTATTTTTCTTTGGGCATGGAAGTGAATCAGCAAACAACCCCTACGAATCTGCATTGGATTGTGGAGCTTGCGCCGGTCACAACGGACATGCCAACGCGAAGCTTCTGGCCGCAATTTTGAATGAAAGCCAGGTTCGACAAGAACTTCGAGCAATGGGCATTGAAATTCCCAATGAAACTGTATTTCTGGCGGGTTGGCACAATACGACTAAGGACATTTTAGAATTCGATAGGATCGAGTCCCTGAGCTCGGAAGAACTTTTAGACCTCGAGAAGTATTCAAAGATCTTTGAAAAGGCAGGCGAAAACAGTCGCACGGAGCGAGCGCAGATTCTTCCAGGTGCAGCTAAAGATAATGGCCGTGAGCTTGAAGAGGAATTTCGTTTAAGGGCCAATGATTGGTCTGAACTTCGACCGGAGTGGGGTTTGGCAAGAAATGCGTGTTTCGTCGTTGGACGAAGGGAACTCACTCGAAATTTAGATCTCGAGGGGAGAGCTTTCCTTCACGATTATGACTTTGCAAAGGATTCCGATCTTTCCGTGTTGGAGTTGATCATGACGGCTCCTATGATCGTAACAAACTGGATCAACATGCAGTATTATGCCAGCACCATAAACCCCGAGAAGTTTGGGACTGGAAATAAAACTCTGAACAATGTGATGGGTGGAATAGGTTGTATTCAGGGTAACGAAAGCGATCTTTTAGGGGGCCTTTCGGAACAGTCTGTTTGGTATCAGGGTGAATATTTTCACGAGCCGCTTCGGCTTCAAGTCTTTATAGAAGCAGATTTGTTTTCCATTCAACAAATCGTCGAACGACACGAGATGGTTCGAGATTTAATCTCTAATAACTGGCTTAAAGTGATATCAATCCACCCTGAAACGGGGGAAATGAATCCCTTTCAACGCAAATTATAGATTCAATAACAGGAGGACTTATGGAGCTAGACGTAAAAGCAATTTCACAAAGGAAATATGACTTCGTTTGGAGTGATCCCATGCACACCACTTCCGTACAGGTTACTCTCCCAAACTTGGCCCAGCTCGAATGTTCCGTTTGGGGGGATTGGGGAAAGATGTATGAGTTCAGGCTCACCGAGGTGGAGTTTGTCACAATCAAATATAATTTTGAGGAAACCAATTACTCGCAAAGGATTTTACAGATTGAATCTCCAATGGCTGCAAAGGAAAGAGAAATGTTTCCCTTTTTCTTGACCATTGAAGATAGGGAAAAAGGACTGAGGTTTCAGATCTACCTGAGAAAAGATTATGAAATGGGCAAGGTAGAGGTTCTTCGTAGAGAAGATCGTGTGAAGCTCTTTGAAAGAAAGGATTCTGAAATCTTCTCTCGAATGGCTTAGGTCGTGAATTTGCATCATCCCTACAGGGGAGTACACATAGCGTTGAGTACTATGCATGGAAAAGAGCAGATTCTGGGTCCGCTTTTTCAAGAAATTTTTAATGCCAAGGTTCTGGTTCCCCAGGATATGAACACGGATATATTCGGGACTTTTTCTGGAGAAGTGCCTCGTAAAAAAGACATTAAGGATGTTTTGAGAAAAAAGGCCGACCTTGGAATGAGGATTTCCGGTCATAAATACGGAATTGCAAGTGAAGGAAGCTTTGGACCACATCCATGGATTCCCTTTGCTTCCTGCAATCAAGAATTTTTAATCTTTAAAGACCTTGAGAGGGATATTGAAGTATTTTCGACGGTCATCAGTTTGAACAGTCGAGCTGATTCGATTCAGATTCAGAAATTGAGTGAAGCTCAAGATTTTTTCCGAAAAATTGGCTTCGGATCTCAAGGTGTCATTGTGAGGCCCCCAGAGAATCTAAAAAATTGTGAAAAATATATTTTTAAAGGCCTGCGGGAATTTCGGGATGTAGAAAGTGCTTTTCTCCAGATCAAGCGAGATCTAAATGTTCAAAAGATCGTTATTGAGACCGACAATCGATGTCATATGAGTCCTCGGCGTCAAAAAGTCATATTTAATTCAGGACAACTTCTTGTTGAAACGCTATGCTCACTTTGTCCTGAGTGCGGCGTTCCTGGATTTGAGATGTTCGATTATTTAAGGGGCCTGCCTTGCTCAGAATGCGGAACAAGATCTGACAAACCCCAAAAGGAACTTTGGCGGTGTCCAAGTAAAAACTGCACTTATCAAGAAGAGCGAGGGCGATTGGACGGACTTCAAAGTCTGGACCCCTCAGAGTGTGATGAGTGCAATCCTTGAAAGTCGCGAGAAAAAGCTAAGAGAGGCCAGTATGGAAAAGTACCTCAGCGAAGTAACCCAAATATACCTTAAGTCGGGAAAGCCATTTCCTAGAGACCGTGAAAAGCACCTTCAAGAAAGGAATTTTAAGACAAAATATAAACTCTACGACCTGGATGAAAAGAAATTTTCAAAGGCGACAAAGGCAGGCTACAGCGAAAAATTTTCCAATGAGCTCGGAGAAAGCTCAGATTCTAAGTTCAGTGTGTCCGTGGCTACTGGCAGTGGGGATCTGGAGATTAAAAAGATTCAACAATAACTTGTGGGTTCAGATTTCTTGAAGGCGTCTGAGCTTACCGACATAGTTCCAGTGAAAAAAGTATCAGTATCTTTGATTCTAAATTTTAAGAGTGATTTCTTCTGTGGAAATGATAACTAAGAAATAGGAAGAGGGGGTATTCATGAAAAAATTAATGGTCGTTGGAATGTTGATCGCATCTGTTTTTGGCGTTGGTGCCAGTGCGGACATCATCAATTGCAGTTTTACCGAACCGTTTTACACAACCACTTACAGCATGGTTCAGCAAAGCCTGACGGTAAAGGACATCGAAGGCAACGTGTCGGTAATTCCAAATGTGTCCTTTCAAATTATGGGACCTGCTCATTTTGAACTTTGGGATGCCGATCGAAATGTGCTTCAGGTTTTGATGCTGAATTACAGTGGATCTGATGGAATGAGTGATAACATTTATCCTTATGACGTGAAGTCATCAGGCAAGGTCTATAACCCTGGTGCAAACGGCGGAATTGGAGGCTGTACTTCCAACTTTCTTCTCATTCCACCAAATCCTGAACCTGGGAACTAAGACTCCATAAAAGAAACTTGTTTTTTAAATCTCACACTCTGAAAATGGGTGTGAGATTTTTTTTATGAGGGGAGCAAAAGTGAAGTACTTGGGTATTTTTTTGATGTTTTTAGTTTCTTGCACACAAAAAGACGCTCCCAAAATGTCCGTTGAAGAATACGACAAAAACACTCAGCTGATACTTCAAGTCTCTGAGAAGTTTATGGACGATCCCGATGTAGAAAAGCTCCATAAAGTGATTGTGGATTTTCAATTTTCCCGTGCAGTCACTTGTGATGATGTGGACGGAGAGTGCCGCAAATACAGCAACTTCCTGCAAATGCTGATCGATGATTCTAAAAACGGTGAGTTTTCTCCCGAAGAGCGAGTCGCTCATGTCAAAGCTTTTGAAGATTTAAAAAAGTCCATCAAATCCAGTCGCGAAGTTTTGGAAAAATTAAACAACTAGCCTTCAACCAGTTTTAAAAAGGAATGGATCATTCCTTTTAGCTTTGCTGAACCGGCACTTAAATTTTGAGCTGAATCTGCGATTTCGTTGGCAGCCACAGAGTTTTTTTGTGTGGTGGATTCCATTTCATAAATCGACTTCACCATTTCGGAAATTCCCTTTTCTTGCTCCAGTGATGCTTGCTCGATGGTGACCATTTTCTCCTCCATCTGAACAGAAGTTTGGGCCAATTCGTCGAGCATTTGCTTCGTTGCAGAGATAGCTCTAGAACTCTCGACAATTCTTTCCTCAGAAGATTTCACCAAGTCATTTGCTTTACTCTGGCTTTCCTTAACGACGGAACTAACCTCTACAATGCTTTGTTCGACAATTTCAAAAATATCGGCTGCGGCGGACCCACTCATTTCTGCCAAATTTCCAATTTCTTGGGCCACAACAGCAAAACCTTTACCATGTTCTCCGGCGCGTTCAGCTTCAACAGAGGCATTGAAAGACAGCAATTTCGTTTGAAAGACGATATCGTGAATGGCCTTGGTTTTTTCCTGAATTTGAGAAATGATTTCTACAATGTTCGCAAATTTCTGATTATTTTCGCGAAGTTGATCCACAGATCCTTTCGTACTGGATTCCAATTTTTCGACAGAGGCAGCTGCCGACTGAGCGACTTCACCTCCTTCAAGAGCCTTTTTCCGATTGGATTGAGCCAAATCTTTTGCAGCGGTGACCGCGTTGATGTTTTGGCTGACCATGGATTTTAACTCCTCGGTTGAGGAAGAGGCCTCCGCCAAAAAGGAACTTTGCTCCATAACAGCACTTGCTACCGCTTCACTGAGATCGGCCAAGGCTTTGGAAGTACGTTCGACAGAATCTCCCTCTGGCGTAAGCTCCATTTTCACCAACGCTTTGAGGTCTCGGATCAGCATGCGTTTAACCAACCAGAAGGAGATCACGCCAATCATAGATCCAGCGATTACACAGCCGAGGCTAAACCAAAGCTTGAGGCCGGGAAGAAATTCCACAAAAAATCCCGCATAAATCGGAAAGATTAGGCCCATTAAAATTCCAAAGGAAAGCATGCTCAGTTGAAGGCGTCGAAGAATAGACATAGAGTCAAATTTTATTGAGTCTTTTGAGAATTGTCACATTTTGTATGTTCGGTACAATGACTGAGGTCCAGAAGGATCAATTGGGGAGTTCACCTTGGGTGTAGCCGTTTCACAGCCCGCGATATTTTTAGGTCATGGTTCCCCCATGAATGCCATCAACGAGAACGATTACACACGGGCGCTTAAGGGATGGAAGAAGCCAGAGCTTCCACCGAAGGCGATCCTGGTGATTTCAGCCCATTGGGAAACCGAAGGGACCTGGATCACGGGAATGGACCACCCGCAAACCATCCATGACTTTTTTGGATTTCCTAAAGCGCTCTTTGAGGTTCAGTGCCCAGCTCCTGGGGATGGGAAATTGGCTCAAAAAATTGCGACCGATTTGCCAGATCAAAATATCCAAGTGGATCAGGAAGCTTGGGGCTTGGATCATGGAACTTGGGCCGTCCTCTGTCACATTTATCCTGAGGCAAACATTCCGGTGCTTCAGTTGAGCTTGGACAAAAAGAAATCGCTCAAAGAGCATTATGAATTGGGAAGACAGCTCAATTATTTAAGAGATGAAGGTGTGATGATTTTAGGAAGTGGAAATATTGTTCACAACCTTAGAGCCATTGACTGGAATCTCAATGCAAAACCCCATCATTGGAATGTGGAATTTGATGAGTGGGTGGCCAAACATCTGGAAGATAAAAATTTTCAGCCCCTGGTGGAATCTCCTTTGAAGTCTGAGGCGGGTCGTTTGAGCATTCCCACTCTAGAGCACTATTTGCCTCTCTTGTATGTGATTGGGGCTGCGGACCCAAGGGATTCTTTGGACTACCTCTTTGAGGGCTACCAAAATGCGTCTATGTCCATGCGCTGTTTGAGTTTTGGATAGACATTAGAAAAGAGGATTTCATGGCGACGGTTGCAATTGGAAAAATCGGCTAGAAGCTTTTAGCGATGGCGTGCTTGCCATTGTCATTACGATTATGGTTTTGGAACTGAAAGTTCCCCATGGGGATTCCTTTGAAGTGCTTCAAAATCTTTTTCCGGTCTTTTTAAGCTATATTTTGAGTTTTGTTTACATCGCGATCTACTGGAACAACCACCATCATATGATTCACACTTGCAAATCCGTCACCGGTGGAATTTTGTGGGCAAATCTTCATTTGCTCTTTTGGCTTTCATTGGTTCCATTTTCCACGGGTTGGATGGGGGAAAATCATTTCACGTCCGTCCCAACACTTCTTTATGGATTGAATCTTCTTTTTGCGGCACTTGCTTACTTTGTTTTGCAAAGGACGATCATTCACAGTCAGGGAAAGAATTCCATTCTTAAGAAGGCCATTGGATCCGATTGGAAGGGAAGAGTCTCTCCTTTGATCTACAATGCAGCCATTGCCGCGTCCCTTTGGACCCCTATGGTGGCTCTGCTTCTTTATGCCTTGCTGGCATTGATCTGGATTGTGCCGGATCAAAGAATCGAAAAGGTTTATCGGCAATAATGTCGAATTTCCTCTAAGGAATAAAGTAAAGAAGGAATTACCAAGCAAAGATCTGCGTGATTCCAAGGACTTCTCTTGCTAGGTTCAATCCCATAGTGGGGGCCCCAGTGAGTCGCAATATCAAAGCCGTTATTTTTGGAATTTTAATGATCAGTCTTTCTTCGGCAGCCCGTGAGGGCCTGATGGAAGGCGCTTTTATCAATGAATTCACTCCCTATCATCAAGTGTTGGTTCGAGAGGCCAAGGACTTACAAGACTTCTATGTTTCTGACTACTTGGGAATGTGGGAAGACCAAGATCTAAATGTCCTTCGCCGATGGTGGGCCGTTCGTCTATGAAAAACCTCAGAGGAATTAAGGTGATTGGAGTCGTAAATTTGGTAGCAGCTCTTGTCCACCTCCTGTTTTGGGCGTTGGCCCTGTCTCAATTGGTGCCAATCCTTCAAAGTCCTATGGAGTCCGCTTTGGCAACGACCATGGGAATTGGAGTTGCTGATCTTCTTATTTCGGTGCCCTTATTGTTGATAGGATCACTGGGTTTAATGAAAGGAAGGACTCTTGGGTGGATGTCAGCACAAATGGCCCATGTTCTTTATTTTTATTCGATGACTTTTGTAAGTGTGAGGGATTTTTTGGTGGGTGAATTTTCACCGGGAACCTTTGTCTTTTTGCCCTTCATGCTCTTTGCGGTTTGGGCCACCCTCTATCTTTGGAAGAAAAGATTCTATTTTTTCACTGTGTCTTGATTTTAAGGCATTTCTTATAACAATGGACCTATGAAAATTTCGAATCCCTCGTTTTCACTGGCAAACATCATTGGAGAAACTCAAGAGCTGATTCGCCGTCAGCTTTGGGCAAAGATCATTTTATTTCTGATTTTAGGGGTGGCCACCGGATTTGTGCTGAGTCCCGAGATGGGTTGGGTCTCGTCAAAAATTTCAGGTGTGATTTCCGATTGGTTGGCCCTGCCCGGTCGGATCTTCTTGATTCTTATGCAAATGATCATTCTGCCCTTGGTTTTGACCTCTGTGATTCTTGGAGTGGTAAATTCAGAATCCATAGATTCTTTAAAAAGAATTGCCCTTCGACTTTTTCCGTATTTTGTCGCAACCACAGCCACCGCAATTGTCATCGGATTTGTAGCAGCTCAAACCATTGCTCCGGGGCACTACATGGATCGAAGTAAGTTCCAACAGACTGCGGAGACACAAGTGGAAACCTCATCCATTGATGGGATTTCTCAAAGTCGGTCTGTGACCGAATCCATCACGTCGGTCCTTCCAAAAAATCCATTGGGCTCCATGTTGGAGGGGAATCTCTTTCAAATCGTTCTATTTTCGCTTCTTATTGGAATTGCACTGTTAAGCCTTCCAAAAGATCAGGCAGAGCCCTTGGTTGTACTCTTACAGTCGGTTCAAAGACTGACCATGACCATTGTCAACTGGGCCATGTATTTGGCTCCAGTTGCAGTGTTCGGGTTGATGGCAGAACTTTTGTCACAGGTGGGGTTTGAGGCCCTCAGGGGGATCGGTGCTTATGCCTTTACCGTGGTTGTTGCACTGATTGGGATTCTTCTTTTTTATATGTTGCTTATTTTTTTTGGTGCTCGTAGAAATCCGTTTCAATTTTTAAAATCAGCCCGAGCGGTTCAACTGTTGGCGTTTTCAACCTCCAGCTCAGCAGCGGTGATGCCGCTCACGATTGAAACCGCAGAAAAGGAATTGAAGGTTTCCCCAGAAATTTCAAGATTTGTAATTCCCCTTGGGACGACCATCAACATGGATGGAACCGCGGCTTACCAGGGAGTGGCGGCCTGTTTTATCGCTCAGGTTTATGGAATGGATTTGTCGATGGGTCAGATTGCACTGATCGTGGTGTCTGCGACAGGAGCGTCCATTGGGGCTCCTGGAACTCCCGGAGTGGGAATTGCGATCTTGGCAAGTCTTCTCAAGGGCATTGGTGTTCCCAGTGAAGGAGTGCTTTTGATCATAGGAATTGATCGACTGTTAGATATGTGTCGAACGGTTGTGAACGTGACCGGCGATTTGACCGCAAGTGTGTTTTTTAATCGACTTATTGGGCCTATCGATGACTCTGATTTTTCTAAAGCTAAAAAAAATTTATAGAATACTAGGGATCGAGAAGTCCAATGACTCTCTGATTGAAATCCGAAAAAAAGATTCGATTTCCCCATCCGGTAATTCCAGTGGGGTAGTATAAGGATTTTGGAGTCATTTCTCCATTATTTGGTATATTTTTATTGTACTGTGAAGTTCCAATCCTTCTGTCAACATCTTGGCCATTTGCAGTTGGTATAGAATCGAATATACTCAACCGATGGAAGCTGAGGCTCGCAATATAAAGACGTCCGTCTTTAGAGATGTACATGCTCATGGGACTACCTATTCCATGAGTATAAAGTCCGCCACTACGACTGGTAAAGTCAGGCTGACCAATGACGACGTCTGCGGCCTGATGATTCGTGGAAGGAATTGAATTCCATACAAGAACTCGATAGTTCAAATTGTCGGCAACCAGCAGCTTTCCTTGGTAGACTTTAACATCCTCTGGTGAATAGAGAGACTGCGAATCAGTTGGGTGGGCATTTGACGAAAAGTCAGGCTGGCCAACAACCACATCTGCGGCCTGAAAATTTCCAGTAGGAAAAGAATTCCAAATAAGCACTCTATGATTTCCCTTGTCAGAAACAAACAGACGAGAGCCATCCCAAAAAACAGCGCTTGGAGAATGTAGACTTGAAGCTGAAATTCCACCGCTGTTGGCTGTCGCCGATGTAAAACTAGATTGGCCCAACACAAGGTCAGCAGGTTGGAAGTTTGTAGTTGGGATGGAGTTCCAAATCAAAACCCGATGGTTGATTTGATCCGCAAGCAGAAGTTTGCCATCTTCGGTAACTTGAATTCCCCCGGGATTGAAAAAGCTTTTTGCATCAGGTGGTGCGCTTCCGCCTCTGGGCATGCTGCCTGTGAAATCACTTTGACCTAGAACCACTTGAGGGACGGAGCCACTTTTTAAGTGAGTCTTATCCCAAATCAAAACTCGATGTAAGAGTTCATCGCTAACCGCAAAATAGCTGCTATTAGAGCTCAAGCGAGTCACTGTTCCGAAAGAAGTTGCACTTACCGCGGGAACATTTGGTGAACTGGAAGTGAAGTCAGGCTGGCCATAAACTTTTTGAAAATTTTCACTATTTGATGAGGGTAAACCATTATACATTACAATACGGTGATTGGTTTGATCGGTGATAGCTAAATTTCCATTGATATTTGAGATCGAAATTGGGACGCGAAGTTTGTTGTTGGTCGTGCCCATATTAAATGACGTTGGCAAGGTTTGAGTAAGATGAAGATTAGCGGGTTCCCCATTCCCCGTAGGGAAGGAGTTATAGATCAAGGCTCTTCGACCGCCACTATCTAGGACAGCAAGAGAGTCTGAAATGGTAGTCACATCACTTACCGACTTGAATTGGGAAAGTGATGTAGACGAAGTGCAAGATGTAAAATTCGATTTCCCCAACACCAGATCTGCTGGTGTTCCATCACCGGTTGGAATCGAGTTGTAGACTAAAACTCTGTCATTGTTGTAATCAGAAATAATAAGCTTCCCGTTATAGACGTGAATTCCTTGTGGACCGTTCAATTGAGTTGCCGAACAGCCCGCAGAGACATTTGTTTTAGACGTTTGACCGACGACCACATCTGGAGTCGTCATTGACGAGGGAATAGAATTCCAAATGCTAATTCTATTATAGCCAAATTCAGAAACAAGAAGCTTTCCGCCTGAAAATGCTACGTCCATCGGAAACTTGAGTCCACCCTGATCCTTTAGTGAAAGTGATGTCGAGAATGAGTTGAAATCAGTTTGGCCAATAACAACATCTGCAGGTTGATTGTTGGTTGTTGGCAAAGAATTCCAAATGAGTACTCTATGATTTCCCTTGTCCGCAACTGCAAGCCGAGTTCCATCCGAGGCTATGCGATAGGGATCCCTTAAGGAAGAAGAATTCGGTGGAATAACTTCTAAGGACTCCGATAAATTTTTCTGACCTAAAACGAAGTCGGGTGCTACGCCCACATCGGGAGTTTTGCCTATGAATCCTAATATTCGGTTGTTCATACTATCAACAACATAGATAAGATTTCCAACTGACAAAATATCAGCAGGATAATAGAGGCCTTTCACAAGATTTTTATTCTTATTTCGAGAAGTCTGGCCCAGCACCATTGTTTTCAAATCTGGTTGAGCAATGACTGTTGGAAAGCTTTCACATTTAACCACGTAAGGAGAAGTTGCCTCGTTGTAGCTAACATTTATACTTATGAGATTGTCTCCGCGTTTAATCGCAACATTTGATTTTGTTCCAACAAGATAAGCGTTGGTCATAGGGATTTGAGAGAAATTCGAGTCGAGACTTGGGCAGGTTCCTGAAGACGACTTAGAGGCGAAGATCCTCAAAGAATGTCTCGTCTCAGCGGAAACGTTGAGAGTTAGTTCTTGACCATTGGCGAAAACAAAGCCCTTGTACTTGGCAAAATGTACGGTTTCTCCATTGGAAAGTTCACAAGAAAACTTATTGTCCTCAATCTTACTGCTCCTCGCGGTTGCCAGAAAGCAATTTAACTCTGAAAACTCCTTAGGATCATCAAGAACTTCCGAATCTAGTGAGGAGTTTTTCTGAGCGGTTGTCTTGGGTAAGATGAGTGAGAGCGAAGTCTTGTCCTCTGCGCCACGGGTACATCCCGATAGGGAAGGCATCAAGGCAACAATAAAGAAAAGATGCAAAATGATACGTCCAAACATCTCTTTGTTATCGGTATATCTTTATGATGCCTGAAATCAAGTTCAGAAATCTTGCTTGAGGACGATTCAAATTGAGGCGATTGTCTCATATTTCTAAAATGGACCGAGACGAAGTTTGTAGACAGTTGGGAAATTACTCATCTGAGTGAGGAATAAATGATTGCATTGATTGTAGGTTCTACAGGAGCTGGAAAAACGACCTATTCTAAAAAGATTGGAGAAAGCTGGCCCGGAGTGGTCTATTCCATCGACAACTGGATGAAGAATCTTTATGGGCAAGACATGCCGAAGGATCCTCCATCAAATTGGTATTACGAAAATCAAGAATGGTACGTCGACCGCATCGAGCGCTGCCAAAATCAAATCCGGGAATTGACCCTGGAAGGGGCTTTGAAAGGATACAATGCAATTTTAGACTTGGGCTTCACTACAAAAGATCATCGAAAGTCATTTATCGATTTTTTTTCAAAGCATGGTGTTTCAACGGAGATTCACTATTTAAATATTTCGATCGAAGAACGAAAGCGTCGTGTTCAAGAAAGAAACTCCACCAAAGGGGAAACCTTTGTAATGACCGTCGACGATACTTTGTTTGATTACATGGAAAGTATTTTTGAACCACCCTCTGAAGACGAAGGCGCGGGAATTCGAACCATTGAGTGAACAGCGGCGGTGGCATTGACGATTGAAAGAAATCTATTCCTTTGTCGGATTTTTGTTAGAAAAATAAGTTTTCTGAAAAATTGTATTGAAAATTAAAAAAGAATCACCGAGTATAAATTCAAGTCTATGAAAGGAGGCGTTCAAATGATGAATACAAGAATCACCACTCGTACAAATGCGACGGGATCAGTGACTTTAAATGCGGACGTCTCTTTTGGAGCAGATCTTCACGATCTTTCCAACAGCATCTGTCCGATCAAATAGCGGATCCTCAAATAATATAAATCATTAAAATTATTAAGAAATTTCACGAAATGTGGGTTTGAATTTCGTCCTACGGATGATTTTTATTTCCACTCCTTTTTGAAATTTCATCAATCAACTCTTTTCTCAAAGGAGATTAAGTCATGGCTGCGATTGCCAGAAAACAAAATACGGAAGTGCTCGAAGTCCAATCTTTAAAAAACGACGAGCTGGAAAAACTTAAAATAAGAAGCGTTTGGGTGAAGTTATGGAGTTGGAAGACTCCGGTTCAAATGCTCAAAAATTTCGTGGTTGTCTTCTTTGGAAGAGAACCACTTCTGCGAAAAACAGCGCCAGGTCAAAGAAGTGAAGAGATTAATTCTCGCACCGAACTGGCGAGACTGGATCAGTTTGGAGGACTGAAATGGTAATGATTAAAACAAAGCAAGAAGGCGCAGACAAGAAACCGGGTCTGACAAATTCTGCATTGATAGAAAGGTACACGGACCAAGCGTCGGAGTTGCCATCTTCTTTGAGAAAAGAGTTGAACGGTAGAGGATATGTTCTTTTGTTTGCATATGCAGACTTGAATATGAATTTTCAACTTCAAGGATCATGGTTGATTCTTTTGGATCAAGGACTTGTTCTTGCCCATGCGAATCAAAATGAAGAGTGGAATCTCAAGCAGGTTCCACTCTCCGAGATCTCAAAGACCGAGGAAAGGCAGGCTTTAAGTTGCAACACTTTAAAGGTGCTTGGATCTGAAGGACAAATTCACTTTGTGGTGAGGTATTCCCATCGGCAATCCAGATGTATGGCTTTGCTTCGGACTTACCTGGAAGAAATTCTTTCGGGGAAAGAGTCCACTCAAAGACTGTCCAAGGATGCGGATGAAATCTATCGCGACCAAGTTTTGATGCCGGTCAAGGAAGCTCAGGCCTCCATTACGGGAAATCAACTGTCAGTGGTTTGGAGATTATTGGGATATTTAAAACCCTTTAAAGCTCAAGTGATTCTTGGGATGGGTGCTGCGATCCTGATGACGGGCGTGAGTTTAATACCTGCGTATTTGACGGGATATATTATAGATCAAGTCATTCAACCATTTGAAGGTGGAGTGCTCCAAAAGGAGAGCGCGCTCCGATTGATGTGGTTTGCAATTGCAGGTTTGGTTTCGACGTATCTTTTTCGAGAATTCTTCGGATGGATTCGTCTTCGAACCATGTCTGTGCTGGGTGAATATGTGGCGCGCGATTTACGGGATCAGGTCTACTCCCATTTGCACAAGCTTTCCTTGAGCTTCTTTTCAAGCAAGCAAACGGGAAGTTTGATCAGTCGGGTGGGCTCGGACACCGATCGCATTTGGGACTTCGTGGCCTTTGGTGTGGTGGAAGTGACAACTTCAATCATGATGTTGGTGGGGCTTTCCTCAGTCTTGATGTACTTGGATTGGAAGTTGGGATTGGTTGTTACCCTTCCGGTGCCGGTGCTTCTTTTTGCCATTTACTGGCATGGAGAGCACATGCAGTCCCTTTTTATCCGTGCTTGGAGGAAATGGTCTGATCTGACCGACTGTTTGTCGGACACCATTCCGGGAATTCGCGTGGTGAAGGCCTTTCACAGGCAGGATTATGAGACAGAGAAGTTTCAATCGCGAAATGCCGCGGTGGTTTCGGAGTTCACACAGATTCATCAAGCATGGACCAGCTTCTGGCCGGGACTCATGCTCTCCATTCAGGTGATTGTTATCACGGTTTGGATGATTGGTGTGCCTCGAGTGATTGAAGGCAGTCTGACCGCGGGTGTGTTTGTGAGCTTCACACTGTATTTAACGATGTTCACTCAGCCCTTGGAAATCATCGGGCAAATGGCTCGAATGATCAACCGAGCGACCAGCTCGGCCCATCGGGTGTTTGAAGTTTTAGATACAGAGCCTCAGATTACGGAAATTCAGAATCCCATTGAGATTTCCAACCTCAAGGGCTGTGTGGAGTTTAAAAATGTAAGCTTTAGTTACGATGGTGTGAGAAAGGTCATTAAAAACCTCAGCTTTTCCGTGAAGCCAGGTGAGATGATTGGATTGGTGGGGCCTTCGGGCGGAGGAAAAACCACAATCACCAATTTGATTGCCAGGTTTTTTGAAGCGAATCAGGGCCAAATTCTGATCGATGGAATCGATGTGAAGGATTTGGATCTGGGATCTTTTCGAAAGCAAATTGGCTTGGTGTTGCAAGAGCCATATCTGTTTCACGGAACGCTTTTGGAGAACATTCGCTATGCAAAGCCGGAGGCAACACTGGAAGAAGTCGTTGCGGCGGCTCGAGCCGCGAATGCACATGACTTTATCTGCAAGCTTCCCAATGCCTACGACACCATTGTGGGCGAAAGAGGGCAGACGCTTTCTGGCGGAGAACGTCAAAGAGTGTCCATTGCGAGAGCCATCTTGAGCAATCCACCCTTGTTGATTTTGGACGAGGCTACAAGTGCAGTCGATACGGAGACCGAGCGAAAAATCCAAGAAGCTTTGGATCGCCTGGTCTCGGGAAGAACTGTATTTGCAATTGCTCACCGTCTATCAACTTTGGCCACCGCAGATCGCATCTTTGTGATCAAGGAGGGCGAGTTGATTGAAGAGGGGCCGCATAAGGATCTGGTTCAGGTTCAAAAGGGTGTCTATAAAAATTTGGTGGATATGCAAAACCAGCTTGCATATCTATCGTAAAGGAGAGTGAACGATGCGTATTTATTTAGAACTGTAGTTAATTTTTTTAATTAAGGAGATTTCAAATGAGAGAAACTTTAAAATTGAAATGGAATGAGCAACGTTCGGAAATGTTTCTCATTCAAGGAGAAAATACGGAAGTTGCAGTGAAACTGCATCCGTGTTTTCCATGGAGATATCCAAGTTCTCATTTGAGCGTGAGAAATCACGAGGGTGAAGAGCTTGGCTATATCAAGGATATGGACGAACTTTCTGAAGATTCTCAAAATGCAGTGAAAAGGTCTTTGGCCGAAGCCCTGTTTAATTTTGAAATCTTGGATGTTTTGAAGGTGGAAGAGGATTTTGAATTGAGAAATTGGCTGGTGGTTACTTCTCAAGGAGAGCGAACCTTTCAAACCAAATTGACCGATTGGCCAAGAAGGCTTCCCTCAGGAAGTTATGTCATTCGGGATGTTCATGGGGACCTTTTTGTGATTCGCAATGCAGAGAGTCTCTCCAAATCGTCTCTAAAGAAAATGAAAGCCTTTATGGACAATTAATTTTCTTTAATCTTGGGAAAGCCCTCGAGTCTTAGTTAAGATTCAGAGGGCTTTCATTTTTCGGAGATCGGGGGATGGGATGAGAAAATTTTTGTCGAGTTCTTTGTTTTCGATGGCTTTTTTGAGCGCAATGAGTTTTGCGCAAGAGGTTTCCACCAATCAGACTTCAGTTTCAAAATGTCGATTTACTTTTGTTTCGGTGGATGAAATCAAAAGCGGAAAGATCTCAGAACCTGCTCTCAAAGAACTTGGACTTGCTGCCCATGGGGCGCTCAAAACCTCCTATAATTTTGCAAACAAGTTGGATCATTACACTTTGGGACTGGTGTCCTATATGTTGACCGGGGGGTCATACTCTTTAGACCAAATCGAGCCTAATGAATGGGGAAAACTAAAACTCAGTGGACGCCTGGTTTATGCAGGTTCCAAATTGTTCAGTCATCAACCGATTCGGGGTGCAAAACTGATTTTTAAGGAAGATGAGAAGACTTTGGAGCTTCATACGGGTGCGCACGGAGAGTTCCAATTTTTAATGTCTGATCTGGTTCCTTACAGTCGAGTTCGCGTCATTCCGGGATTGATTTATGAAAGTGGGCGGAAATGGGTAAAGAGTTTTAAACTTCCACTGCAAGGTCATGTGAACTCAAAGATCTGCCAAGGGGACTTTAAGCTGATGGAAACTCCCATTCGACCTATTTTGTTGATTGCCACTCCTATTGACCAAGGTCTTTGATGTCTCATTTTAGCTTAGGACCAGCGTCCAATTGTAAAGCAAGTTTTCTAGATCGATAAGATCAATCCTTAAGTTTTGACCGCCAATTTGTCGAGTTAAAACTATGGTTGAAGCAATACTTATGATTATGCTCTTGCTGGTGGCAGGATTTGTCGGAACCCGTGTGGCCAACACGGTCCGAATGCCACACAGTGTGTTTTTGGTCTTTATTGGTGTGGCTGCTGGATTGGCCATTCGGCACTTTGATCCGCACCAAGTGGCAAGTCTGGAACATTTATTTCCAGAGATCATTTTATTTGTTCTTTTGCCCCCTTTGATCTTTGAATCCGCATACAACTTTGATTTGAAAGATCTCAAAAAAGACCTTTTCCCCATCAGTTTTTATGCAGTGATTGCTCTGTGCGCATCGACGGCTATTATTGGCTTTTCCATGCACTATTTATTTCATCTTTCATTGATTCCAAGTTTGACCTTTGGAGCTTTGATCTCTGCTACCGATCCAGTTGCTGTGGTCGCCCTGTTCAAAAAAATTGGCGCCCCGAAAAGACTGAATGCTTTGATCGAAGGAGAAAGCCTTTTAAATGATGGTGCTGCCATTGTTCTTTTTCGAGTCCTTGTGGGATTTGTAGCGGTCACCACCTTTGAGTCCAGCATGATTACCGAGGGCATGCAGCAGTTTATGATTGTTGCCTTTGGGGGCGCACTGGTCGGTCTTGGGTTTTATTATGCGACGTCCTTGCTTTTAAAAATCACTTCGGACTCGTCGGCTCAATTGGGACTGACCATCGCTTCTGCCTACTCCACATTTATTGTGGCCGACCACTTTTTGCATGTCAGTGGAGTGATTGCCACCATGGTGGTTGGGTTGCTGTTGGGGCACCGAGCGCGACTTGAGTTCAATAAGGAAGCGCTTCATGGAATGCATTACATTTGGGAATTTCTTGCGCTTGCTGCAAATACCATTGTCTTTTTTGGTGTGGGTCTTAGTGTGGACCCGGTTGGACTTAAGGAAAGCTATCATTTGATTCTTCCCACATTGGGATTGGTCTATTTTGCAAGAGCCTTTGTGGTCTATGGATTTAGTCCGTTGGTCAATGTACTCCGATTGTCAGAGCCGATCTCTTTTGGATATCAGACCTTGATGATCTGGGGAGGCCTGCGTGGAGGATTGGCTTTGGCACTTGTCCTTCTACTTCCACATGATTTTCCACATCGCCAGCTTTTTCTTTCATTGGCTTCGGCTGTGGTATTGTCGTCGTTGTTTGTCAATGCATTGACCATCGAGCGAATGATGGGTTGGTTGGGGTTAAAAGAATTGTCTGACAGAGACAAACGGTCTTATCTTCAGTCCCTGAAGAAAGTGATTTCGGCTTCAATCAAACCTTTTGAAGAGGGGAAAAGCCAAGGTCTGTACTCCTCTGATATTGTTCAACATCAGCAGAACTTGCTTCAAAACTATTGGGAGCAGAAGGAATCTGGCATTCAGGGAACTTTGAAATCTTCTGAAAATCAAATTCTCGAGGAACTTCAACAAGCCCTTCTTGAAGAAAAAGCCCTTTACAATCACAATTTGGCTGAGGGATTTCTGTCGAAGAAAGCTTATATTTCTTTGACGGAATCTTTTGAAAAGCGAAATGAACTTTTAGAAGAAGAAAAGTTAGAAGTTCTTAAAGCATTTCCTTTTGGGAAGATCATGGAGTCGAAAAAATCGGGACTTTCTCTTTTTACTTCCCATTCTAAATTTTTGGCCTTGAAGTTGGAGACTTTGCTCCATTTAAAGTTGGCTCTAGAAGAATTGTCTCAAAAACCCTTTAAAGATGAAGTCAAAGATGTTTTGGCTCATTGGATGGAACGGGCAGAAAAAAGTCTTGAAAAATTTTACGGAGCCTATCCAGACGAGACGGCTTCGGTGCAAACCCAATACATCTCGGGAGCCGTCAGCTCAAAGGCAGAGTCAAAAGTGCATCATCTTGTTGAAGAGCAATTGATTTCAGCGGCGGTTGCAACGCGATTGAAGAAGGATTTTGAAACTATGCATGAATTGCAGATTGAAGAGTCTAAAAAACTTCTCAATCCTTCTATGTCTTATCTACTCAAACGGGTTCCCATTTTTGGAAAAGCGCCCAATGCTTTGATTGAAGAAATTTGTTCGAAAGTTCACAAGCAAAGCTTTCGGACGGGAGAAACCGTAGTGACTGAGGGCGAAGAGGGGCACTCTTTCTACCTTGTGACTTCAGGAATTCTAGAAGTGACCAGTCAATTTCTAGAGGAATCCCAAATGAGACCTCGACTCTATGTGGGGGATTTCTTTGGAGAGTTGTCACTTCTTTTAGGAAAACCTCGAGGTGCGACTGTCACAGCGGTGGCCGATGCACAGCTCTTAGAGCTTCATGAAAAAGACTTCCATGAAATTCTAGAGAAATACCCTGAGATCAAATCTGAAGTGATGTCCGTGGCGGAGCTTCGCCAGTCTGCGTAGTCTGGATTCAATCCAGACTAGTCAGTGAAAGTCTTTCCTTCTAAGATCAAAGGCGGAGGAAGACTTATATGAATACTTTAGATCTTATTTTTTACACGAATCCGCAATCTCGGTCTCGCATTGTTCGTTGGATGCTTGAAGAGCTTCAAGTTCCTTACCAGGTAGAACTCTTGGAGTATGGAACTTCAATGAAATCAAAAAGTTATTTGGCGGTGAATCCCATGGGAAAGGTCCCAGCGATTTCCCATAGGGGCAAGATTGTTACAGAATGTGCGGCAATCTGTGCGTATTTGGCCGATGCTTTTCCAGAACAAGCTTTGGCCCCGGATTTGAAAGATCGAGCCCAATATTATCGGTGGATGTTTTTTGCTGCGGGACCTCTCGAATCCGCAGTGACAAATGAAGCCTTGAGATTTCAGGTTCCCTCCAGGCTTGAGAGAATGGCCGGGTACGGAAACTTTGAACACACGGTAGAAACTTTGGCCCATGCTGTGAGTCGATCCAATTATGTGGCTGGTGATCGTTTTTCTGCGGCGGATGTTTATGTGGGATCTCATGTGGGTTGGGGTTTGGAATTTGGAACCCTTCCAAAACGAACAGAATTTGTTTTGTATTTTAACCGTTTAAAAGATCGACCCGCATACAAGCGTGCCAATGACTTGGATGATGAACTGACAAAACAACTTGGAAGCGGGAACGTCTGATTTAAGTGAGATTTGCCATTCCCAAAACCCTTCATTTTTTTTCGGTTGATTTCAATGCAGGAGTGACTCGTTGGAAAAAATTGCAGGAGCAGGGGATTGACGCCAAAAGGTCCGATGGTTTGCGGGCCGGAGATGCCGAGGCTTTTCTCCTGACCCGCACTTAAAAGGAATCAAATCTATTTCATGGAATGAAGGCCGATCATATTGCCTTCACTGTCTTGAACCAGTGCGATGTGTCCGTAATGTCCAATAGAGAATTTCGGCTTTACGATTTTTCCACCGAAGTCCTCAACTCGAGAAGATTCTTCCGCACAATCTTGGCAACTGAAATAGACGATGGTTCCAGAGGAAGATGGACCATAGCCCTTCATTTGAACTAAGGCTCCATTTGCGCCGTAGGTTTCCATATTCCCTGAAAAACCAACCATTTGAAGGTCTTGGACAGAATCCGGAGTTTCCATTTTATCCAATTTGATTTTAAAGACACCTTCGTAAAAAGTCTGTGCACGGTCCATGTTGTCCACATAGATCTCAAACCATCCCACGGCATTTGTTTTCATTGCATTCTCCTTTTTCTAAAGCCTAAAGTTTCAATGGGTCAAACTCAAGTTAAGTGGACATTGGCCGCTTGTGGACTTCAGCAGTTTTCATCGCTAACCCTTCAGCCTTCAAGTTGCCGAAGAACCGAACCAAATCCTCATAAATTCGATCTTTATGAGTGGCAAACATTCCATGGTAAGCATCTTCATAGAAGCGCGCTTCTGACCCTACAATTAATTTGTCCGCTTCCTTTGCAGAGGCATCTATGGGAACGGTTTTGTCTTTTCCTCCGTGGATGATCAGTGTGGGGACATTGATTTTTGCACAGTCTCTGCGAAAGTCCGTTTTTCCAAAGGCATCTACACACTGATAGGTGGCTTCAGGAGAGGCCATCAATGCAAGTTGCGAGGTGTACCTTAAAAATTCTTGGGAAACTGCTTGGTGAAGTGTGGAAACTCCATAAAAGTCTTTTGCGAACTCCGCCAGAAAGTCGGGGCGATCTTCAAGAAGCTTTTGTTTGATGTCTTCAAAAACATCTTCATCGACCCCTGTAGGGTTGTCTTTGGTCTTGAGCATAAATGGCAAGATGGATGAAATCAGAGCAATCTTTTCGATGCGTTCGGTCCCATATTTTCCAACGTATCGAGCCACTTCGCCACCACCCATTGAAAATCCCACCAAGCTGAATTTTTGCAAATCCAAAGCATTGATCAGATCATTCAAATCAGAAGCAAATTGGTCATAATTGTATCCTTCAAAAGGATGGTCTGAGCGTCCAAATCCTCGGCGATCATAACTGATCACTCGAAATCCAGAGTGCGCAAGACGCCTTGCTTGGTACTCCCACATGTCTAAATTGAGCGGCCATCCATGAATCAAAATCAAGGGGTGACCCTTTCCCCAATCGTTGTAGTAAAGGCGAACTCCATCTTTTGTTTTTAAATACATGACATACTCCTTGAGTGAGTTGAGATGTACACATTATCATTTGCGAACAAACCCTTCTCTTTGGAATCCGCAATTGCGGTGGAGTCTTTTGTGAAATATTCGAAACAATTGTTGGTTCTTTTGTCTGTGTCGGTGTGTATGAATTTTTCTTCATTTGCGGAGGAGGTTCAGGAACAGGAAGAATCTGTTCAAACGGATTCTCCTTCCAACCCGCCCACACCTTCCGCAGTTGAGAAGGCTGCGGAATCGGTGAAAAATGCAACTCAAAGTTTTTCGAATGAATTGTCCAGCACAAAATTGAGACGGGAAAGCTCGAAGTATGTTCTTTTGGCAAACTATTCGCCGATGGATCTGATCATTCCCAGTAAATATGGAGTTTCATTGGGATGGAGTCCGTCTGTCAGCAAAACTTGGGAGTTGGAATACCTGAGAGGATCTGTTTCCATTCCATTTCTGGTGAAGGACTTGGGACAAATGTCAGATGAGAGAATTTCGTTGATGGCGCGATCTTACTCTTCGCGAAACAGCTTTAATATCAGTTATGGATTGACGTATTTTGATTTTTCAATGCATTTGGGGGACCAATTGTTGAACCGGGTTTCGGGGGGAACCTATCCTTCAATGGATTTGGTTCGGCTCCAATCCCTAGGATTCAATTTGGGGATTGGAAACCGCTGGGTCTTTCGCCACAACATCACGTTGGGAGTGGATTGGCTGGCTTGGTCTCAGCCGGTGGTGATGCTCAGCGAAAAATCCGTTTTTCTGGACCACGCAACCAACTCTCAAGACCGGGATGATGTGAGCAACGCCATGGATGTGATTTCTTATTTTCCCCGGCTGACACTCTTAAAGCTTCAGTTCGGGATGGTTTTCTGACCTGGGACAAATGCCTTAAGTCCTTAAAATCTCTAGAATGTAGGTCAAATGTTTGATGATTTTTTGAAAGAATTCGACGATTCTAAGTTCACCTAATGAGTAAGGAGATCAAAAAATGAAGACCTCAAAAGCCTACGACTTGCCCCTCAGAATTTTTCATTGGGCCTTTGCCCTGCTCTTTGTCTTTTCCTTTTCCGTGGGAAAATTTGTCGACGATGATTCCTGGTTGTATGCCTACCATATGCTGTCGGGAATGACGATGGTGTTCATGGTTCTCCTGCGTATCGGATGGGGCTTTTGGGGATCTTGGACCTCAAGATTTTCGTCCTTTCAGTTGGCCCCAAAGAAGCTGATCGAATATTTCACCTCTATGTTTTCTTCAAAAACGACTCGACACTTGGGACACAATCCCGCTTCCAGTTGGGCTGCCTTGGTGATGTTTGGACTGACTCTTTTGATTGGAACAACAGGTGGATTGATGATTTTTGGCTTTGATAAACACTTCTTTAAAGAGGTTCATGAAATCTTGGCCATGGGATTTGCCATCCTTGTGGTTGGCCATATTGCTGGGGTGCTGTTTCATCAAATGAAGCACAAAGACGGAATGATGTTTAGTATGGCTACAGGGAATAAGGCCGGCGTTTCAGGAGAAGATGAAATTTCGTCCGATCACAAAGGTGTTGCAGTTGTTTTTGTGGCTGCAGTTTTGGTTTTTGGAAGTTATTTGCTGACAAACTTTGATTCCAATACCGGCAAGCTTCATGCCTTTGGCACTCAACTGCAATTGGGTGAGGATGAAGGTCATGAGCACGAGCACGAAGGAAAGAGTGAAGGATACAATGAAGGTGATCATGGTGGTGGCGAGGACTTTGATTACGACGGCGACGATTAGAAATGAATAAAAAGGAACGTCTGTTTATTTCGATAATTTTGCTTTTGATTGCTGGGTTTACCACATTTGACCTTATGACCGATCTCAAAGAAGGAGTGGCATGGTGGCATGCCGCCGTTGAGGGTGGGGTCGCCCTTGTTGCAACAATAGGGGTGTTTTTTCTTTTACGAGGAACTTTTCAACTTCAAAAGTCCTTGCAGCAAGAAAAGACACTTTCTGAAAAACTGTGGAAAGAATCTTTTCAATGGAAAGAAAATTCTAAAAGATACATTGAAGGACTCAGTCAATCGATCGAACAGCAATTGAATGAATGGAGTTTGACCCGTTCAGAAAAGGAAGTGGCATTTTTATTGATTAAGGGATTGAGTTTAAAAGAAATTGCGGAGCTTCGATCGACCTCTGAAAAGACCACCCGAACTCAAGCGACCTCCATATACTCTAAATCGGGTGTGTCAGGTCGTTCCCAATTGGCGGCATTTTTTCTTGAAGATCTACTGCTTCCGCAAAGCTCAGAGCTTTCTAACTCTCAAAAGGTTGAACTTTAACAGAATAGATTTTGGCCAATACACTGAGCAGAACATACAAACCTACGATGTAAGCCAGTTGCTTGGGATCCGCGTGAGCCTCATAGGCAAAAATCAACAAGGCTGCAATTCCGAGCAAAATCATCGCCAGAACCGTTAAAACTATGTGAGATTTGGTTTTGTCTCGAATGTGAAAGTTGGCATATGCCATTAAAAAAGACACCACAATAAATGTGATACTGCCGAACTCAACGATCATTCGGAGGCCACCCGTCAATATGAACAAATAAGAAAGGGCACACATTGCCACAACGGAAAAATGGGGAATGTGACCTTTGCTTCTTTTTGCAAGGAATGGAGGAAAGACACCATCCTTTGCAATCACTGCCATCAACCGTGAGGCGCCGAAAATCGTGCCATTGATAGCGCTTGAGGTGGCGAGCAAAGCACCAAGAATCACCACACCATATCCCCAGGGACCCAATATGTTTGAAGCCCCAGCAGCTAGGGCAAACTCTTTGTCACGAATGATAAATTCTTCGGGAATGGTATGAATGGCAGCCAATGAAAGAACCACATAGATAAGAGTGGCGCTCGCTATGGCCCAATAGATAGAGGAGGGTACGTTTTTTTCCGGATTTGAAACTTCTTCGTAAGCATGAATGACCAACTGAAAGCCTTCGTAAGCCACAAAGGTGATGGCCGCCACGGTAATCACTCCGGACAGAGAAAAATCAGCATAGAGGTTGGAAAACGTATGAGGTTCATTGCCTTTAAACAAGAAAAGTCCAGAAATGACGGCCAAGATGAGCACTTTGGTATACACCATAAAGTCTTCAACGCGTCCCATGCCGGTCACACTAAGGAGATTGATGCCACCAAACAAAACGATAATGGAGAAAGCAATATATTGAATCAAGCCAGGGGGCTTGTCGGCGAAGAAGGAAGACGTGTAAGAGGCAAAAGTAAAAGCATAGAGTGCCAAAGTGCTGATATATCCAAAAACAATCAACCATCCAATGGCAGCAATGGCGTAGGTATGGTTTGGAAATGTTTTTTTAAAGAAAGAGTAGGTAGCGCCTTCGTCTTTGTAGTACGTCGCCAATTTTGAATAGGAATAGGCTGCACAGAACGCTAAGAGCCCTCCAAGGAATATCGCAATAGGAGTTGCGCCGCCCACCATTTCTACAGAAATTCCTAAGATCGAAAATATCCCACCGCCAATCATTCCTCCCAAGGCAATGGCAATCAGTTCAATTTTTCCCAAAGGTTTGTTTTTAGCTCTAGAAATTTTCACAGGTGGTCTTCTCCCACGAATTCTCCACGAACATTTGCTTCTCCTTCATTAATTTTTTTAAAACAGAAGATGAAGTCACAAGAAAGGAGTCCCATGTCCGATTGGATTCAAATCGTAGTCTATACCTGGCTGGCAGGACTGACAATGGGTCTTGGGGGAAGCTTGGCGACAATCGAACGCATTCAGCCCCAATGGTTGGAAAAAGAATTTCGTCATGGTGTTATTGCCTTTGGAGGAGTAGCTCTCTTTTCTGCCGTCAGTTTGGTGTTGGTTCCGAAGGGAATCGAGAATCTCACAATGGCCGGAGCCACTTTGTCCTTTTTAAGTGGAGCTTTCTTTTTTGCAGACCTGTCGTGGATTGCAAATCATTCGGGTTGGTCCATTTTGAACTTGATTGCCATGCTTGCGGACTACGTTCCGGAAGCTATTGCCCTGGGGGCAACCTTGAGCACAGAAAGTCAAACTGGATATATTTTGGCATTTTTAATTGGTCTCCAAAATTTTCCCGAAGGCTTTAACGCTTATCGAGAGCAAATTCACTCCAAACGGGCAAAAGCATGGCAGGTTCTAACAGTTTTGTTTGCGCTTTCTTTGCTGGGACCGCTTGCGGGAATTTTGGGTTATTCGTTTTTGACCGGACACCCAAAGGTGCTCGGGATGATTATGCTCTTTGCCAGCTCTGGAATTCTCTACCTGGTCTTTAGGGACCTCGCGCCGCAGGCAAAGCTCAAAAACACTTGGCTTCCTCCTATGGGCGCCATACTTGGCTTTCTCTTGGGATTGATGGGACACCTGTTCTTGCTTCAGTGGAAATAAGGGGATAGGTCTCTTTCTCATGGAAATTCAAAAGCAGATTCGAAAACTTGGCGATCCTGTGAGGGCAAAGCAGGCTCAGAGATTTTTTAAAACGGGAAAGGGCGAGTATGCCGAAGGGGACATCTTCCTCGGAATTTCGGTCCCAGAAATTCGAAAATTGACGAAGCCTTTTCAAGACCTCAGTCTGACGAATTTGCAAAAGCTTACAAAATCTAAATATCACGAAGAGCGTTTGGCAGGTCTTATTTTGTTGGTTCATAAATATGAGTCGGCTCCATCTGAAAGTGAAAAAGAGCAGGTCTTTAAAACTTATGTTGGCCTTTTTCCTTACATTAACAACTGGGATTTGGTTGACGTTTCTTGCCATCGAGTTGTGGGAGCCCATTTGGAAAATCGAAGTCGAAAAAGACTTTATGCTTGGGCGAAATCTGAGGATTTATGGATTCGAAGAATTTCAATGGTGAGCACCCTTTGGTTTATTCGAAAGGGCGACTTGGAAGACGCATTTTCCATTGCCAGAATTCACTTAAATGACGAGCACGATTTGATGCACAAAGCAGTGGGCTGGATGTTGAGAGAGTGTGGAAAGAAAGATTTAAAGAAACTTGAAAATTTCTTAGACAGTTGGTCTTCAAAAATGCCTCGAACATCCCTGCGCTACTCCATAGAAAAGATGTCTGAGCGCAAAAGAAAATTTTATCTCACGAAAGATAAAAACTAAAAACAAGCAGGACGGACAAGCATCCGCCCTGCTAGACCTCAAACAAGATGCAAATGAAGTCAATCCCTCTCAGATCTATCTGCTCTTTGATTTTGAGCTTGAGATGGAGCTGATTTTTTATTTTTCTTGTTTGTCTCGGGCTGCCGATTTTCCTTAGGTGTGGAAACTCTATGGCTGTCGGTGTTTTTTGTTCGTTGGTTGGTAGGCATTGCGCCCTCCTTTCATAGGGTTGCTACAAACTTAAAACGCTTTCGCCCCGTGATCCTAAAGAAGGGGTGGAGAAAATATTTCTTTTTTCGCACAATTGAGTTTCAAGGAGTTTTTTATGAGAACTATCAATTGGGATACGGAAGTATTGATCGTTGGAGCCGGACCTACGGGTTTAACGGCCGCAATTGAATTGGCGCGCCTGGGAATTCAATTTCGAATTGTTGAAAAAAGACCTCGGAGATCCATCCATTCAAAAGCTTTAGGCATTCAAAGTGGAAGCTTTGAACAAACAATGGAGTTCAAGTTTTACGGATCTGCTGGTTTCGAAAGGTTATAAAGTTCAGGAGGCTACTCTCCATATTTACAGGGAAAAGGAAGTTCATGTTCACTTTGGGGACATATCAAGTTCATTTCCTTACATTCTGGTGCTTCCTCAAAGTGAAACGGAAAGACAGATGGAGGAATGGCTCCAAAAAAAAATTTCAGTCTCAAGTGGACAGAGAGACAGAATTTTTAGACGTGCAAGAAAGCGATCAAAAATTGAATTTTAAACTGAAAGGCCCTGAGGGTGAAATTCAACAGGGAACTTGTCGGTATTTGATTGGTGCCGGAGGAGCCCACAGCGCCGTACGTAAATCGTTGGGACTTAAATTTGAAGGTGGCGACTACAACAATGAATTCATGCTGGGTGATGTGCATGTGAAGTCACCACAGAGAATGAAAGGCCTTCATGCCTTCTTTACAAAGGAAGGAATATTGGCATTTTTCCCGTTTGATGATTCAGGAAATTTTAGAGTGATTTATGGAGATTTTAAAAATTTTGATGCCGCTAAAAAAGATCTCACGTTGGAGGAGCTTCAATTTAAAGTGGATCAGGTGGGACCCAAAGGAATTGTCTTGTCAGATCCCAGTTGGCTCAGTCGTTTTCGTATTCATCACCGCATGGCTCCTTGTTTTCAAATGGGCTCAATTTTTTTGGCCGGGGATGCTGCTCACATTCACAGTCCCATCGGTGGACAAGGAATGAACACCGGGATTCAAGACGCCCTCAGTCTGTGCTTTAAAATTTACCTTAACCTCAGAAGAGGGGCCCCATTTGAGCTGTTGAAAGGCTACGAGCAGGAGCGGCTGCCGATCGCCAAGGATGTTTTAAGGGCAACCGATTTGGCCACTCAATTTGCGTTGTCCAATTCGTTGTCCACACGAATGGTAAAAAAGTGGCTGCTGCCATTTCTTATCGAGCACACGCCACTTCAAAAGAAAATGGCCGAAACCATCTCGCAATTGGCGATTTCACGAAGAGATCAAAAGATCCGTTCTAATCTTAAGATTCAATATCCTTAGTTTTTCAAACGGGTGTGCAAAAGATCTGCAAGGGCTCGGAAAGCATCAATTTCTGTAAAAATGCCTACCAATTTGTGGTTGTCCATAACAACGGCACAGCCATATTTTTTTTCAGCCATTTCTGTGACAACTTCATCCAAAGGCGCATTGGGTGAGACAGAGTAAGGATCTGGAGAGTAAGCCTCTTCCACGGTTTCGGTTTTGGGGTCCACATCTTTAAACGTCATCACCAGATTAACGTCTCGATCAGATAAAATTCCAACCAAGGATCCGGCTTTTAAAACAGGAAGGTGGCGAATTTTCAGCTCTTGCATCAACTCTAAGGCCTTTTCGAGCGTTTGGTCATTGCCAATGAATTTCGGAACGTAGGTCATATATTTTTGAATGTTAGGAATGGCTTTCATAGATTCTCCTTTATTTAAGCCAACAAGAGCTCTGGCTTCTTGTGGAAGGTTTCGATTGTTATACTGTCAAAGACTGTGCCACATTTGAGTCAACGGAATTGAGTATTGAGGTCAATTGAGGACAGCCTGTCTCCTTCGCTGAAAATATTAATGGAAAAAGTGTCCACAATTCTGAGGCGATTTTTTGAATTCACAATGCCTCAGGAAGGATTTGAAAAAGAGTTTGAGATGGTTTTATAAAAGATCATTGGCAATTAAAAATTACCCATTTGAGGAGAGTGGAAATGAAAAATTATCCTGAACAGTACCAAGAGCTTTGCACATGGATGGAGACTTTGGGCCAAAAAATTCCGGGGCCCATGACGGGGTTTTCAAAGTTGCATGAATCTGCAATTGCGCCAGGTGCACTGGACAGCAAGGTCAAAGAGTTGATTGCACTTGCCATTGCGATCACCGTTCGCTGTGATGGCTGCATTGCTTTTCATGTTCACGATGCTTTGAGTGGGGGAGCAACTCCTGAAGAGATTGCAGAAACTGTAGGTGTGGCAGTGATGATGGGTGGCGGGCCTTCTGTGGTTTACGGAATCGAAGCCATGCAGGCTGTTCAGCAGTTTGAAGCTCAAAAATAAAGATTATTGGGCAGGGTCGTCGGCGTCTTGAAGACCTGATTGAAAGTGGCGATCCTGCAATTGATCCACCAAAAGATCCAGAAAATTCAAATGATCAAGGTGTTGGTTGAGTCCTGCCAGAACAAGAACTTGGTGTGAATTTGCACGAGAGTTTTTCAATAGAAATTTGTGGAGACTCAGTTCAGGAAAAGTTTCTTGCAGCCACTTATTTAGAATCTGCAAATTTTGATCAGAGATTTCGGTCCATCCTAAAGAAAGATTGATCCATGACGATTTGCTTTGGGGGCTGTGATTGATATTAATCGCCACAGGTTCAACGGGGCTGATATTAAACGGACGTCCCCAAAAACTATTGAAATGAACTTCTTTTCCTCGGGTTTTTCTTGTCACGTAAGCTCTGCCATCCCAATGGGTGCGCCCGATGATGCGCTTCCAGCGTTGAATGGGCTGCAGCCGGTAGATCAGTTGATCGGTTTTTTTCTCGGACTCTAAAAACGAAGGATCAAAGCCTGTTAAAATCCCAAAAATTTGATTTTGGACAAATTCAAACTCAGGTCCATTTTCTTCCAGATGGGAAAGGATGTCCTTTGACAGTTCTAGCAGCTCTTTGTGAGAGGGCGGAGATTTCAAAAGTCCCGCGCAAGGTTCCTCGCTGAAAGCACGCAAGGGAATAAAAGAAGTAAAAAGTGCGATCCAAATAAGCAATTTCATGGCGTCTACGGAGTTAGACCTGCCCTTGATTGAAGTCAAAATATATCGATTTTTAAAACGGACTTCCGCATATTTTACAGGGATATATGGCCCCTGAGGGCTCGATGAGGTAAGCTTTTTTTTTCAACGAAAGGAATTCCCGTGGAAACTCCACTTTGCCCCAAATGCCAATCGGAACACAGTTACGAAGATCGCGGGAATTTGGTTTGTGCCCTTTGTGCCCACGAATGGAATCCCAAAGAGGAAAAGGCTGTTGCTGAAGCTGCAGCTCCGGTTTTTAAGGACGCCTATGGAAACATCCTTCAAGACGGAGATACAATTACCGTCAATAAAGATCTCAAGATCAAAGGATCTTCATCGGTTGTAAAAGTGGGAACCAAAGTGAAAAACATTCGTTTGATGGATTCCGGGGACGGGCATGACATTGCCTGCAAGATTCCTGGAATTGGCGAGATCAATTTAAAATCAGAATTTGTCAAAAAAGCTTAGGAAAATTGGTCGATCAATTCTTGAGTGGTCTTCCCCACACCTTCCTCAATACGGTAATAGAGTTTAGGTTTAAAGGTATGGCGGTTTTTCAATTCGGATTGGAGGGGAATCAGCAAACCCTTCTCCATCTCTTTTTCCATCATGTATTCCGGCAGCCAACCAAAGCCAAGCTTCTGTTCAATGGCCAATTTTTTTGAGGTGAAATCATTTACAGTAAATGAAGTTTCAAATGAAATAGACTCGGTACTGAGTCCCAATTGACCATAGGTTTCTCTGACTTTGATATAAGTTTCTTTCTGAAGGTCGTTGACGGACCACTTGGCTCCTTTTTCGTGATTCAAAGCGTGATCTTTGTGAGCCACCAAATGCATTCGAATGGGAGGGAGTGAAATGGACTCTACCTGGGGCAAGGTGAAGGGCAAAATCGTAACCATGAGACTTCCCGGTTCGGACAAAAACTTAGCTTTGACCTCGTCTAAAAATGCAGCTTCGATGCGAAACTCTGTAGGCACTTTTGATTTTTGCAAAAACGAAAGGGCTTTGGCGATGGATCGAAAATCAATCACACCATCATAGAACAGCTGTAGCTTCGCTTCCCAACCCGATTGCAAATGATTGCAGGCCTCTTCCAAATCTTTTGTAGCTTTTAAGATGCGGCGACAATGCTTCAAAACAATCTCGCCTTCAGGACTCAGTTGGTTGCGGTAACCTTTGCGATCAAAAAGCTGTAGGTTCAATTGGGACTCCAAACCTTTTAAAAGGTACATGACCGCAGAATGCCCCTTACGAAGCTCTTGCGCGGCCTTTTGCAAAGTTCCCCTGCGGGCCACAGCGTCTAAGGCTTTGGCCTGGTCGATCGTTATCTCCATGAAATTACAATAAACTATGTCGAAATATCTGACAAAATATATCTAATTTCTGCGCTATATTTTGACAATTTAACCTTTTATCCTAAGGAAACAGGGCGTATGTGAAGGAGGACGGAATGAGTCAAAATCCCTTGGGGTTAAATGGAATCGAGTTCGTGGAGTTTTCAACCAATGAGCCGGAAAAGTTACACCAGCTTTTTTTGGACTTTGGATTTTCAAAAGTGGCCAAACACAAAGAGAAGAACATCGACCTTTATGGTCAAAACAACATTCATTTTCTTTTGAATTATGAAAAAGACTCCTTCGCGGACCAATTTCAAGAGTCACATGGTCCATCCATCTCCTCCATGGGATGGAGATTTAAAAATCCCGAGCAGGCTTACAAGTTGGCTCTTCAACGGGGGGCGCAGGCCTGCGAAGAAGGGGATTATCAAATTGGAAATCATAAGGTTCCTGCGATTTACGGAATTGGCGACAGCTTGATTTATTTTGTAACCAAAGACCGATTTTCTTACGAAGATTTGGGTTTCGAAAAACTTCAAGACCCCATTGTTGTTCCTGAAAAGGGATTTTTGATGATCGACCACCTGACCAACAATGTTTACAAAGGAACCATGGAAAGATGGGCGGCCTTTTATAAAGATGTTTTTGGATTCGAGGAGGTTCGCTATTTTGACATTAAAGGGCAAAAGACCGGCTTAACCTCCTATGCATTAAAATCTCCCTGTGGACTTTTCTCTATTCCGATCAATGAAGCGGATGAGGCGAAATCTCAAATCAATGAATATTTGGATGAATACAAGGGACCCGGGGTTCAGCACTTGGCCTTTTTAACTCGAGATCTGTTGAAATCCCTTCACGCCCTTGAAAACACAGGAATTCAAACCTTAGACATTGCACCAGACTATTATGCCAGTGTTTTTCAAAGAGTTCCTGAAGTGAAAGAAGACAAGTCAGAAATCGAACGCTTGAACGTGTTGGTGGATGGCGATGAAAAAGGTTACTTGCTGCAAATTTTTACGAAGAATGTGGTTGGTCCCATTTTTATTGAAATGATCCAAAGGGAAAACCATCTGTCGTTTGGAGAGGGAAACTTTCAGGCTCTTTTTGATTCGATTGAAAGAGATCAAATTCGTCGAGGAGTTTTATAATGATTCAAATTCAGCAAATCCATCATGTGGCCTACCGATGCAACGACGCAAAGGAGACCGTTGAGTTTTATAAAAAATATCTCAATATGGATTTGTTGGTTTGTATTGCAGAGGACAAGGTTCCTTCAACCAAAGAGCCGAATCCCTACATGCATGTGTTTTTAGATGCGGGCCAAGGAAACATTTTGGCTTTTTTTGAACTGACGGGCCAAGAAGAAATGGGGTTCGATCCTAAAACTCCCAGATGGGTTCAACACATTGCCTTTCAGGTGAAGGACGAGGCCGCATTGCTTGCGGCCAAAGAAGAGCTGGAGAGTCGGGGCATTGAAGTTTTGGGAGTGACCGAGCATGGAATCATTCGATCCATCTACTTCTTTGATCCCAATGGCCATCGTGTGGAGTTGACTTGTGTGACCGGCACTCCTGCACAGCTCAAGAACCTAAAGGAGATTGCTCCACAAATGCTCGAAGAATGGAGTCAGACGAAACAGCCGCCTCGACAGGCGGCTTGGCTTCATGAGGGAGAGTTTAAAAATCTCAAATAATTTGCAGCAGAAAGTTAAGATAAACTTTGAATGGCTTGTTCGAGGTTCTTTTCGGCGGCGGAGATCTCTTCAGATTTTCCCACGTCCTTTAAGAACTCAAGCATGGCTGTGGGTCTCATTGCTTCGATCTTAACTTTTCCAGACTCAACTTCTGTAACGGCGATGTTGCATGGAATGAGTAGGGCCACATCTGTGGACTGCTTGTAAGCGTTGTAAGCAAGCTTTGGGTTGCAGGCGCCAAGAATCACGCAAGGGTTCATGGTTTCACCCAACTTTTCTTTAATTTTTTGATCGAAATCGATTCGAGTGAGAATTCCAAAGCCCGCAGGCTTAAGTGCCTCTTGAAGTTTTTCACAAACTTGAGCGACATTTCCATCTACTGTTTTTGAAATTGCAAGAGAACTCATTTTAAACCTCCGAAAAAAAGAAATGGATTCAATGAACAAACATATTATATAGATAGTGAAAGTAAATCTATGAGTGACGCAGTCTTAACGCGAGGACTTGCTCACGTACCAAGGACAGTGGAATTTTTTTTCAATCGGAGCAAAGCATGAATTCAAATTTCTTATTTTACATTGGTGCTGGATTGATCGGAGCCTTTTGGCTCAGTCGATTTTTAAAAATGAAGAAAAACAGGCAGCGAGTGCCTCAGCTTTTAAACCAAGGTGCTGTCATTTTGGATGTCCGAACTCCCGCAGAGTATCGGCAGGGGAGTCATCCTAAAAGTATTAATATTCCTCTCGATGAGCTTTCGGGCCGCTTTGAAGAGTTGAGCAAGGACAAGCCTGTGATTCTTTGCTGTGCTTCCGGCGCAAGAAGTTCCCAGGCAGAATCTCTCTTGCGCGCGAAAGGATATGATCAGGTTCTGAACGTGGGTCCATGGAGAAACACTCTTACCAATTGACCTTGCCTTTGTGCTGATCCGAGACCTTTCGGCCGTGGGATTTCTTAATCATCACTGTCATACGAAGATTGATAATTAAGAATCTTAAAAGTTGCCAAGGCAAAAACGACCGCAAAAAAAGTGTACCTTTGGTGGGTCGGGGAGCTGGGTATTTCTTCGCATCATTGAGAGAACTCATCTTTTTCTCCTATTCCGGAATGATCCACCAAAGTGGAAGTGCTTTGGCCTTATAAATAAAAGCATAGTGAAGAAGCTTTTTAATCCAATGACCTGCGGATCCAATTTCGCCGGTGGTGTGTGTGAGGCTTCGGCCATATTCTGGATATTTCTTAAAGTCTTGCACAATGGGGTACATGGTCATTGAGACCGCACTTCCAATCAATGCATTGGCTCCGGCAGAGGCTACGCAGGCCGCTCCCAATTCAGACATAGACCCTTCATAGGTGGGCTGATCTGATTTGTTTTTAATCATTTGAGTGATGGAGTTTGCCACCAAACGTGCCATGACGGCCGAAGGCATTCCGGTTCGAGGTGGTGAGGGCGTAATGGGAACGCCATTCGCACTCTTTCGAGGTTTTGAAATGGGATGGGGAGGAGCGAAGGCAATTCCAATGGCAAAAATGTTCTTATATTTAGTTTGGTAAGTCTTCGGCCAATCCTCTGGACCCCACTCCTCATAAGGCTTTCCAGAGTAATCCGCATCCACCTTCATAAATCCGCCGGCATTAAACAATTCGGAACTGATGTCTTTGTTGTTCTTGTCAAAGGCCATCAAGGGCACACCTGTAAAAGGCGGTAAAAGCATGGCAAAATCAAAAGAAAGCTGATCTTTTTTGCCATCCAAAGTTTCATACTCAATAGTGCTTTCATCTACACGGTGGACGTGAGCCCCAGTGATCCAATTCACATCCCGCTCCACAAAGAGCGATTCTGCAAAAACTTTGCTGGGCGTTACGAAGCCTCCGTTTTTGAGATGAAGTCCGCCCACTCCGAAGTCCCCCAACTCGGCTTCATTGGTAAGGAACACCAACTTGGCTTTGTCGCGAACGCCTTTTTGTCTCAATTCGAATTCCAAATTGAAAATGTACTCGAAAGCGGCGCCTTCGCAGGTGCAAAGTCCATGGCCCGTTCCTACAACCAAGGTTTTCTCTTTTCCAGACTTCATTTCTTGGATCAGATTTTTAAGGGCATGGGCTGTTTCTTCGGCGTGGTCCGCGGTGCAAACAGAGTAGGTGTGACCGTTGTCCGGGCCGAGGCCTGGTGTGGCTCCAAAGTTGAGTTTCGGTCCGGTGGCGTTAATCAAGAAGTCATATTCTTCTTCAATGACGGTGCCGTCTTTGTCGAATTCTGTGGAGACCGCTTTTACATAAGGCTTTGAATGAGTCGCATCTCCCTCGGGATAGATCTCCATGGCACGAGCTTGATGAAATTGAATTCCGGCCCGCTTGTAGACTTTCTTAAGATCAAAGGTCACGTCCTTTGTGGTCATCTCGCCAACGCCCACCCATATATTAGACGGGATCCAATTCCACAGTTGATTTGGACTAATGACTGTTACTTGATGCTTTCGGGAAAGCTTTTTCCTTAAGATAAGGGCCGCTGTGTGGCCGGAAATACCCGCTCCCATAATGAGGATCTTCATGATGGCCTCCTTATTTAGACCTGATCTCAAAATTATAGGCCTCAAAAAATCCACTTGCAATTGATTTATATAACTATTAGTTTATAAATATATGTACTAATGATGCCGATAGGTAGATGAGTCCGGAAAAACAAAGGCTTAAAAGGCACGGGCAGGAAACGAGGGGGCAAGATGCCAAAAAGAAAACAAAAAAAAATGACTCAAACCAAGACGATTTATGACCTGCAGGCAGAAATATGCTCCGCTTTGGCGAATCCGGTTCGCCTCCATATATTAGACCTGCTTGCGGAAGGAGAGAAAACTTCCACGGACCTTCTGGAGGTTTTGGAAATTCCCAAAGCCAACCTTTCCCAGCATCTGTCTGTTTTGAAAGACGCGGGAATCATTCAATCTCGCAAAGAAGGCCTTTATCACTATATGAGCTTGGCGATCCCAAAGATCAAAGATGCCTGCAGTTTGGTTCGCAGCGTCCTTGCGGAAAAGATTGTCCTTGAAGAAAAGAAAAATTCTGAACTGATTCGTGAGCTCAAGGCTCAGAGGTAAAACATGAATAAAAAAGTATGGTTGAGTATAGTCTTAACATTGAGTTCCTTAAGTGCAGGTGCTCAGACCTTAAGTTTTGATGAAGTCTGGAAGGACATTCAGAAATCTTCTTTGGCCATCAAAGCTTCAAATCTACAAGTTGAAGCCATGGAGGATTCAAAAAGTAGGGCTTCTAGGCATTGGCTTCCCCGTGTTTACTTGGATGGAAGAAGCTACACCACCAATGATCCTGGAAATTCCTTTTTTGGAATTTTGTCCCAACGATCTTTGCAGCAAGCGGATTTCAGTCCAGATGCCATCAGCCACCCGGATGCAAAGAACTATATGAGAGGTGCTCTTGGAGTGGACTTTGCCCTTTTTGAAGGGGGGATGAAATCGGCCCAAGTGGACGTTTTTAAAGAATCTTTGGATGCACAAAAACTTCAAAAAAATCAGATCCAGTTGGATCAGTTTGTGGAAGTAGGGAAGTCCTATGGATCGATCTCTACTTTGGAACGGCAAAAGGAAAAGCTAAACACTCTTTCCGACCAACTTCAGAAAATGATTCGCGGCTATCAATTGGGTTCCAAATCGAATCCGGTGGGCTATTCGGGTCTTTTGGGAATGAAAGCTTTGGGCAATCGATTGAGTGCAATGTTGTCAAATTATGAAGCTCAATTGAAATCTCATTATGGAGTCCTTCGAGAATTGGGTCTTGAAAGGACCACATGGAAACCCGAGTCCATTGAGGTTCGCGAGTTCGTTCAAAGTCATTTTTCCTCTCAAAAGAGTGACGGCGATTCTTTTGGACTAAAAGCGCAAAATCATCAAGCCAAAGCTGCTGAGCACATGTCAAAGATGGAAAGAGCAAGATATCTTCCTCGCGTGGGACTGTTTGCAGAGAACTCCATGTTCCATGGGGATCGCGACACCGCCAATGCCTATACGGCAGGAGTTTATGTGCAATGGAGTCTATTTAATCCTGACGACTATGGTCGCTACGGAGAAGCGCGGTTGAAAGCCATGGCTGCAAAGGCAGGAGTGGAAGCTTTAGGGCAACAAGAAAGAGCCGCGGTCCTTTCAATGAACGAGCAAAAGGAAGCCCTGGAAAATGGACTGAAGCTTGTCAATGAGAGTGATGACCTTTTGGTGGAACAAACAAAAACCACTCAAACACTTTTTAGAAACGGATCCATCAGTGCCTTGCAAATGGTTGAGGTTCTTAATCGTCGTGTGGATTTGATCGATCAGCAAAGTCAAATGGAGCTGGGCCTACTTCAGGTTTCTGGCGAACTGCTTAAAAAAGAACAAGTGAACTTAGAGGCCAAAGTTGTGGGAGGAAAACACTATGATGCAAGATAATCAATTGGGCTTTGCCGGAAAATTGGGAAAAGCATTTGTCCATTCCAAGTTAACTCCTGTGATTGCCATTGCCAGTCTTTTGCTGGGTGTGATGGCGGTCTACCTCACTCCAAAAGAAGAAGAACCGCAAATTTCGGTTCCGATGATTGACATTCGAACTCCGGCTCCGGGTTTCACTCCAGAGGAAACCGAAAGAAAGGTGACCGAACCCATCGAACGCGCAGTCTGGGGATTGGATGGAGTGGAATATGTCTATTCTTCCAGTCAAGCTCATGGAAGCTTAGTGACTGTACGGTTTAAGGTGGGCGAACCCATGGAGCCCAGTCTTGTGAAAATTCATCACAAGCTGATGACCATTCGCCATGAGCTTCCGGAAGCTTCGCGAAACTCCATTGTGAAGTCATTCTCTATTGATGACGTTCCCTTCTTGGTTTTGACCTTTAGCTCTCCGGAGATGGACGACTTTGAACTTCGAACAGCTGTGGCTCCATTGGCGCGGGAGCTTTCGAGCACTCCTGATCTTTCAAAAGTGGAAGTGCTTGGCGGGCGAAAAAGAGCCGTTCGCGTGATCGCTGACCCTAAAAAAATGGAACGCTACGGAGTTTCTCTTCTTTCTATTGTTCAAGCCTTAAAGGCCAATGATGCCTTGGCTCCGGCGGGTAAAAACTGGAGTGACGAAGAAGTGGTCGACGTGGAAGTGGGAGGACGTCTTCACAGCGCGGACGAAGTTCAAAACTTGGCGATCGGCCAAAGAGCGGGACGAGTGGTCTTTGTCAAAGATGTTGCTGATGTTGTGGATGGGCCCGAACAATTGATTCGAAGTTCGGTTCTTGTTGAAGAAGGAAAAAAGCCAGTCAACGCGGTTTCGATTGTGTTCTCAAAACGCAAAGGGACAAATGTTGTGACCTTGGCCCGTCAAATTCTGAATCGTGCAGAGACCTTTTTAAAGGAACAGCCGGCAAAGTTAGAAATGAGCGTGGTTCGTGATTATGGATCTACTGCTTCTGACAAATCCAATGAATTGATCGAGCATTTGCTTCTTGCCACCTTTTCAGTTGCGGTACTGATTGCAATTTTTATGGGAATTCGTGCTTCATTGGTTGTTGCAATTGCAATTCCTGTGACTCTGGCACTGACCTTGGCCATCTATTATTTCATGGGGTACACACTTAACCGAGTGACTTTGTTTGCATTGATTTTTTCAATTGGGATTTTGGTGGATGATGCAATTGTCGTGGTTGAAAATATTGAACGCCATTTGAAGAAAAATTTAAAAGACAGTTTTGTGAAGGTCACTATCGATGCGGTTAGCGAAGTTGGGAACCCGACAATTCTAGCGACGTTTACTGTAATTGCGGCGATTCTTCCTATGGCTTTTGTACGGGGATTGATGGGGCCCTACATGAAACCCATTCCTGTGGGTGCAAGTTTTGCGATGATTTTGTCTTTGATTGTTGCTTTTGTGGTGACCCCTTGGGCGGCAGTGAAGCTTTTAAAGCGGCATGAGCACAAAGAAGAAGATCACAAGATCAGTCGTTTGGATCAAATTTATCAAAGAGTCATGGAGACTTTGCTCTCTACAAAGAAAGCGGCCCTTGGTTTTGGTGCATTTACCATTGTTTTGCTTCTTGCTTCTATGAGTTTGGTGGCCTTCAAAGCAGTCAAAGTGAAGATGCTTCCTTTTGACAACAAAGAGGAATTTCAAATTGTGGTGGACTATCCCTCAACCACATCTTTTGAACAGGGAAAAACCTGGTCTGTGGAGCTTGCCGAAAAAATTCTTGAGAATGAAAATGTGGAGGCCGTTCAGGTTTTTGCTGGAGAACCAGCACCATTTTCTTTTTCCGGAATGGTAAAGCATACTTTCCTTCGAGGAGCAGATTTTCAAAATGATCTGCATGTGGTTCTTTCTGAAAAGGGTCATAGAGATCTTTCCAGTCATGAAGTGATAGAAAGTTTAAGACCTCTTGTGAAAGAGTTTGGGGAGTCTCACAAAGCCATCACAAAGGTTTTGGAAATTCCACCGGGGCCTCCCGTGTTGGCGACCATGATGGCAGAGGTCTATGGTCCCAGTGCCAAAGTCAGAGATCAGGTGGCTGGAGAAATCGAGCAGATCTTTGCCAATGAACCGAGCGTTGTCGATCTTGATACAACCATGAGATTGGGACGTCCCCGTCGGTTTTATGAATATGATCAAGCCCAGGGGGGATTGTTGGGAACCAAGTCCGCCGAATTGATGGTCCTCGGTCACTTGATGTTCTCTGAAACTCCAGTGACCACCTTGGCAGCGGTGAATGCTCCTGAAGAGGTCAGTGTGGATTTGTCCTTAGAGAATTCTGTGCGATCGAGTGCAGATCCTTTTCAAGGATTGCGAGTTCCATCTTTTGAGACGGGAACCGTGGAGGCTGATAAAGTTTTGAAGGCGCCTCGTGAAATTCCAAATAAGACACTCTATCGAAAAAATCTAAAGCCAGTGTCCTATGTTATGAGTGAGCTTTCCGGAGAAGAAGAAGCGCCGGTTTATGGAATTCTAAAGTTGGCGCCTCAAATTAAGTATCCTCTTCAGACCGCAGAAGTTCCTTGGGACACAACCTCACCTGTCGTGAAATGGGATGGAGAATGGTTTATCACCTACGAGGTCTTTCGAGATTTAGGAGGTGCCTTTGCCGTGGTGATGGTGCTGATCTACATCTTGGTATTGGGATGGTTTAAAAGTTTTACGGTTCCTTTGATCATCATGGCTCCAATACCAATCAGTTTGATCGGGATTCTTCCAGGCCACGCAATTTTGGGATCCTACTTTACGGCGACGTCTATGATTGGGTTTATTGCTGGAGCTGGAATTATTGTGAGGAACTCGATCATTTTGGTGGACTTTATTGAGCATCAGTTGGCACGTGGGATGGGATTGAAACTGTCTGTCATCAGTGCCGGTGTGCTTCGATTTCGTCCCATGCTTTTAACAGCAGCTGCGGTCGTGGTCGGAAGTTCCGTGATGCTTGCAGATCCCATCTTTCAAGGGTTGGCAGTCAGTCTGATCTTTGGGGAAATTGCTGCGACCATTTTAAGTCGTTTTGCGGTGCCTATTCTTTACTACTGGTTTGTCGGAAAAACCCGTCAAGCTGTCATTCAATCTGAAAATTCTTTGAAGGAAGGAGAAATTTTATGAGCATTCAACATCAAATTCGTGCCTTTGCAGGAACCTTTGTATTAGCGAGTTTGGCTTTGGCCCATTATCATTCGGAATATTGGCTGTTCTTTACAGCCTTTGTTGGATTCAATTTGTTGCAGTCCAGCTTCACAAATTTTTGCCCCTTGGAAATGATTTTAAGAAAGCTACAGCCCGCGAAAGTAAATTGATTTTTTTCAAGTGGTTTAAAGTTTAGGGATCTGTTCCGTATACAGATCCCTGAATTTCTGAGGTTCTATGGTCTCCTCTAGTAAATACACCCATCCATGGCCTCACAAGAATTTTCCTTTCAGGAAAATCGCCTCTTGTTTCCATGAGGTCTATTCCTGTGTGTAAGTTGCTATTTCCCAAATCCATATTTCATAGAACCGGACACACTCATCCATGAGTTCTTCCAGCATTTGCCTTTCAGGCAAAGCGCATCCCGCTTGGTAGAGGTCGGTTTCTGCGCATAAGTTCTTACTTCTCAAATCCATATTTTATAGAAGCGGACACACTCATCCATGAGTTCTTCCAGCATTTGCCCTCCGGGCAAAACGCATCCTGCTTGCTGGAGGTCCTTTTCTATAAAATATGGATTTGAGAAGTAAGAACTTACACACAGCAGGATCAGCCTTTGTGGAGGTTGTGAGAGGCACACAATACTTGAAGGTTGTTCCTTCGCTGGTCGCCACCAAGTCTGACTGGAAAAATGTGATCGATTTGTAAGAACTGTCGAGATTCGCAACCTGGATATTGGCATTTGTAGTCCGCTGTCGTTAACACATCATTTCGCAGGCGCTTGGAAATTTGACGGGGATTCTTTGATTTTGGTGCACAAAACTCTTTTGTCTCAGTGGGTTTTGGAGATTTCCTCTGAATGTTTTCATAAGATTTGAGTTCTTTTTCAATCAAGTCCATCAATAGGCTTTCCGCATTGTGCTTATGAGACTTCAGTGCTTTCAATCTCTCTAATTTTTCATGCTGTTCATGGGACAGCTCCAGTCTCAAATGCACTTTGTCTAAATACTCGGTCTTTTTGATCTTTATGGTCGGTGTGGGTTTCAAAAACATGGCCTTTACTTCACGAGAAGATTTATTTTCCATAGACTTCAAAACTTTTCTTTTTTCCGCCACCGGCTTTTTTCGAAGATGCTTGAAAGCAGTGGTCACTGCAGACAGGGTCAGGCTTCCCTGATCAATTTTCTGTTTGATCTCAGGAACTTCCTTGGCCAAGCGGACACAGGCTTGTCTTTGGTAGGCAGTGGCCTCGGAGTATCCAAGTCCGCGAACCAAGTAATCGAAAAGAGAATGGTGACCCATCTCTAGATACTTTCTGCAGTTTTCCATTTCTTGAAGCTTATTTAGAATTTCAGAAGTGATTCGTTTTTCTTTCTGGCGCAGCTCTAGAAGCTCATCGTGAATTTTCATAGGTCCTCTTTCTTTTGAAAGAACATTACCATGGGTTTTTATTTTCTAATTTTACGCCTTAGTTTTGTTTTTGAGGAAGCTTTTGCAGTCGAGAACATCCGTTCTTGGAGTTCAAATTTAACGAGTACAGTAAGCCCGAGAATTGTTTTAAAGATGATCCTACAAATGATTTCAATTTAACGATTCGCTTAAACGAAATCGAAAAAAACAACGTCAAACATAGTTTCTAAAAAGATTAAGTTTCGCCGCAACGTTTAGTAGGCAACTAAAACTTGAGTGTCCGTAACCAGTGCGACTCCTGCGGAATTGAAAAAGGGTCACCCCTGACCTATTAATCAAGTTCGCAAAAATTCAACTAAAAGGAGTTTGTACTATGGTTAAGTACTCAAGGGTGACTTACGAGCAAAGATGCCAGATCTACGTATTGTTGCAAGCAAAAACCAAGGTTCTTGAAATTTCAAGGCTTGTTGGGGTTCACAAAAGTACAGTTTACAGGGAGTTGAGGCGAAATTCCTACGCGACTAAAAATCCATACTCATCAGTACGGATGTATGAGCCCAATAAAGCTCATGCGATGGCTCGACGAAGGTTTTTAGATCGTTGTCATAGAAAACTGTCAGTTACAGGTCTTGTGGAGACTCAGGTTATAAAGCTTTTGCAAAGGGGCTGGAGCCCTCAATTGATTGCCGGAAGAATAGGTCTTGAGACTCGCAAGAAGCTTTCTCATATGACGATCTATCGGTTTACGAAAAAGAACGCTTATTTAAAAAGATACTTACATCACAAAGGTCGTAGATATCCCTACCGACCGACGAGCACCAATCAAGGTCCGAAGCCTAAGTGGTGGCGCTCTGTGCACGAGAGGCCCTTGGCTTGTCAGGAGAGATCTGAGCTTGGACACTGGGAGCGAGATTTGATGTATGCAAAAGATAGAGCTCCGATATTAGTCTGTACAGATCGAAAATCGAGATATGTAACATGCTTAGAGTTGAACACTTCAGGTTCACAGGAAACGCAAGAGAAGACAGCGATTTTGCTAAAACCATTTCCTGTTCACTCAGTGACCAATGATCAAGGAAGTGAATTTAAATCCAGAAATCCCATGGGGTGCCCCGTTTACTTTTGTGATCCCAGAGCACCTAATCAAAGAGGTACGGTTGAGAACACAATAGGTGTGATGAGGCGATTTATAAAAAACTCCACAGATCTTAGTGAAGTGAACTTAGAACAAATTGAAATATGGATGAACTTGAGGCCTCGCAAGGTCCTTGACTACAAAACACCCTATGAGGTTATGTTCGAAGAATCAGTCGCACTGGTTGTGTGAAACTAAGAAACTTGAGTGTCCGTAACCCGCACGCTTCGTTTGCCACCCCTCTTTCGAGGGTCAGGTTTCGAGTGTTTTTTCAAGATCTAAAACCCATAATTCCTGACCCGACCGTCCATAGACTCACCATCGTTTTCCTTTCAGGAAAATCGCATCCTGCTCGATTGAGGTCTGTCACTATGGATTTTAGATCTTGAAAATAGACATCCATGAAACTTCTGTTCAAAAAAAATATAGGCGCCTATAAAAGTGATGCTTTTGAAATGTTTCGGGGGATTCTGCTATCAAGTTCAACGATCCACAGAATAGGATCTCCGGCAAGCAGGATGCGTTTTGCCGAAGTGCAAATGCCGGAAGAGTTCATGGATGAACGTATCCTATTCTGTGGATCGTTGAACTTGAAAGTAAGCTTCCTCGAAATCTAATGCTTGTGAGCCCATGGATGGGCGTGTTTACTTGAAGTGATTGTTAACCTGAAAAATTTGCTGTAGATGAGGAAAGAACCCATGGATGTCAGAGTCCAGCACGATTGAGGTCTACTAAAGTAAATCTTCTTCCTTCAAAGAGCTACAGAAATAAAACTAGAAAGAAACTCGACCAAATTCCACCAATCAGTCTTGAAGCATCCGGTGGTGAAAACGTTTTTCTAGGGAAAGAATAAAAATGCAAATCAAACTGGCGCCGCCAAAACTCAATACCAAGGGGAGAATGCTCTCGTGATAGTACTTCCCAAGGAAAATTCCAATGGCCACAGATATTGTGCTTTGAACAAACCCAATCAAGGCAGACCCCACTCCGGCCACATGGCCTAAGGGCTCCATGGCCAGGGCGTTTAAATTCCCGAACAAAAATCCCACCGAAAAGAAAGTCAAAATCATATAGATCATAAAAACCATCAAAGGAGGTGGAGTCGAGGGAAGGTAATTGGTTAAATAGAGTGCAAAAAGATTAGAGATCAATGCCATCCACAAAAAAGCCCCAAGAATCAAACGCCGCATACCTAAAGCCATCACCAGGCGGGAGTTGAAAAAAGAAGCCCCACCAATGGAAAGCGCTAGAATCCCAAACATCAGAGGAAAGAGCTTCTCCATATGAAAAATTCGCGAGAAAATTTCTTGAGCAGAGCCCAGGTAACCCACAAAGATTCCAAATAAAATTCCCGAAACAATCATGCAAGAAACCGTCGTAGGTTGTCGAAAAGTCTCTTTAACTCCAAAAACTAACTGCTTGGCGGTGAACCCTCTTCTTAATCCCGGCGGTAGAGTTTCATGTTGGCGAATTGCAAACCACGCCCATAAACTCAAGGCGACCACACACAAAAGAATAAAAATGGCTCTCCAATGAAAGAAATAAATCACTCCCTGACCCAGAGTGGGAGCCAATGCCGGCACCAAAATGAAAATGGTCATCACCATAGAGGTGATCTGTGCCATCGCGTTCCCTTTGTACTCATCCCGAATCAATGCCAACGAAATGATTCGAGGAGCTGCTCCTCCAAAACCTTGAAGGAATCGGCCGATGAGAAACCACTCAAAACTTTGAGTCATTCCCGCCAGAACGGAACCCATGGCAAAAATCGCAACGCCCCAATAGATGGGTGGCTTTCGGCCGAAGATGTCTGAAAGCTGACCAAAAATCAGCTGTCCAAATCCAAAACCCAAAAACAAAATGGCAATGACCATTTGCAATTGATCGGGTGTTTGAAGTCGAAAGTCTCTATGAATGGCGTTGAATGCAGGGAGCATGCTGTCAATGGACAGGGCAATCAATGATGTCATCAGCGCCATCAGAGTTACAAACTCGGGACGCGACAATTTGGTGGGCGAATTCTGAGTCAAAATTTAGGAATCTTTCACAGAGGGGATGCCACAAAATTGAATCAAATTGAGTCCAACTTCTGGATTGGGCTTTCGAACCACATCCATATTCAAGGGACGGAAATTGATTTCACAGGTCACAGCGACTATTGCAGAAAACAAGTGTCCTCCAAAACATTTAAAATCAGGCCCACCCAATACGGTATGAATGTGAAAAAACGGTTCACCCTCTAAAAATGAAAGATTTCCCTCAAGGCTTAAAAGTTCCACTTCGTCCTTAAAGAGTTTTCGATCGTAAGACTTTGAGTGCAAATGAAAGAAGCCCAACTCACAATCTTTTAAGGCTCCAATTCCACTCAAATGCCCGGACTTAAGGGATTCAGCTTTGGCGAACTTTTGGAGAGAGCCAAACAAATCTTCATCTTTATCAATGCGAATAAAATAGCGGTCTTGGTCTTTAAAATATTCCATAAAGAGGAAGTAGGGATTGGCTTGCAGATTGTCAATAAAAGCTTCCGTTAGTATTGCTTCGGTCTTAGGAAAGTGATGGTATAAGGGGCATGAAATCAAAATTGTGCTCAATCTTACCCGTGGTTTTCATTTTAATGGTGGCAATCAATCCTGTTTTGGGGACTTTTGCGGCTCATGCGCAGCCATCAAAGACGCAAGGCGCTTCGGACTCGCAAATTGAGTCTGAAGTGACGGCACGTTTGTCTTCCACCGATTGGTTTCCCAACTTGCGCGTGCAGGTCAAAAACGGCTTGGTCTTTTTAGATGGAGAGATTCCCTCGCAGGAAAAAAAGGACTGGGCAGAAAAACTCATTCTAAAAACTCCCGGAGTCATCGACATCGTAGATCGGTCGGAAACCACGTTACAGCCCCATGAAATTTTGAGTCCTGCTGCCGAAGAAACTCGAAAGCTCTTGCAACGATTTCATCGCTTGGTTCCCTATTTGGTTTCCTCCGTTTTGATCTTGATTGTTTTTGGCCTTCTTTCTTATTTCGCTCACAAGATCCTTTTGTCCGTCATTCAAAAACGCTTGAAAAGCATTCTTATGGCTCAGGCCCTGGCAAAAGTATTTGCACTTTTCTTTTTAATGATTGGCTTGTACTTGGCCCTAAAATCCAGTGGTCTTTCGGGCTTGGCCTATACGGTTCTTGGAGGTACGGGCTTTATTGGACTTGGAGTTGGTCTTGCTCTTAAAAACAGTTTGGAAAACTACGCCGCGGGAATTTTGATCAGTGTTCGAGAGACTTTTCGAAAAGGAGAGATCATTCAAATCAATGGGATTGAAGGCGTTGTCCAAGCGGTGACCTCCCGAGGGACCTCTCTGATGGACTATGAAGGGAACCATATCATCATCCCCAACTCAGAGGTTTTTAAATCCACCATAAAAAATCTGACCCGAAATCCAAATATGCGCGCGGATTTTGGAGTTGGAATTGGCTATGATGACTCTGTGGACAAAGCTCGTAAGGTGATTCGTGAAACCTTGGCGAAAATGGACACACTTATTTTGAAAGATCCAGATCCCTTGGTTACAGTAGACAATCTGGGTGCGGCCACAGTGAATTTGCGAATTTACTTTTGGTTTGACGCCATCAAATACAGCAAACTGAAAATTCAGTCGTTGGTGATTCAAAAGGTGAAAGAGGCTTTGATGGACGCTCAAATTTCTATGCCTGACGATGCCCGCGAAGTTGTCTTCACCAGTCCGCTGCATGTGGTTCAATCTGCTGAAAAGGATGTGCCGGCAAAAGCTCCTGATAAAATCAATAAAAGCGAAACTCCTTCCATGGTGGATTTTCATGGGGAGGACCTGTCCAGCGAATGGAACCAGGTTAAAAAACAGGCTCTCATGTCAGAGGCTTCAGAAAAGGGTGAAGACCTTTTGGGTCAGTGAGTGAACGATGATTGTAACAGTAGGATCTCGAAATTTTGAAATTGCAGAGTCGGAGTTTCAGTTCTCTGCAGTTCGAAGTCGCGGTCCTGGGGGCCAAAACGTAAATAAGGTCAGCTCTGCGGCCCAACTGCATTGGGCTTATTTAAGTTCGCCAGGCTTAAGTGAGTCTCAAAAAAAAATCTTAAAGACAAAGTTAAAAAATCACATCAACGTCAAAGATGAAATTTATCTTCGAAGTGATGCTTATCGTGACTTTCCAAGGAATAGAGAGGAATGCATCCAGAAGCTTCAAGAGATGATTGAAAAGGCTCTGCACAAACCGAAACCTCGGAAGAAGACGAAACCCACCAAAGCCAGCCAACGAAAAAGAGTAGAGTCCAAAAAGCGAAAGGGCCAATTGAAATCCAGTCGCGGAAAAGTCAGCTACGACGGCTAAAAAGAAGATCCCGGCTGTTTTAAAAATTCGACTTCCTCGGGAGTAGAAATCCTTCCAAGAATTTCGTTGCGATGAGGGTAGCGACCAAAGCGGTCTATAATCACTTTGTGTTTTTTCTCAAAATCCAAATTGAAGTCCAATCCAGGTCGGGAAAACAGCTTTATGGCTTCCTCATGAATTAACGAAGACTCACTGTGCATGTAGGGCATCAACAAAAAGGCCTGTTTTTGGGGAGGAAGTTCACTGAGGGCTCCACCCAAAACCGCCTCTTGGGATAAGATCAATGCCAAGCTGTCTTGTGCAAAAGATTCCGGCTTCCCGCGAAAGATGTTCCTAGAAAACTGATCCAAAACAAGGATTTCTGCCAGTCGCCCTTCTGCAGAGGTTCGCCAATTAAAAAGTTCTCCGCGAGCCGCCGCCAGCAAGGTGGGCAAAAACCTTTCGGCAATTTGGGCATCCAAATCAGGATTTTTCTCCCACCATTGTTTTGAGTTCAACTCTTGGAACCAAAAGGTTATTATAGATTTTGAAGTCATCCTCGGATTATAGCGATCTTAGTGGAAAGATCAAAACCGAAGACAGCAATTGCCTTGGGATTGTCCAATGAGCGATGATTGCTTTTATGAAAAAAGAAGATCTCCTCAAGAAACTGATCCAAAAGGTGACCGAAAATTTGGAGTCCCTCACTCAGTCGGCTTTGGATGCGAAGGCTGCAGCAACAGACGAAGAGGCAAAGCCAGAAAACAAATACGACACTCGTGCGTTGGAGTCCTCCTACTTGGCAGAAGCCCAATCGGTTCGGGTGGGGGAGCTCAAAAGGGCTCTTCATGGGCTTCAAAACTTTCAGATGAAAAATTTTGAATCCATCCAGAAGATTGAAGTTGGAGCACTGATCGAAGTGGATGTGGAGGATCTTGGAACAAGGCGGTGGTTTTTTCTGCCCTTTGCTGGAGGCGAGAAAGTCGAAAATGTATTCGTCGTCACTCCCGAAGCTCCTTTGGGGAAAAAGCTTCTGGGGCTTTCGGTAGGAGACGTTTTTGATCACAATCTTCAAGGTCAAATGAGAGAGTGTGAGATCACGAAAGTGCTCTAGTGCGGGCTCTTTCCAACGCCAATTGAACCGTCTTTGCCAAAATCTCGTCTGTGGGTTCGTGGGCAGCCTCAGGAAAGCTCGAAAAAGTTCCTTGATGTGACTTTGGCAATTTCTCGAAACATTCTCGAGCGACTTGAGGATCTACAGTTTCGTCAAGATCGCCGTGGAGTCCATCCACGATCAGCTTGGAATTCCATTTTGGATTATTGATCTTAAACTGACTGCCCACTCCAATAAGGTGATCCACGCAATCTAAAGACTCGGCCATGTGTCCAGCCGCATAACCACCCTGGGAGTAACCAATCAAAGTGCAAGGCGTTTTCTCATAGCCCAAGTGGACCACGAGGTTTCGAAGGTAATCTTTGCAAACTTCGTAATCGATAAAATACGTCTTTTTATCCATGTCAAAAAAATACCAGGAGTAACCCACGTAATGTCCCCAAGATTTTTTTACGGGAATGGGAAAGGGACCATTGGGAGCAAGCACGGTGCATTCTTCTGGAAAAAGACTTCCAAACCAGGACATCATTTTTTTTCCGGTGTAAAGATAACCATGGCACAAGATGTAGATGCGGTTTGAGTCAGAACCTTTTCTGAGGTGGTAGCTCAATCTGGTGAGGCTTGGCTGAAAGAACTCTTGTTCAGGCTCTAAATCTGAAGGCTTTGTCACGTGAACCTCCTCCATTGAACGCAGGGTTAAAAGATGACCATAAATCCATTCAGTGATAATTTCATTTTTTAAATTCTCTTTCGAGGAAGGACTTGAAATGTCTGAGCCTATCCAATTGTATTCTTTGGCAACTCCCAACGGACAGAAAGTTTCCATTGCTTTGGAAGAAATGGAGCTTCCCTATGTGGCTCATCGAATTGACATTATGAAAGGTGAGCAATTTGCACCGTCATTTAAAAAAATCAATCCCAACTCGAAAATTCCAGCGATCATAGATCCAAAGGCCGACGGCGGCGAAGATTTTTGCATTTTTGAATCTGGAGCCATTTTAACCTACTTGGCGGATAAGTCCGGAAAATTCCTTTCTGATGATCCTTTTGTTCGCAACAGGACTTTGCAGTGGCTCTATTTTCAAGTGGGAGGAGTGGGCCCAATGTTCGGGCAATTTGGTCATTTTTATAAGTATGCTAAAGAAAAGTGCAAGGATCCTTATCCTTTAGAAAGGTACACCAAGGAAACCCAACGTCTTTTGGGTGTGATTGACGACCGACTCTCAGAAAATTCTTACCTGGCGGGCGAAGAGTTGAGCATTGCGGATTTTGCGACCTTTCCGTGGGTGGTTTGTTTGGATGTTCACTATCAGGCAGAAGATCACCTCAAACTGAATCAGTTTAAAAATGTGCAAAATTGGGTCGCAAAACTCAAAAGTCGTCCCGCCTTGCAGCGGGGCCTTGAAGTCTGCCCCATCTAGAGCAGGAGCGGATCTTAAGGCTTTCATGAAAAAGAATCGCTTCAGGCTCTTGGTCTAAAAATTTACACATTTTCGAAAACTCTCTTCCAATAAAAAAAGTCCCATTTCCCCTATTCTGAGAGTGGACATTACGGTCACTGCGAAGGGAGGCACATGGAGTCCATATTTCAAGTTTTAAAGAAAGATCACGACCTCCAAAGAGAGATTCTAAATGACCTTGTTGATGAAAATTTAAGTGCCGCACGTAGAGACGAACTTTACGAAAGGCTGCGTTTTGAAATCAAGCGCCATTCGAAGTTCGAAGAAAAATATTTTTATAGAGTTCTTATGAAGGATGAGCGCACACGAAATCATGTTCGGCAGTGTGTATCGGATCATCATGTGATGACTGAGATCCTCGAGGACTTGGACTCTCTTTCGCGAGAATCTAATGGTTGGCGAATGAAAGTCAAAACACTGCGAGACATTTTTAGTCATCATTTGGACCGGGAGGAAAAATCGCTCTTTGAAAAAGCGAAAGAGGTTTTGGATCCCGCACAGATGTCACAAATGGCAAATCGATTTCGATTTGGTTCACCCAATGAAATTGAGTTGTTCGGTCTCGCGTCCTTCAACATTTTTGGAAAATAGATTTTAAAGAAAGGAGCTCATCATGAGTCAAAAGAATTATTTGGAAGAAAATAAACGAAAGCAAGAAGCCATCAAAAGAGAAAACGAATTTTTAAAAAAAGAAGTGATGGACAAGGGCGTGGACCGAGTTTCAACCGCTCAAAATATCCAATCCAATATGGAGAGATTGGTTGAGGATGGAGATTCAAAGTAAATCTCTAAATCCAAGAAATTTGAAAACTGGGATGGGGTTCTTTTTCTAGAAAACGAATCAATGCGCCTCTCTCAAGGAGGACTTCCCTAACGATACTTAACCCAAGCCCAAGATTTTTTTCTCTGGAGGAGAATTTTGTGTCGAACAATTGACTCCAATAAGCTTCGGGTATCGGCGGGCCCGAGTCTGAAAAGAGAAGATTGATCTGGTCTTTATTTTTTGAAACTTTCACGAAGATCTTTCGGTCTCCATCAAATTGTTCAAGTGCATTGATCGAATTTTGAACAAGATTGCCAAAGACGACGATGCCTTCCGAATGGGACAACCGCACAGCCAAATCTTCAGGACACTGAATTTGAAATTGAATGCGATTTCGAGTCATTGAGAAGTGGTAAATCTCGAAAACCAGATTTAAAATTTTTAACAAATTGATATTTTGATTCGGATCGTAGGCTTTGTTGTCCAACTTCATTCGGTTGGTATAATGGCAAATCAACTCTGACATTCCATCTGTGATTTTTTCTGTCTTTGAATTTCGAAGGTTTGCAGGGATCTGATTTTTCAGTTCTAAAATCAACGATTTTAAATCATGGCGCAATTGTTGGGCGATTCTTCCCGCTTCGGAAAGGCGGGCCAATCGGGACACTTCATCCGAGAGATTTTGAATTTTATACCAATGCTCAGAGAACAAATAAATTTGAAAGCGATAACTTTCAAAGACAAAGCCCAGGTATCCCAAGGGAACCAAAAAGGAAAAGGTTGTCGAGCCGGTGCCCATCAAGTTGTCATTAAAAACAGTGGTCAACGTGGTCAAGATTCCCAAGGTCAATAAAGGCTCTTTCCTTCGCTCTTTGTACAGTCGCTGAAGAAAATAAAGGTTTCCACAAAGAGCAAATGATCCAGAAGCGGCAAGGATCAGTCCGCCTTGAGGCTTTAGATTCCGCATTCCAAAAAAGGAAGCCATTTTCGGATTGGGATGAATCTGAGGGGTCAGCTCATAGAGCAGAGATACATTATCCAACAGAAGGGGCAGAAAGTAGATGAAGGTTCCAAAGAAAAAAAAGAACAGGATGACAGATGTGAAGAACCTGGTGATTCGATTTTCCCAGTTCAATATTTTTGAGATCGTTTTGAAGTAGAGATAAACAGATCCAGACCCACAGAGAAAGGCCACAGGCATTCCCATTTTGAGTTTCCACGCCGAAGGCTCACCGGTGCTGACCCATAATGCAATGTAACAATAAAATGCGTTGAGCAGAGAAAGGATGGCATTGGTTAAGGCGAGGGGAATGCGTGACTTGAACCAAATTCCCAAGGCAAAAGCAAAAAACAGAAGGTAGATTCCACTCACTGTGGTTGTGAATATGGCCCAAATATCCATTGGCTTGATTCTTTAATTGTTCCTTAGTTTAAAATTCGGTAGCTTCATTGTTATGGATAAAATCTTATTTGTTGATGATAACCTTCAATATGTTTCAGATTTTGCGCAGCGCCACCGGGTGGCTTTTGATGTCCATGGCATCAACGCATCGAAACTCTTAAAAGGTCAACACCAAGTCAGCTTTGACAGCTATGATGCCATTTTGGTGGACCTTTTGATGCCAGAGATTGATGGTTTGAGTCTTTGGAAAGATCTCAGAGAAAACTCAAAAGATGTGCCCCTTGGCTTTTTGATCTCTGTCAATTACGAGCCTAAGTACAGAGAGATGGCGTTCAAGCTGGGGATGGAAGATTATCTTCACAAAGAAATGTCTGACGAAGAAATTTACTTGAGAATTCGAAATCGCATTCAGTCTCGTCGAGAAGCAAAGAGTGGTCATGGATCGCCCCGCCAGTTCAAAAACATGGAATTTTCACCCAATGATTTTACCTGCACCATTGAGGGCGAACGTATTGGATTGACCAAGACGGAATTTCGAATTTTGCAAGAGGTGCTTTGTTCCCCAGGGGGAAGAATCCATCGAGCCGAGCTGATGGAAAAAGTGTGGTCCAATCGCTCCGTTGTAAAACAGACTTTGAATACCCACGTATTTAATATCAATGGAAAATTAATTTTGTGGAAAGACCAACTGATTGTAGATAAATCTGAATTTGTATGTACCAAACCCAGAACTCAAAAAACTCATTACATGAGTTAAGAAAGGAAGTTCCCATGAAATTCATCCAAATTTTTGTTCTATTGGCGAGTGTTGTCGCTTTTAGTTCTCCTGCCTTTTCAAAAGGTAAAGAAATGAAAGCACCCACAAAAGAACAGCGTGCTCAAATGGCGACCAACATGGAGAACATGGCAAAATGTCTTCGTTCTGACAAAGACATGAAAGACTGTCGCAAAGAAATGATGGACAATTGTAAGGCTCATCCGGATCAGTGTCCGATGATGAAGAAGATGCACAAGCATCATATGAAGATGAAAAACATGAAAGACGATTCGGGCGAAGAATAGGTGATTTGTGATTCATAAATTTTTTGCAACCAAATCTTTCGGGACCTGTGGAGACACAGGTCTTCTTTTCGTCCGACTCGTAATGGGTCTGGCTTTTATCTTTCATGGATGGGGAAAGATTCAAAATCCGATGGGATGGATGGGACCTGAAGCTACGGTTCCTGGATTCTTTCAACTTTTAGCCGCAGTCTCTGAATTTGGGGGCGGAATCGCTCTTATTCTAGGACTTTTGACGGCACTTGCTTCATTGGGTCTCGCTTTCACCATGGCCTTTGCGGTTTACTTGCATGCAATGGTTATTGGGGATCCTTTTGTAAGTACAGGTGGTGGCTCCTATGAATTGGCCAGTTTGTATTTGGCACTTTCTCTGATGTTTATTTTTATGGGTCCCGGAGGATTTTCCGTGGATCGCAAGATTTTTAAAGCTTGAAAAAAGTTAAGGTTCAAGTAAAGCCCAACTCCAAACATGAATCTGTGGAGTTGGGTCCTTCCGGCGAATATCTGGTTCGTGTCAATGCTCCACCGGTTGAGGGGAAGGCCAATGAAAGGGTTCAAGCCCTTTTGGCCAAACACTTCGGGGTTGCCAAATCCCGAGTGAGATTAAAAACAGGTGGAAAAAGCAAACTAAAAATTTTTGAAATAGACTTGGAATAAAAAAAGGAGCTCGAAAGCTCCTTTTTTTAGATTTCTTAGAAGTGCCAGAATTAGTTTCTGTGGAAAGCTGTGCACTCGATAGTGATTTCGCCCATGGGACCAGGAGCCACTTGCTTCAACATTCCAGACATTGGAACAACAAGTGGGTTTGCCCAAATGTTGATGTCTTCAGATTTTCCTTGCTCACGAGCAACAACGTGCATGCTGTCGAAGGTTCCAGCAGGAACTGTCACCTGCTCTTGGTTGGTAGAGATCACTTCAATGTTTTGATCAGGTACTTGTTCTTCTTTTCCGTTTACGATCATTTTTTTGATGGCGCCAGTTTCAGCGTCGATCAAGGTTTTGATTTCTTGCTTTCCAGCAAAACCAAGATCCACATTTTGGTGCATCCAGATGCCATCAGCGCCAACTGAAGCAACAACCATTTCCATGGTTCCTTGGATAAAGCCCATGTTCACGTTGTAGTTTGCAGAATCTCCAACTTGCCAAGTGAGTCTTTCAACACCCACAGACGATTGAAGCGCTTGAAGTTGAATGTTGGAAACAACATCAACAATTGAAGAGCTGGCAGCAGCATTTACTGAGAACGCGAGTACGAGTCCCGCAAAGATAGACTTAAGCATAATTCCTCCTTGAAATATTGACTAAGTCTCATCAGATCACTTTTTGTTTCAGTGTCAAGCGGGATCGTTTTGTTGGAAGGGGAGCTTTAGGCTGCGATTTTTTGACTTCCAGTGGGTGCCGGTTGAAGAATGCCACGCTCTTTAAGGATTTTTTCGCAATCCTTCCAAAACTTTTCTTTGAGCAAAGATTCTTTGTTCGTCATTCGCACTTTTGGAAAGGATTGATTTTCGAAGTGTTCCGCAAAGTCTTCGGCAGTGCAGGTTTTCGCAACTTTTAGAAGGAGTGAGCAGTGGGCCTCTGAAAACAGATTTTGATCGATTAAGGTCTTTCGAATTCCCTTTTCGGGGGTGTGTGCCAAAAATTCATGAAGTCCAACCAGATCATATTGAGACATTTAAACTCCTTTGAAAATAACAGCGTACCTTGAACTTTTCGGAGCTCAGTGGCAGGACTTTAGTCGTATTTCGAATTTAAATTTCCATAGGGAGATGGCCGATGTATTCTTTGCGAATGAATAGAAAACAATACAAGTGGCTTTTACTTTTTGCTCTTATTTTAACTCCATTTTTTGTGGGGTTTGGCTATTACGCGACTTCTCCAAATTTTGAAACGCAATCTTCTCAGAATGAGGCGACCGATGCCGTTGCCGAGAAGCCTGTTATCGAAGAGGTCTATCCTAACAAGGTAAAGCCTGGTTCCAGTCTGTACACCACACTTACAGAGCTTGGAGTGGATGGTGTGACCATCTCTCAGTTGGTGGAAGCTGCAAAACCTCTTTCAGATTTGTCGCGCTTGCGCCCAGGAGTGGCCTTTCAGCTGCAATTTTCCGAAGGTGAAAATCCATCCCTTGAACAAATCAAGTTCAAGTTCAGTTCTTTAGACATTTTAAAGCTTTCAAAATCAGAAGCCGGTGAATGGAAAGCCACTCAAGTGGACGTTCCTGTGGAAACCGTGGTTGCCACTTATAAAGGAATGGTTTCTTCTAGTCTTTGGGAGTCCGCCATCGAAGCAGATATGGATCCCAATTTGACCGCGGACCTCGCCGAAATCTTTGCATGGCAAATTGATTTTGCCCGTGAAGTTCGAGTCAACGATAGATGGCGCCTTTCGGTGGAACGCCGAATGGTTCATGGAAAACCCGTTGGCTGGGGAAAAATTCTTGCAGCCGAGTACGTTAATGCGGGTGAAACTTACCGTGCGGTTCTCTTTCAGGAGAATGGCGAAGACATTGGTTACTTTGCTCCAGATGGAAGTTCCTTGAAGCGCATTTTCTTAAAAAGTCCCATCAAATATGGACGAATCTCTTCAAGGTTTAGCCGACGAAGATTTCATCCCATTTTAAAGGTCAATCGTCCGCATCTTGGAGTGGACTACGCTGCAGCTCGCGGAACACCGGTTCGCGCCGTCGGAGATGGAGAAATCACTTATGCCGCTCGACGTGGCGGCGGTGGAAACACCGTGATGATTCGACACAATTCCGTTTACAAAACCGCCTACAAACATTTGAGTGGTTTTGGAAAAGGCATTCGTCGCGGAAAGAAAGTGAAGCAAGGTCAAATTATCGGCTATGTGGGTTCCACGGGTCTTTCCACAGGGCCTCATCTGCATTTTGAATTTTACAGATCGGGACGGTTTGTAGATCCTTTGGGGCAAACTTTTCCTTCAGCAGATCCAGTGCCTGCAGGAAAAATGGCACTGTTTAAAAGTCAGTTGCCTCAGATGGTGGCCTCACTTCCTCAATGGCCAGACATGAGTCTTTCCATGAGAGAGCCTCGCGAAGAGGAAAAGTCTAAAGGTCTTTAGAGAGTTTATTGTATTTTTTGTTGCTGCCGCGACTCAGATCTACTGGGTATTTTTTCCCATTCTCATCAATCTTTTTTAAAAGCGCGGCTTTCAAGTCCACATCAAATCTTTGAGAAAATCTCAAAATAAAAAAGAAACAATCTGCCAACTCGGATTCAACCTGGGATCTTTCTTTTGGTTCTTTAAGAAGTTCCAAAGATTCCTTTTCGGATTGAAATCGAAAATGCTCTAAAAGTTCCGCGGCTTCTGTAATCAATCCAATGGCAAGATCTTTGGGACCGTGAAAGGGATCCCAATCACGGTCTTCGCAGAATTTCTGAACCTGAATTTTTAAATCTTCCAGATCAGAGTTTTTCATAGAGTTTAAAAACTTCACTCAAAGGTTTTCGAGAATTGGGTGTTTCCATGGATTGCAAATCCTCAGGCAGTGCTTTTGGATCTCCGGCTTTGCCAATGGCGAAGGCCATAATCACAGATTCCTCTTTTTTATCGATTTTCAAAAAGCTTTCAACTTTGTCATGAACGATACCACCCATGCCATGGGTGTACAGATCCATCATGCGCGCTTGGAGGGTGAAAGACATCCACGCGGCCCCACAGTCAAATTTGAAAACCACATTCTCGGCATGATTTTTTGAAAAATATTTTTTTCCAGAGAGGTATCCTAATACCGGTGCCGTTTTTGCCCAAGCCTGGTTTGCTTCAACCAGCCCATCTAGAAAAGTGTCGTAGGCGGGAGTTCCCTTTTTTGCCAGATGTAAGGTCCAAGGTTGCTCGTTAAAGCTGGAGGGTGCCCATCGAGCAGCTTCCATTAGAATTTTGAGGTCGTTATCTGAAATTTCATAATGAGGATCAAAAGAGCGAGGAGACCATCGCTCCACAAAAAGAGAATGAACGTCGGTTTCAGGTTGTCTTGAAATCATTTTTCCTCCTTTTTAAAAAACAAAAGAGGGTCATTGGACCCTCTTTTGTTTGAACTTTCAATTCGACAAATCGAAAAGACTATTCTGTTGCGTCGTCAGCAGCGTCTTCTACTGCATCGCCAGCATCTTCAACAGTGTCTGCAGCTTTGTCAGCAGCGTCTTCCATTGAATCATGAGCGTCGTCCATCACTTCTTCAGTTTTGTCGCCCATGTTTTCAACTGCGTCGTCAGAATCGTTTTCTTTGCAAGCAGTCAAAGAAAGTGCAGATGCGAACAATGCAGAAAGGGCTAAAATTTTAAAGAGTTTCATATCTTCTCCTTTAGAACATTTGGTGGTTGTTTACTCTTTCCTCGATCCGAACTGATCTCTTAACTTAGACAATAGTGCAAGTGGAATTGTGAAGCCCTCGCAGGATGGCAGGGGCGCCTTTGGCAGTTTGAAAAAGAGTAAAATCGGAAAGAGTGAAAAAAAATAAGTAAAATCAATTATTTACGTGAACGCGCCCATTCCTTGAGTTTTCTTCGAAATTCCATTTTGGCGAATATGAAGAAATCTAAACATGGGGAAAACCCTTGTTTCAAGAATCCCACAGCAACTTTTCATACCCTCTAGGAGTTTTAAACCACAACCGAAAGGGGATTTTCATGAAAAATTCAATCACAGGCAAAAGAGTCGCAATTTTGGTCGACAATGGCTTTGAGCATTCCGAATTTATGGAGCCTATGAAGGCCATCAAAGAGGCCGGGGGAGAAGCGGTCATTGTTTCGCCCAAAGAAAAAGTAAAATCTTGGAAGTCGGGAAATTGGGGCGAGGAGTTTACAGTAGATCTTCAATTGAAAGAAGCTAAGGCGGAGGATTTTGACGGTCTGGTGCTTCCCGGTGGAGTGATCAATCCGGATCTTTTAAGAATCAATGAAGACGCTTTAGAATTTGTGCGAGGCTTTTTTGGTGAGGAAGCGCAAAAGCCGGTGGCTGCCATTTGCCACGGCCCATGGACATTGATCAACGCAGGTCTGGTGAAAGATCGAAAAATGACTTCTTATGAATCCATCAAAATGGATTTGATGAATGCCGGTGCCAAATGGGTGGATGAAAAAGTGGTCGTGGACAAAGGGTTGATTACCAGTCGCAACCCGGATGATCTTCCAGCTTTTTGTTCCAAAGTGATCGAAGAGATTCGCGAAGGACGTCATCGCGTGGAAACTCACAAAACCAAAGAGATTCCGGCAAACGCTCATCCCAAATCTTAAAAGATTAAATCCAAATCAAGGGTCACTCCCACGTGACCCTTGAAATTGTCCAGCTTACTGAAACGCGAATAGGGGTTCAAAGAGTAGTGAATGATCTTTCGGTAGGGCTGATGACTAAATCCAAAAGAAACCGTCATATCTTCTAAGTGAAAAGATTCTCGATTGGTGGAGTAAAAAGAAACTGCGGGTCCCATTTGTGAGTTCTTGGTCACCGCGGTTCCAACCGAAAAACCGTGGGTTGTCGTAAAGAGATTTTTTGCATCTTGATATTGTTCCTCAGAAAAAAGATTGATGCTGTAGCGAGTGTCTGTGGAAAGTTCCATGTTGATCGAAACAAACTGACCAGTTCCTTGTTCGGAATCCGCAAAGAGTTCCAACTTAGGTCTCAGTCGATAGGGCTTTGCATCTGCGGTGCTTTCAAACATCAAAGAGTACCGGGTTTGCAATGGATCTTTCAGTTCCAATCGAGGGCGAAATGTGGTGCGAATCCGTCCCAATTCCTGAAGGAGGGCAAGTCCCGCTCCATAGTTTCTTTGACGAGGTTGTGTTCTTTGTTGTGTGCTTCTAACTCCTCGAGATTCTTCCACTTCATCATAGCTGGTAAAGGTCAGCGCCCACTTTTCTTCCATATTCGGAAGGCGCAGATCCAAATTGAAGTTGAAGGAAGAGTCTGTATTTCCCCCCTCCTCATAGCGAGTAAAGTAGTTGATTTTCACTGCGGTCTTATTTTTTTTATCCGTAAAACGTTTGTCCGAAAGATAAACGTCCAATTTGTCGGCCCAATGGTCCAATTTTTCAGAAAGATAACGATTAAAATCTATCAGATTAGATTCGACAGAATCCGGGGTTTCAGCGCTTTCTTTGTCATCGTCGGCATAACTCAGCGGCGTAGCCAATTGAAAAACAAAAAGCATGCTGAAGGCATAAATAAAAAAAAGATTTCTATGCTTCCATAGAAATCTACCTGACTTCGTCATATGTCTTGATTTAACCTTTTTGAATCATGAAAAGAAAGTTGATTCTGTTTTCATTGCTACTAATTGGTTTCGAAGGTCGAGGTCACACTCCAAATCGCGGAGCCATTCATGCGAGTTTCGGTCCAGTGCTTTTTCGCAGTCATAACATTTCTACCCGAGAACCAGATCGAACCACCAATGTGGGATTCTCACTGGTTGCAGAAGGAGACGTGGACTACAACGGTGGTCTTGAAATTGGCTTCAGTTATTTGAGGCAACCCTACACCTTAAGAGATGGCTTAAAGGTAAATATCGAGGAGACTAAAAGAATTTACGCAACCATTGGGTATCGCCATTGGATTGATTCTTATCATTCTTTGGGACTTTTGTTTTTTTCTTCTTATTCCATGGGGGATCCTCAGGTCATTCATACCGATTATCCAATGACCGACCGCCCGGACAGCTCGGCGCAAGACATTGCAGAGTATGGGTTTGATTTTTCGGCTCAAAGAGAAATTCCCTTACGAGGGCGTTGGTCTTTTGTTTTTGATGGCAGGTATTCGCTCTCGCTAACTTCTAAAAAGCGAGAGGACTCCAATTTTTACGGTGTGTTTTTTGCCGTAAAATATCTTTTTCAAAACAAAAGCAAAGGGATTGAGCCTCCACAGTCTTTGGCAGAAATCGAATTGTGAACATTTTTAAATACTTTTGAAAAGTTCTGATCAAGCGATGAACTTGATCTTGGTCTATTCTGTTTTTGTAAGCTGATTCAAATTCACTACATCAAAACAGAAAGGAATTTTTCTATGAATACTTCTAACGGACAAACCACCGTCGATGGGTTGAGCAGAACGGCTAAGAATAAGGCAATGCAAGCGAAGAACGCGGTTCAAGATATGGAAAGCCGAATGGCCGACACCGCAGGCGAAATTTCTCAAAATCTCGCGGAACGTGTGCAAATGCTCTCGGAACAACTTCAGCAGGTTTCGACCCAAGTTAAACATCAAGCCATTGCGGCCAAAGACAAAACTTCTGAAACTGTTTCCAAGCATCCCTTTTATTCCATTGGAGCTGCAACTTTGTTGGGGTTGGGAATTGGAATGTTGATGGGGCGACGAAAATCATAAAGGAGTAGGCCCATGAAGACATTGATGTTGCTGGTGGGCACTGTGCTCACCCAAAATCTGGTCAACCGATTGATCCATGACACCGCAGAGCCTGTGGCGAAAGAGGCTTTTCGAAGCAGCTTAAAGTACAGCTCTCGGGTCTTTGTATTTTGCTTGATTGGTGGGTTGACCTTCACCGCGGGATTGGTGCTTGGATCCGTTCAAATTGCGAATCAAATTTCAGAGGTGGGAGCTTTTCAATTCACTCCACTTTTTGGAATGAGTTTAGGTCTTCTCATATTAGGAGCGGTCCTGACCTACTTGGGAGCCTTTTCAAAGGTGTTTTTGCCGAGACCAAAAATCTCTCGCACGCAGCAGGGAACCATGGAAGTGGAAATGGTATTTTTGAGAATCGCGGATGCCCTACTCAGCCGAGTGGAGCAAGCCATTCGGCCCGCGCCTCAAAGCCTTCGCTCCACTCCAAAGCCACGTACCACCGAACACGACAATTATTATTCACCGTCTCAACCGGTGGAAGAGTCTCCTCACTCCTCTTCCACAGTTCATTGACGAGACCGCGCCCTGGACAGGCTTACACATCTATCCAGGGCGCAGCCTTACTTTTTTTGAGTTCTTAAATTTTTAAAAAAATCTTTCAATAAAGAGGAAGACTCTTCTTCCAGAAGTCCATATTCAACAACACACTGATGGTTGAGTCGGGAATCTTCCAGCACTTGATACAAGGATCTGGTGGCGCCCGCTTTCGGGTCTGTGGCGGCAATCACCACGCGATGGACTCGAGCGTGAATGAGTGCGCCCGCACACATCAAACAGGGTTCAAGGGTGACGTAAAGGGTGGTGTTTGTAAGTCGCCAGGATTCTTCTTTCTCAGAAGCCTGTTTCAGTGCAAGGACTTCTGCGTGTGCTGTTGGATCCTGACGTTGCTCTCTTAGATTGTGGGCCTCTCCCAGAATCAGTGCTTCTGGGGATGGCGGGATTTCATCCAAGCTTTGACGGACCAAAACTGCGCCCACAGGGACTTCTTCGGCGGCGGCGGCGGTTTTTGCCAGCTCAATAGCGCGCCGCATATAACGGTGGTCTTCGGGGGAAAATCCAGAGTCCATGTCTTTTTTCAGCTTTTTGTCCATAGGATTTGAGTTTTTAGACGCTATTTGCTATGCCTACAAGACTTAAAAATGGAAGGCAGGTGAGACATTCATGGCATTTATCAGAGTTCGAGATAACGAAGCTTTTGAACAGGCCTTCCGTCGTTTCAAAAAATCTTGCGAAAAATCAGGTGTTCTTTCTGAGGTTAAAAAGCGTGAGCATTTTGAAAAGCCCAGTGTCAGAAAGAAGAAAAAATCAATTGCCGCTCGTAAGCGCGCAAACAAGAAAACTCGTAAATATTAATCGTTCGAAAAAAGAGGTCTAAAGATGTCTTTGCGTGAGCAAGTAATGGGAGACATGAAAGCGGCCATGAAAGCAAAAGAGGCGGATCGGCTCAGCGCGATCCGCATGCTTCAAGCGGCTTTGAAGAACAAAGAAATTGAACTTCGTCCCAACGATATGACTGAACAGGACGCCCTTGGGGTGGTTCGAAAGTTGGTTAAGCAGCGCAAGGACTCCATCGAAGAGTACCAAAAGGCTCAACGACAAGACCTCGTTGACAAAGAGAGCTTCGAGCTGACTGTGCTCGAAGCCTATTTGCCCGCTCAGATGACCAAAGAGCAGGTGGAAAAAATTGTAAATGAAGTGATTCAAGATCTCGGCGCCACAGAAATGAAGCAAATGGGCGGCGTGGTTAAAGAAGTTCAAGCTCGTACAGCGGGCTCAGCAGATGGAAAAACAATCAGCGAAATCGTCAAGAGTCGTCTTCAATCGTAGCTGAATTTTTGACCTGTAATTTATGAAGGATGGGTTCGTTCATGAAATTCAGCGAAGAATTTATTGATCGAGTTCGTGAAGCCTCTGATCTGGTCGAAATCGTCTCTCAACATGTAAATCTCAAAAAATCAGGATCGGGCTATCAAGGGCTCTGTCCTTTTCATGGTGAAAAAACGCCCTCCTTCTCGGTTTCCGATGTGAAACAGGTTTATCACTGCTTTGGTTGTAAGGCCTCGGGCAACGTTTTTAAATTTGTTCAAGATTATCAGGGCCTCACCTTTCCAGAAACCATTGAGTATTTGGCCCAAAGGGCTGGAATTCCTCTGCCTGTGGAAGAAGAAAAATGGCAGCAGGGCTCGGATCAGCGGGAAGAAAAAAAGCTTCTTTACCGCATCAATCACTATGCGTCCGAGTGGTTTCATCATCGTCTTTTAAAATTGGAAAAAAGCCATCCCGTATGGACCTATCTTGAAAAGCGCGGGCTCACCGAACAGGATGCAAAAAATTATAAGTTGGGTTGGACTTCGGCCAATTGGTCCGACCTCAGTGAATCTTTGGTTCGAAAGAATGCGCCCATCGATTTGGCGGAAAAGCTGGGGTTGATTAAAAAACGCAACAAAGGCTCGGGTCATTTTGATCTGTTTCGATCTCGATTGATGTTTCCCATCTACTCACCCACAGAAAAGTGCTTGGGGTTTGGTGGCCGGGTGCTTGGAGACGAGCACCCCAAATATTTGAACTCTCCGGACTCCGATGTGTTTCATAAGGGACAAGTATTTTACGGGCTCAATTGGTCAGCGAAACACATTCGCAGCCAGGACTTGGCCATTGTGGTTGAAGGCTATATGGATTGGATCGCTTTGGATAAGGCGGGGATTTCCAACGTGGTGGCCACTTTGGGGACGGCGCTGACTGAAAAACATGCCCGTTTGATCCGTCGGTACACTTCCAACGTTTTGGTGCTCTTTGATGGAGACTCTGCAGGTCAAAGTGCTGCGGAACGAAGTCTTCCCATTCTTTTAAGGGGCGGACTGTTTGTGAAAGGGCTATTTCTGCCTGAAGGAATGGATCCCGATGACTTTTTGAAAAAAGAAGGTGTAAAGGCTTTGAATCAGAAAATTCAAACGGCGCCGGATCTTTTTAGCCTGCTGGTGGAGGCCGAGGTTCGCAAAATGGGCTCTAACCCTTCGGACAAGACCAAAACCATCGAAAAGATGGCTCCTTTGTTGGATGCGGTTTCCAACCCCAGCTTGAAGGAACTCTACTTGGAAAGCTTGGCGAACATGCTCAATGTGGACAAGTCTGTGATTCCTGTGAACAGAGGTTCTGCGGGCTCTTCATTTGGGGGTTCGAGTCACTTTGCTGGTGGGCGCGGAAGAGGGCCGTCACGTGGATCAAGAGGTCCACATCCTTCAGAAAGATCTAGAGTTCAAGAAAGTGCGCCAGCTCCTGCAAATTCACGGCCAGAAAATCAATCCTTCAATCTCAAAGGAGCTTCTCGTTTAGAAATCGAACTTTTAAACGTTTCTCTGCTTAAGAGTGTCTATCTTGAGGAAGTGCTGAATTCCTCAGTGCTCGAGTACATGGAATCCGAGGGGGTAAAAAAGGTGTTCGAAGAGCTGGAGCGCCTCTATAGACAAGACCCAAGCCGGTTTGATACTCTGCCTTCTTTACTGTCTTCCAAAGTGGACCCAGGAGAAGCCGTGACACTTCATTTAACGTCGCCTTTTCAGTCATTGACAGAGGAGTCTGCTAGGAAGCTAATACAGGATTGTATAAAAAGGTTACACGAAAAATTTTTAAGATCGCAGTCTCGTGCGCTCATGAACAATTTAAAAGGTTCCCAAGGCTTGGATCAGAAAAATAAGCTGGAACAAATAATGAATATTCAACGCGACAGACGAGAGATCAAAAAAGATCAAAAAACGAAAGACCAATCATCTTCTATTCAGGAGCCGAATGCGAATGAGTGACACAACCACGCCTCAAGACGGGGATCAGGAAAAAGAATTGTCTGTAAAAGAACAGCAAAATCTGATCAAAGAGGAAATTTTAAAATTCCTTAAAATGGCGAAAGACCAAGAAAGTCTTTCGATCGAAGAGATCAATGAACTTCTGCCTCCACAAATTTTGGATCCAGGAGTTTTGGATGCCTTCATGCAAGCTCTTGAGGTTGCCGGTGTCACCCTGACGGATGATTCTGAAAATCAAAAGGGCGAAGAAGATGAGGACCGCTTTTTCTTGGCGGATCCCGATTCTGAAGAAGATGAAAAAGACGAGGACGCCGGTGATGCGGACTCCAAGAGCAACGACCCCGTTCGCTTGTACCTTCGGAAAATGGGAAGCGTTTCGCTTTTGACCCGTGAAGGTGAAGTTGAGATTGCCCGTCGAATTGAAGCCGGTGAGCGAGAGATCGTTCGCGCGATTTTGCTATCTCCCATCGGAACCAACGAGATCATTGAGCTTGGGAAGCGTTTGGATGAGGGCCGAGTCAAAGTAAAAGCGATCTTTAGAGGTCTTGAAGACGAAGAGACTCAATACGATGAGCAGGAATACGTTGAGAAAATTCATGAGTTGATTGGTCACGTAAAGAATTACCAAAAGAAAGCTCAAAAGTACTTTGAAGCTATGAGAAAAGCGCCTCACGCCTCTGAAGAAGAGCGTACTGCGGCTGCAAAAATCAAAGAATTGAACTCAGAGTTGATGACCACTTTCGAATCCATCAACTTTAACCGAAAGACCATCAACCGCATTGTGATCAAGTTTAAGAACTTGGTGGCTCGAAGCACGGTTCTTCGTAAACGGGTTCGTATTGCTGTTGAAAAGACCTTCTCTAAAAACTTAGAGGCTTTGGCTCAAAGAGCGAAGGTCATGGAAAGCAGTGATGAAGAAGTGAAGAAGATGACTCGCGAAACCGGTTTGACTTACAACCAGTTCCGCAATCACTTTTTGACCGCTGCAGATGCACAGGCCCGTTTGGATCGCATGGAAAAAGAAACTCAAATGAACTTTGAGTGGATTCGTGACACATACACAGCCATCTGGAAAGGGGAGCGTGAAGCCGACAAAGCGAAGTCTGAGTTGGTGGAAGCAAACTTGCGTTTGGTTGTATCGATTGCGAAAAAATACACCAACCGTGGTCTTCAATTCTTGGATTTGATTCAAGAAGGAAACATCGGTTTGATGAAGGCGGTTGATAAGTTTGAATACCGAAGAGGTTACAAATTTTCGACTTACGCCACGTGGTGGATTCGTCAGGCGATCACTCGCGCCATTGCGGATCAGGCCCGAACCATCCGTATTCCAGTTCACATGATTGAAACCATCAACAAGTTGGTTCGAACTTCTCGTCAATTGGTTCAAGAGCTTGGCCGTGAGCCCAATCCTGAAGAGATTGCAGTGAAGATGGATATGCCTGTGGACAAAGTTCGCAAGGTCTTGAAAATCGCGAAAGAGCCAATTTCTTTGGAAACACCTGTGGGTGAAGAAGAAGATTCGCACTTGGGAGATTTCATTGAAGACAAAAAAGTCATCAATCCTGGTGAAGCCATTGTGAACCTAAACCTTGCTGAACAAACTCGTCGCGTGCTTTCAACTTTGACCGCACGAGAAGAAAAAGTTCTTCGCATGCGTTTTGGTATCGGTGAAGAAAGTGACCACACTCTTGAAGAGGTGGGGCAAGACTTCAATGTGACTCGTGAACGTATTCGTCAGATTGAAGCCAAAGCACTACGAAAGCTTCGACACCCCAGCCGGTCTGGAAAACTCAAAGCTTTCATCGACAGTTAAAAAGGTGCCATGCACTTTCTGGTAGCGCACTTGCGTTACCAGAATCTCAGGGGGGCTTAGCTTAGTTGGTTAAAGCACGGTGCTCATAACACTGGGATCGGGGGTTCGAGTCCCTCAGCCCCTACCAATAAAAAAACCACCGCAAGGTGGTTTTTTTATTGGTAGGGGCTGAGGGACTCGAAGGGAAGAGTGACCCGCGCTGGATGCGTATGCATTCAGTGAGGGGCAGAAAGACGTGACGTCTTTCTGAACGAATTCCCAGGGTCTGGAGTGAGGGAGCGTGATGCGACCAAACGAAAGACCGAGCCCCACACATCCAATCCACTTCGAATTTTGAAAACTACAGATCCATCGGGCTTGGTCACGTACCTTTTGCAAAAGAAATATTCCTTTTTAAAGGAGGAATCCTACCTCTTCATTAGACGGGACTACCTAAAATATCGATTTAAAAATGAGCGTTAATGTCTTGGCGTCGAATCAATGTCCCAGGAGAAAGTCTTTCCTTAACGATCTCAATTCATCCATATAACCCTTCATCGTATGTGTTGTAGGGAACATCTTAAGGGTTGAGTTTCCAATATGAGAGTGCCAAAAATTGAGGTGTTCTGTAGGAACGACATGATCGTAGAGACCACCCGTTATCAATACGGGAACAGTATTTTTCTCCAGAGCTTGAACAATCTTATTTGCATCCAAAGCGAGGTCCGTACGTTCATTCCAATGAGGAATGATGGGATCTAAGGCGTAGCGAAGAGCCATTGATACATGGGCTTTGGAAAACACCTCTGCAAGTCGTATTCCAACGGCCGAATTCTTATTTATTTCTTTACTGACGGAAAAAATGTCTCCATAAGCTTTAAGGAGCTTATCTTTGGCTTTATTGTTTCCCTTAAGCGCCTTTTTAAATTCAATTAGAGAATCTGGACTAAATATGATTTCGTCATAGCCAATTCGATTTAGTATCCATGCAAAAGAAGAGCGATCTCTCGGCGACAAAGGATCTAGCCATCCATAAAGTCCGTTGAGTTCAAGGGCATGCGCTGTAGATTCACGTTCAAAACGTCCTCCGATCTCTCCGGGAACCGGGGGAGTGGAAACGAAGGCTTTGCTGACGCTATTTGGATATTTGGCCAAGTATTGGAGAGCGAGCAATGCGCCTCCAGACCCACCAACAATCATCCACTTCGAATTTCCCAAAAGTTCCCGTCGAACAGCTTCAAAATCTTCGATGGCCTCATTCGACAGAAATGGAGTGACTTGATCCTGTTCAATTTGAGCTGGAAATTTTGAACAAAAAATTCCGCGATATTGAACGAAAACGATATTTATATTTTCGTTGTTATAGTATTTTAGTTTTGATTCCTCTGCCAGGCCCCGAATGTCTGTGGGTTGCTGTCCATCATAAATGGCCAATGTTGTAGGATAATTGGGGTTAAAATTTTTATTCACTTCAAAGTAGAGTTTAAAGTGACCCGAGGTCGGAACGTCTGAAATAAGGGGGCGACGAAGGGTATGACCACTTTCAGAACAGGATTTGACAGCATGGACTTTTGGGCTGAAGACAGAGATTGATATTGTGATTACAAATAAAATGATATGAATCATTCGTAAGCTCTAAGTCAAAATTTTCAATTCGTCCAACAATTTGACCAGTAAGATTTGATAGGGGGGACTGCATGGAGCAAATAACTAAAATCAGCGACGATTTGGCGGCTCTCTACGCTGAGGGAAATAGGCGTCAATGGGCGTTGTTTACGACGGGTTTTGATTTTGGGGTCCAAGAAATCAACGAAAAGTTGGATGCGTACCGAAAGGACAAGAATAATTTTAAGATTGTGAGTGAATACAAGAACCGAGATCTTGATCCCATCGAACAGAGAGGTGCAGATCTTCTTTTTAAAGAGTTTCAGTGGAATCATCTGTCCGAAAGGGCTTCAAGACTTAAAAAGGAAATCAATGAACTGCAAATCCAGCTTGTGGATCTCCAGAACAAGCACAGGATTCAAATTGGAGGCATCGACTACACGTCCTCCCAAATTGCAGAAATTCTAAATAAAGATCCCAATCAAGAAAGGCGAAGAGAGGCCTTTCTTTCTCGAACTCAAATCAACAGGAAATTGATTGATGGCGGATTTCTTAAACTTTTGGATCTCAGGAGAGAGTATGCACTGGCATGTGGTCGAAAGGATTTTGCAAGTTTAAAACTTGAAACCGATGAATTGAATTCAGAGATGTTTAATTCCTTTGTGGAAGAATGTTCGTCAAGAATTTCAGTGCTAAAGGAAAAGGAAAGTCAAATTGCTCAGGAAAGCCTCAATGAAAATTGGATTGAGCCTTGGGATTTCAGCTACATTAAGAATTTGTTCTGTTCCTTCAACTCTCAACCTGTGGACCTGGTGAATTTTCTCGAACCTCTAAAGTCGGTCTTTCGGTCATTCGGGTTTGATCTGGATGGACTGAACATCACATTTGATATTTTTCCGCGAAAGAATAAATCGGAATGGGGCTATAACTTCATCATTGAACCCGGTGTAGAGTCTCGAGTTTTAACAAATGCTGGGGGTCAGTTCTACGACTATTGGATTCTTCTTCATGAAGCCGCACATGGTGTCCATTATCTCGGGCTCGATAAAAATAAGAAACTTATCAATCGAGGGGTTTCTGGAATGGTATCTGAGGGTTTTGCGAATTTCTTTGGAAATCTTGCCTATTCTAAAGAATTTTTATCCGAGATTTTTGGTCAAGGCTTTAACGAGGCATATATAGCATTTAAAAAGCTTTCTTCTGTTTCGGACCTCCAAGCTTTTGAACTCATTCAACAGACGATCTTTGATCAGCGTCTTTACCTGTCAGAAGTCTCGACTATGAATGGTGTGGAAGAGCTTGTGTGGCAAACCCGAAGGGAGCTCTTGGGGAAAGAACCTTATGCAGATGAGCCGGTTTGGGGCCACCTGATTCACCACACTTCGGTACCCATATATCTTCACAATTATTTTTTGGGGGATGTCATGTGTGAGAAAATGAAGGAGGTGTTCCAAAGAAGGTCCGGTCAACATTGGGCTGAAGACCCCAAAGGCTTTGGGGGCTTTTGGAAGGATGAAGTCTTAAAACCTTCAGGTCGCTATCCCTTCCCGGAGCTCTTCGAACGGGTTTGTGGAGAGAAGATTTCCATTGGTTCTTATTTGGACAAGTGTCTCAAGTACGAGGAATAAAAAATGGATGCCAAAGTTAAAGGCCTTATTCGAATGCGGCTCTTGAATCTTTGCAAATTCTATAAAGAGGAGAGTCGCAGAACTTTTAGTTGCCCAGAAAAAATGCATGGTGGTACGAGTACAGCTTGATTCCTGGGGAGGGATATATGTCTAAAATTGTTCTGCTTTTTGGTCTTTTGAGCGCTCAAACCGCTTTTGGATTGTACTGTGAAGGAGATTGGCTTCACGACAACAAGGGGAGAGCTGTAGCTCATATTTCTGACTGCAAGAACTCTGTATTTGGAAGTCTCTATTGTGATGGGGATTGGCTTCACAACCATGCTTTAAAAAGAACCTTGGGTCACATTTCAGATTGCAAACACTCTGTGAGTGCTGATGGATCGAAGTATTGCGATGGGGATTGGCTTTACTCGAAGATGGGTGAAAATCTCGGGCACCGTTCTCAATGTAAGGACACACTCAATCTGTCCACAGAGTTTCTGCACTGTGAGGGCAACTGGTTGTACGACAACATTGGTCGAAGCATCACCCACATCTCCGACTGCGAAAATTCCATCTTTGGTCCTTTGTACTGTGATGGGGACTGGCTTTACAACTATGCTTTAGGGAAATCGTTAGGTCACATCTCGGACTGCAAAGATTCCGTAAAAGCCGATGGATCTCAATATTGCGATGGCAATTGGTTGTACAATCGAAAAGGCGAATCCTTAGGCTATGTTTCCAACTGCAAGGATTCGATTAAAAACTAGCAAAAAATTGCTGCGATTATTTTAATTTCACTCAGAGCTTTTGTGCGGGCCCGCTGAAAAGCTGAGGGATTGTTGAGCAAAAATATAATCTGGACGGTAATCGCTGAAGTAAATTTGAAACTGATTGGCCTTGGAAGTGTAGGCCTTCAATCGTTCCATGACTCCAGGAACATGGGCTTTTCCCATAATAAAATAAATGGGCTTATTTCGCCCCCCTTGATTGCAAATGATTTCGACCATGGCGTGTGCAAAGTCTCTGTTTCGAATATCAAGAGCAATTCGATTCATGATCGATCCCGCACGCCACTCCCAATCGGTAAAACCAATTCTCCAAGCGTCATACAAGGTCAGCAGAGGTTCAAATTTGAGTCCTCCAAACCGATCTGAAAACTTAGAATTTACAAGATCTATAACTTGAATATGAACTGATGAGATGAGTGTTTGGTAATCTTCAATTTGATGTTTTCCAATATATCTTTCAAAGCTGTCCATCATTTCCACTTCGGTGGAGTCTAGATCCAACGGCGCAAGAATTTGATCTATATTGCGAACGAGCTTTTTTTGAGCGACACTTCCTCGTACTAAAATTTCGGTCCGCACTTTTTCGTAGGCATTTGCAACCAGTCCATTTTCGTGGATTTCGACGATCATCAGGTAAAGGGAGTTGACCGTAAAATCCAAGTTTCGAATCATTTGACTCTGTGCCAAGTAACTCACGGTCAGGGCATAGGGGATTGGAGACTCAATTCCAAATACCAAAGACTCCTCCATCTTTCCGGAATAGTCTCTGGTGGCGGCAGCTCTTGCCCAAGGTTTAAAACTATTTTGAATTCTCAACTCTGACCCCAAAACAATCTCGCCACGAACAGCGCTTTGAAAAAGGTCTTTTCGAAGCTGAAGAGAGTCTCTGTTGTTATGGACTTCTCCAATGATAAAGACCGGGGGAAGAGAGAGGGCTCGGTCCAATTCACAGGTGGGAACCTGATTCTTCTCCAATGGGTCCACAGGGGGGGCTTCGACCAAGTCCTTGAGGAATCCAACGGTAGCCTTAGCAATCGAAAAGCTTTCTCCGTAAGCGGGGAAGATCCAAAATAGAAGTAGGGCAAAAAGGCCGAGGGATTTGAAGGGTTTCATTGATTCGAGAGTCCTTAATCTAGAACGTCTCTTATAGATTTTTAGAGATACAGGCGTCCACCAAAGCTTTATCGAAAGCCAAAATTACCCATAGATTTGTCAAAATTTCCTGTCAAAATCTGAGTAGGTTTTCGGAATTTGATTCAGAATCAAGGGGGCCACATATTCCGATCCGATGAAGTTTAAATGAGACCTGTCCTTGTACATCATCTGACCATGGATCCACGGAGAGCACCTTCCCTTTTTACAAAAGGCCTCTGAAAGGTCGACCTGTCGAACGGTCGGGAATTCTCGAAGAACAGATTGAACCATCTTATTGAAAAATTCTCTAGACTCAGAGGTGCCTTCAAATTCACAGGATGTTTCCTTTAATGAGGATTTCCGTCGGAGACAGCTCTCTGGATCGAATGGAAGTTCGGGATTGTCCAGCACCAGAACAACACTCTTATTGTGTTCTAAGAGGTATTTGAGCGTTCTTCTTAGGCCCATTTTCAATACAACTCGAAAGTCTTTTTCCTGAGGATTTTCCATGTCAATGGCATTGCCCTCGCCAAAGGAACAAAAAGGATTGTGGGAAAGTATAACCGTATGTATTTGAGGGTCTTTTGCAGCATGCTCCAATGCGAGATTCTCAAGTTTCCAATTTTTATTTCGAAGCTTTTGATACCTAAGGTCGCTTAAGCCCGTGGAAACATTTAAAAACGGGGCTGCACAACTGGCTGCAAAAAGAGCCAAGGACTCATTGGATCTTTGAAGCTTTTTAATCATTCCCTCATAGAGATGCTCCCCGTGAGAATCTCCCACAATTGCAATGGTGTTTGGTCTTTGCTGTATTCGACAAGGATTGTCCGTCCACTCAAACCACTGAGGGTAGATCTTTTTGCAAAGAGCCTCGGCTTGTTTCATCTCAAGGAGAATTTTTGGATCAGGGTCCCCTTGAGTAAGATTTCCTTTTATTTTGAAAGTGTAGAATCCAAAGATTCCAATCAAGGCCATGGCGGCGAGAAGAGTGAAACATTTTTTTGCTGTAGAAGGACCAAATCTAAAAAAGGATTCCACGTATTTTGCAGTCAACCACGCCAAAATGAAGCTTCCGAAAAGCAAAAGAAATTTGACTCCAAGAATGGGTTCTTGACCCAAATAAACTCGCGAAAAACTGAGCAAGGGCCAATGCCAAAGGTACAGCGGATAACTCATAAGACCGAGCCAAACAAGAAGAGAATTTGAAAGGATCTTTTGATTTACAAACGTGGAAGGACCTAAAGAGATGAACATGATAGCTACCAGAACGGGGAGAAGAGCAATGGCCTGCAAGTCATGGGTGATACTTTCAGAGGAGAATGTTAAGGCCACAAGAACAGTGATTCCTACAACTCCTAAATAACTTTGAATCCAAACTGGAGTTGACCTCAGAAAATCTTTTTTAAAGATCTTCTCGTCAGAATTTCGGTACTTGGTAAACCATGCGAGTCCTGCGCCGGCGGCCAATTGCCAAAATCTATATTGGGGAAGGTAAAAGGCTTCGGTTGGATCTGAGTTCATTTTAAGCAAGTAGGCGATGAGCGATAAAAATCCAGTGCCAAATATGGCTACAAAAAATAAAACTTTGAGGTTTTTTTGATTTTTGGAAGATTTCGTTAAAAAAAATAGCAACAGAGGCCAGAGCATATAAAACTGCTCTTCGATTCCTAAACTCCAGATATGCAAAAGGGGCTTTGCCTCGGAAGCAGTATCAAAATATCCAGACTCCATCCACAGTGAAAAATTCTGAACAAATCCCGCGCTGGCGGCAGTGTGTTTCCCGAGCTGGGAAAGTTGATGGGGAAATAAATAGAGCCATCCAAAAATCAGAGAGCAAAAGAGAACCACGATCAGGCTTGGAAAGATTCTTCGTATGCGTCTTGAAAAAAAGCCTAAGAATTTAAAGTTTCCCTGATCCATCTCATGGAAGAGAATCAAAGAAATTAAGTACCCAGAAATAACAAAGAAGACATCAACCCCAAAAAATCCTCCACTGAAAGTCTTTGGGAAAAAATGAAATCCCATGACCATAAGGACAGCAAGGCCTCGAAGTCCATCAATGTCAGGTCGGTATTTGGGGTGAAAGATCACATGGGCATCCAATTCTTTTCTTTAAAAATGCGCGCGAAGAGAAGTTCCTATTCGATAGCCTTCCTTTTGAAGGGTCAGCTGCTTTTCCCACTGGCCTTCTTGAATCCAGCTCAGGTTTCTAGAAATTGCATATCGAAATTGGTTTCGGATGCGAAGAAAATCTAGGCTTTCGGATTCAAACAGTGCGCGACCATAATTGACTTCCATTCGAAGTTTCATTGGTCCCAAATCATAAATGGCGCCACCGACAGGACCCAATTCCACCTGACCCCTCGAGAGATCCTGCCCCAAATTCAGTCCGGGACTGACCAGTAGATAATAAAGACCCCACAGAAAATCGGCGCTGTAACCCATACCTCCATCTAAGCGTGCGTAGTGATCCGTCATATTTTGGGTCAATAGATTTTCCTGAATTCCAATGTGGACTTTCCAAGAGGGACTGGCCTCGAAAATCTTTACGGGAGGATAGTTCTCCACATTGACCAAACTCAGATCCTTCAGCCAGAGCTCATCTTTACGAAAGCTGGCTTCCAGACGAAATCCCTCAATGCTGGAATTTTTTAAAAAACCAGCGTCCCGATCAATCAATCCATGGGCAGTGAATCGGTATCCCAGATCCAAGGCGCCCCATCCATTTACAGTCGATCCGCCGGCAAAGGCCATATACCTTTTGTGAGAGTAGCGGGGATCCAACTTATAAATATCAGAGTTGAAGGACAATGGTTCAGCGGTCATTTTAGATCGCAAGATGTAAGTGGTCCGCTCTAAATTTCTATATTCTTCGGGAAGAACTCCTAAATTTTGTTTACGTAAATAGGAGGTGTATTCAATGAGGGACTCTGCCAGCGCCTGATCCACTTGATCTGTAGGCGGAGGAGACGCGGTGGAAATTGATTTTTTAAAGAGCTGATATTCTTTAGGGTTGAGATGGTCCAATTTGTCGCTCAGTACTCTGAATTGTGAAGGTTCCAGTTTTAGATTTTCAATCCGACCTGCGCGATCGAGTTCTTTGACAACATCAATGGGCTGAATGTAAATCGGAAGATTCTTTGCATCTCTCATATCGTCAAACAGTGCGGCAAAAGTTCGAAGTAGGGCTCCTGCGCAATTTTCGTCCATGAAGTAATAAGTGAATTTTGCCTGGTGAACCAATTCCCACATGTGTGCGATGTAAAAATCAAGTTCTTCGGGCGAAAGCTTTACTTTGTACATCCACAGATTTCTATTTTCCACACTCCCGTATTGAAAGAGCCTTTGATAAAAAGGAAGAATTGAATAATCGGCATTAAACCAACCGACCATTCCTCCATAGACATAGGAAAAGGGATTTACGTCTGGAGGAATGGCAGCCGCATAATTGTGAGAGAGCCAGAGACCTTCGGACACCGCATCCGAGGAGATCACCATGAAGGAATGCCCAAAAGCAGATGCAGGATTAGAAATGTACTGAGAGGCATAAACCAAATACAAATCCTTTGGGCGATAGGATTTTTTCCATTGCCGAATGAGGGGACAAGTTTGCCCATCATTTATTGCGAAATATTTTTTGAGAAACAGAATCCGAGCAGGGAATTGGCAGTGAATGTCCAGCCGCTCTTTTTGGCTGAAATTTGGATCCTCTATCTTTTCAACAAGAGTTCTTAATTCTAAGGAAGGGCTGATTTTCCCATCCTCTTTATTGAGAAAAAAATGTTCATTGGAGACACGGCTTCGATACCCTGTACTTGTTTTTTCGTAGTAAAGAAGATTTAGCCAGACCAAAGACCGGGAAAGGTTCTCAATCTTCTGATCCCTATCCAGGTTTGTTGCCTTTGCAGGAAGTTGAAGTTGCACGGAAATCAAGAATGTAAAAAGAACGAGAAGGATTTGATGAGCTATCAACAACAAGTTTGATTGATTTTTCAGGGAGAAAGTCGTTTTCAATCTTAATTTTTTTTCCGAGGTCATATGAATCCATCCCTAGGTCAAGAACCGCATTTGAATCTTTGAAATACTCAGTTTTTACTCGACCGAACCCCAAATGTTTTGTCAAAATGATTTACAGTTAACTTCAACCAGAAACCAACCCGCAACAATGGAGTCCAGTGTGAAATCAGTTAGAATTTTACTTTTGTTCGCTTTATCTTTTTCAGTGTCTGAAGCCGTATTTGCAAATGCATATACTTGCGCCAAGATGGTCTACAAGGACGGTTGGCTTAAAAAGTATGATTATCTTGGAAACACTTGGGGAGAAAATACCAAGAAGCACGGGATGGTGAGCTCCTCCATTGGATCCTCTGGAGAAAAAACGACTGCGATTTTTGATCCGGGAGTGACCACAGGACAATGGATGTCGTCTATGCAATACTCTTCTTCTTGGGGTGAGTGCGCAATGGTTGAAATGTACATCACTCAACAATTTCGTGAAGACTATATTGATCAAAATATGGATGAGTTGAAGAAACAGATTGCCCTTGGAAAGGGACACCACGTGGATGCTTTGGCTTTCCTTTCTGGATGCACAGAAGTTGAGCAATCTCAATGGACTCACAAATTGCAATCTGGAACCGCTGAATTTTATGACATCAACAAAGCCAACGAGTTCAGCCAAAAGATTGATCAAATGATTCACTCTGACTCTCATTTGAATCAACACTGCAAATTGCCTGCGGACGTAGGTTAAATTTATTTCGGGGGAAGAGTTGGATATTGTTAAGGACTCTTCTTCCGCAAAATCCTCGGCTTTATTTAATGCCGAGGATTTCGAAAGTATGTTCGAAAATTCCGCCATCGGAATGGCAATCATCGGTAACGACGCCACCTGGATTCATGTCAATTCTGCACTTTCAGAGCTTTTTGGATATTCAAAAGAAGAAATTAAAAAATACACCTTTCATGATCTGACCATTGAGGAAGACCGTCATATTGGATTGTCCAATATGAAGGCTCTAAAAAGTGGCGAAGAATCCTCAATGACTTTCGAGAAGCGATATCGACACAAGTCAGGTGGAATCATTTTTACGATTGTGAGTACCACGGCGGTTCGAAATGACAATGGCGAACTCAATTATTTGATTTCTCAAATACAAGATATCTCCGAGCAAAAGAAAGCCGAAATTCAAGCAAAGTTGATTTTGGACGCCACATCGGATGGCTATTGGGATTGGAACATTAAAGAGAACGTGGAATACATGTCGGCCCAATTTTGGGAAATGCTTGGCCTCCAGAGAGAAAATGGAATCTATCTTCCAAAAGAGTGGATGTCCTTAGTCTATGATGAAGACTTGATTCTATTGATTGAAAATTTTAAATCCCATGTTGAATCTAAGGGTTCAGTTCCCTATCGGCAAGAGGCGCGCTTTCGTCACCAAGATGGAAGTACGGTTTGGGTGGAGCGCAAAGGTAAGATCGTAGAGTGGGGAGAAGATGGAAGTCCCACTCGTATGGTGGGAACCAATACGGACATTACGGACCTCAAACTTGCAGAGCGAGCACTGGCACAAAGTTCAAAAATGGTTGCGTTGGGAGAAATGGCAAGTGCGATTGCACATGAAATCAATAACCCTCTGGCGATCATTATGGGGCACGCGAATCAAATGCAGATGTTGGCAGAGTCAGGTCGTCTTTCTGATGAGGCTTTGAAGCGAATTTGCGGAAAAATCGAAGCGACTTCTATAAGAATTTCGAAGATCATCAATGGACTTCGTTTGTATTCGAGGGACACAGAAAATGAAGAGCTTAAGACAGTTTTAATTTCTCAAGTGCTTGAGGACACTTTGGCCTTCTGCATGGAGAAGTTTCGAGCAAATGGAGTGCGTGTGATAGTCAGAGTTGTCCCTCCCGATTTGGAAATTCGCTGTCGCACCGTTCAGATTTCTCAAGTCCTTCTCAATTTGCTGAACAATGCTTACGATTCCATCAAAGGCTTGGATGAAAAATGGATTCAAATCCTTGTGGAGCCTGTGGGTGAAAGTGTGGAGGTTCAAGTCAGCGACTCTGGCGAAGGGGTTCCGGACTACCTTCAAGCAAAGATTATGCAGCCCTTTTTTACAACGAAAACCAGCGGGCAGGGGACCGGATTGGGACTCAGTATTTGCCTGGGAATCGTGGAGTCACACCAGGGTCAGTTCTACTTCAAAGGGAATGATCCTCATCCCACTTTTTGTTTTCGGCTTCCAAAATAACCTTCAAATTTCAGCCTCTGTCGAAGAATCCGACACAACTATCATTTTTACAGCCCATCTTTAAAAAGGCCTTCCTCTCTACTATAAACAAAGCACAGTTATTAAAGGAGTCATGCCTATGAAATCACTCGTTTTCGGTGCGCTGTTGCTTTCGACTTCAGCGGTGTATGCACAGTCTTCAATCGTGGCTAAGGAAGTCCTTTCCTGCCAGGGAGAGGGAAAAACCGCGTTCTACTTTGCGTCCCTCTTTGAAAAAGACGGGAAATATTATTTCACATCCAATTTGAATGGAAAGCCCCAGCTTCTTCCTGTTCGTCGAGTGGATATGAGTCATTTCGCGACGATCAGCGATGGGGCCGTATTTATTTTGGAGCACATCAAAGGAGATTTGTTTCAAGTTCAAATCTTGACTGAAAATCAAAGTGTCGAGCGAATTGTGGATTTCAATTGCACCCTTCCAAACAGCACAACCATTCAAGTTTGTGAATCTTTTGAAGACTTTGAAGGTTGTAAAGAAACTCCTCCCGCTGGGCCCGATGGTCCCATTGATGATGGAGAGGGTGAAGAGCCCATTCCACAAGATCCCATCGACAACGGATTGTAGGGGGAATTTTTAAATCATGGATCGATTTATCATTGGACTTGTTCTTTTATTTTCAAGCTCAGCTTTTTCTCAAGAAGCAAAGAGCTATCGTTTTCAAGATTGGGGTGTTGCTCAAGAAGTGACGGACCCCTATCTTGAATCTCCGGTCTGCCGTATTTACACCATGGTTTCGAAACCCGCAGGCGTACAGCTTTCATTGAGATTTCCGTTGAACTATCAGAATGCACCAGTGGCTCTTATAGCCTTGCGAAGAGATTTGGGCGAAGTTCAGCGAGTGGACATCAATCTCTTGGATTCGTTGACCCAAGTGGCACTTCCCTTTGATCGGAAGACTTCCGAAGATTTTGAATATCTGTGGCAAATCCCCATGGATTTTGAATTTCTTATGGAGAGAATCTCGAACGACAATCAAATCAAAGTGACCGTCTATTTTAAGGAAACGACCGAGGTCTATAACCTCTCTTTGCGCGGATCTTTAGTGACTCTTGAAAAAGCCCAGAAAGAATGTTTTGAGGGAAAGAGTCTATACAACACTCAATTTATGAAAGAATTGAACCATCCTGAAGTTCAGCCCAAAATGGTTTCTGAGGTGAGTTTGGAGCATCTCTTTCAAACTTATCAAGAGGCCTATCGAAGCTTTCAGAAGAAGCAAGATCTTCGTTTGAAAATCGAGAATTTGGAAAAAAACAGATCGGATGAAATTTTAAAGTTTGAAGAAGATCAAAAGATTTTGATTCAAATTCAGCAAAAAGTTCTTCAATCGGGTGAAAGGCTAAAAGGCCTTGAAAAAGAGAGAGACTTTTTTGCAAAAGAAAAGAGTCAGTTGGATCAAATTCTTCCCGGAAAAAGAGCGGCGTTGAAGGATTTAGAAAAAAATCTGGAGAGCCAAAAAAGCCAGTTTGCTCAGCTTGATTCAAAGATGAATCAACTCCTTGTGAATGAGAAATCTTCGCAGGACAAGTGGGAAGACCTAAAGAGCAAGTTGCGAGCAAATCGACAATCTAAAGCGGCCTTAAAGGCTCAGCTGGAGAGTCAAAAGAGGTCTTTGGCCGAACTCACAGATGAGAACAGTGAAATTCAAACTCAATTGGAATCGGATTCAAAGAGTAAGAGCAGACTCAATGAAGCGTTGAATGCTTTTGATTACTATGGGTTTCTTGCTCAAAGACTCTCGGGGCAAAAGGTCTACGTGGATGCAGGATTTAAAATCGAAGTCTTGCAAAAAGACATCGATGGATTGAAACGAGATTTATCGAAATTGCAGGTAGACCAACTGAATGCCCAACAGGAGTATTCAAGATGTTTGGGCCAAAGTTCTTCCGAAAACTGTCGGGTGCTTCGAGGAAATCTTCTAGAGGCACAAAGCAAAAATAAGGCCTACCAGACTCGTGTCAGAAAATTGATTGATCAGTCAGTCCAGTTGCGGAATTTGCGGAGGGTGATGAAGGAAGAAATCGAAACTCAACTCACCATGGAAAGACTGAGCTTGCAGAAGGATTTTGATGACTTTTCACAAAGAGTGAAGGTCTTAGAGGGACAAGCATCGAGACTGGAAAGAAGAATGAAGTCCCTTGCGGAGGTTCAAATTCCAGAAACTCAGGCCCAATTGGAAAAGGTTGAAACGGCATTTGCAGATTTAGATCGAAGCGAGAAATCCGCTGAGTCCGCATATTATGGAGCTTTAGAAGACCGGAAGGGCTTTGGCTCTTCTGCAGCGTATTTGGAATCTCAAAAGTTGAAGAACAAAACTCAGAAAGACTATCTCGATGCGAAAATGGAATTAAAGCGGCTGGAAGATGCTGATCTCTTGGCTACCAAAAAGCTTGAAGATTTTAAGCGCATAGAACCACAAATCTTGGAAGATCTTGAAAAACAAAAATTTGTGCAGTCTCAAAGAGAAAAAACGGTTCTAGAAAACAGTCATGCGCTTAAGGATTTCTTCCAGAAGAAGGAAGATCTTCAATCACAGTTGAAGCGTGCCGAAATGCAAGCAGAAGAACTTTATGGAGAATATCGTTATTTGGTGTTCTCGGTGATGAACTGAGGGCCTTAACTGCTAAAAATCCTGAATGATCGAGGCCAATTCGGGATGATCGATAAAAGGGTTTCTGTTCTTTTGAATTTTGAAAATTTCTTCGTTGCGGTCCCGCTCGGCTTGGTCGACGGGATCTTGGCGGTTCCATTTTCTTAAAACTTCCTCTTGTTCTGCATCAATGGACATTTTGTATCTCATCGAAAAGTAGAACATCGCACGTGCGACATTTCCTTTGTGCTCATCGGCAGGCTCAAAGACGGTGCGTCCGGTTGCCGAGTGACCTTTACGTGCATTTTCGCAAGGCTGGTGAGTCACTGCGCTGACTTCTCCAAATGGATAATTGCTACGAGTCGAGTTGGTGGCGCTGTCCACGGGGAAAAGGATGTGAAGGTCGCCTTTTTGAAGGTCTTTGGGGAAGGATCTTGAAAACTTGCTCTGTGGCCAAGTGTGTTCGGTGTTGAGCACTCGAGGGTCAGGAATCTTTCCCGGTCCGGGGGCCGATCCATTGGGGAAGTCTTGAGAGGTATAGATTTTAGAGCAATACACTCCGCGAACTCCGTATTGATCTCCGGACTGGAGGAGGTGCAACTCTCCAAAGAGTTCAGTTCGCGCAAATCGATAGCCCAATGGTTTCTGTTGGTAGCAAGAGGGATCCTTAGACTTGTCACAGCTGTCTTTGAGAACATCCGGCTGATTCATTCGGGCGAGGTGGGCCCGTCGCAAGACGTCAAAGATGACTTTTGGAAGACGAAATTGAGAATCTGGATTCTCGAAACTTTCGCGAAACTCCACGGGATAATAATTGGCGTAGGTTCTTGTGAGGGCATGGGCGCTGGTTCCCATTTGCACAAGAAAGCAAAGGCCGATGATCAGGAAGTATGCTGGGGTCCGTTCCTTGGACCGAGATTCATCCGTAAACACACCTTTATTGAATCAAAAATATTTACGGTGGAAATCTCCATTCTTAAAAAGAAAAGAAATCCTAACAAGAAAGGCGACCTTGGTCGGGGAAGACTGTGAAATCTTTTCTGTACACAACGCGTTATCAAATTGATAAACCATCCTCACTCACAAAGGAGAGGAAATGAGATCTTTAAGTCTATTGTCATTGATGGGATTGATTTGTTTCATCCTGTTTTCCACCGTGGGCCATTCGGATGAGTATGAATACGAGGCCCCCGCGGAATGTTATCTGGAAGAGTGCGATGGTTGGGAAATCGTCGATGAAGAGCCCATTGAAACAGAAATACCCGATGGGCGTCATCACAACGATGACGGTCGACACCATAGACGGCATCCTCGTCATGATGGACGCTTTCAACCACAACCTTATCCATACCCCGGTCCAGCACAACCTCCTGTGGTACTTCCTCCGACAGGTCCCTATTATCCAGCTCCTGGTGGAGTCGCATACTGTAACGTTTATTTTGTGGGCCATTCTCCCGGCGGACCGATTTATGATTTAAGAATCGGTGGCCGATTTGTTCAAAGAGGCTATTTCGGAGTGGTTCGAAATTCAGCGTGGTATTTCGCGCGCACCGGACAGTGCCGCTTGGGAAATATCCGCTAGTTCAGTCCAAATGTTTTTTTGAAGAGAGGGCCTGGTACCAAGTGTGATCGGACGTGCACCACAGAATCAAACTGAGGGGCACGATCACAAAGAGCAGGCCCAATCCCAGAAGTCCATAAAGCTTTAAATGCTCCTCAATGGGAATCAATTGGTACACTGAATAGATCGTGAGCAAGATTCCGCATAGAAAAATTTGAAAAAGCAAAACCACTAAAAAACTAGCTCGCAGTCCCAGTCGAACTCCATTGAGGAATTTCAAAAGATACAGCTCGCCCTTTTGTTTCAACTTGTGAAGGGTGAACATCTTAAAAAGAGCGCGGACAACAAACCCCATTTTAATCCTTCGAACTTCGTCCTAAGACAAAGCCGATCAAAGCAAACAAAAGTGCAGTCAAACCCACAGCAATAAAGGGCTTTTCTTGAATGGTCTTTCGGGCCTCTTGCTCTGCGGTTTGGGCCTTGTCTTTGATTTCATGGCTAGCCTTGCTGAACATTTCATCGACGCGAGGCTTGAGCTGTTGAATGACTTTTTGGAGATCATCCAGTTGGCTGGCCACAGTCGACTTCGACTTGGACTCCAAGTTTTCAATGGCTTCAGAGAGTGATTGGGGCTCAGAATTTTTATTCGACATGATGGATTCCTTGGGTGAAGTTTCTTGATTCTTGATCGGCACTTCGCTAGCTATTGTTTATGGCAAGAACCCTGGACCTTTATCAGTTATTGAGTCAGCCCGAATCCTATCGAAATCTCGAGTGGGAGCGCGCCCTCATGGTGGCCTTTTCCGAGGCCAAGGTCGAGTTGAGTTCTTCGGAAGCCCAAAGTGGTCCTGACGGGTGGCCTTATCTTCATGTTAAGGCTTCTCCTCAAGCGGGTGAGCCCGTGGTGCGAGTGGTGGACTGGCTTTCCACTCGAGGCATAGGGATGGTTCTCAATGCCTACAAGATGATGCCTGATTATATTTTTACTTATGGAATGATTTGGCACTTCAAAGAAAAGGGCATGTTCCAAGACTTTGATGCGAAGACCACATCGGGGCCGGTCGCTTACAAAAAAGAAGCGGGATTTCTTTTTGGCCCGCCTTCCGAAGCTTATCTTCCTTTGTATGTGCGAAAAGTTTTAAGACAATTTTTGAATGCTCAAGGAGTGAAGTATCCAAAAATTTTGGTCGCCACATCCAAGGATTATTCTCAAACAGATTTAATCATTTCCGTAGACTCTTTGGGAAATCCTCCAGAAAGAGAACATCGGGCCTTTGCGGAAGCGCTTTCTTGGTTTTTGCCCACGCACTATCCCATTGTTCTGGCACAGGAGGGAGGACTCCCTCCTTTTGCAGATCTCTAAAGCCAATTTAGAATTTAGTCGTCAAACTGAGAAGGGTTTTCAAATTCTCCCGGGTAAGGAAGAAGATCCACCAAACAGTCCCGCCAATACTCAGGAATGTCCTGAGAAAATGTCACAGCGATTTCAAAACAGCCGCGTCCGGTATGAAGAGCACGGGTGACCGTGCCATCCAAATCCAAATTCATTTGGGGCAGAAACATCACCACTTGATCCCCAATCAGCTCATTTAAATTTAAATTTTTCTTATAGTCCTCGGGAATCAAATCCAAGCGATCCACTTTCAGTAAAAAACCAGATTGAGAAGCATCAATAATGATACCTTCAGAAGCAATCACATTGTAGCTCGACAGGGAGGTCAATTCCGCAACGCGAACAGGGTCAACCAGCTTTCGATCCGCAATTCTTCTTTCTGCTCCCATAGAATGCTCACTTTCGTTTGAGAGAAATCATTTTCTATAAAACTCATCGGAGCCACTGGACCAAAGTTAAGAGGTTTTTTTACAAATTCTCAGATTGAAACAGTTGGTGCAGAAAAGGATTCCGGCCATTGAACAGATTGGCCTTGAGTGAGTGCCATCATGCGATCCAGAGAAACCTTTGCCTTTTCCATCAGTTGGGTGGGAAGTTGCACTTCAGGCGTTAAGGTTTGTAAAGCCGATTCAATTTTTTCTAAGGAGTTGAGCTTCATATAAGGACAGTCATTGCAGGCACAGCTACTTTGAAAGGGTGCTTGAATCAGTTCCGCATCCGGACGGAGTTTTTTCATTTGATGAAAAATTCCCGTTTCTGTGGCCACAACAAATGTTTTTTCAGGACGCTCTTCTACAGTTTTGAGCAAAAGAGATGTGGATCCAACCACATCGGCATAATCCAAAACGGTCTCATCACATTCGGGATGAGCCAAAACCAAAGCTTCGGGATGATTTGTTTTTAATTCAAAAAGTTTTCGACTGGAAAACAAAACATGAACTTCACAAGAGCCGGGCCACAAAATCATTTCGCGATTCAGCTTTTTCGAAAGATAGCGTCCTAAGTTTTTATCCGGTCCAAAAAGAATGGGCCGATGTTTTGGAATGGCATTAACAATTTTTTCAGCGTTGGACGAAGTGCAAATCACATCAGAAATGGCTTTCACTTCTGCGCTGCAGTTGATGTAGCTGATGCAAATTCCTTCGGGGTGTTTCATTCTCCACTGTCTGTACTGATCTGCAGGAGAAGAATCCACCAAAGAGCAACCCGCGTTCAGATCAGGAACCAGTACGGTTTTGTTTGGAGAAAGAATCTTCACGCTTTCGGCCATAAAAACCACGCCCGCCAGAAGAACGACAGGGTGATTTGCGGATTGGCCCTTCTGAGCCAAATAGAGGGAATCTCCCACTTCATCGGCGATGTCTTGAATTTCTGCGGGCTCGTAAAAGTGGGACAGCAGAAGAGCTCCGCGTTCTTTTTTTAGCTTTAAAATTCGTTCTTGAATTTCCATGTCCATCCCCCTTGCGAAGCCAAAGTACAGGCTTCTTTCAGGAAACGTCAACGGGGCTTAAATATCTCCGCCCTTAAGAACGTTGATAATCGATTTCGACACACTCTTGAGGGACTCAAAGACCCCTTTGCCTTCAGAGGCTGTGCCTTCAAATTCTGGACTGTTGTATTTGTTGAGAGCTGTTTTCATCTCTTCCAAGGGAACGGCGTTGGGCAGGTCTCTTTTGTTGTATTGAAAAACCAAAGGGACCTCATTGATTCCGTAGCCCTGTTGGGTCAAATTTCGTTCGAGGTTTTTGAGAGCTTGAATGTTTTCTTCCATGCGTTCTTCTTGAGAATCCGCAACAAAGACCAAACCATCCAAACCTTTTAGGATCAATTTTCGAGAAGCATCATAAACCACTTGTCCTGGGACCGTGTAGAGATGCATTCGAGTTTTGTAGCCTTGAATCTCTCCAATGTTCAAAGGAAGGAAGTCAAAAAACAAAGTGCGCTCAGCATCTCCGGGAATGGAAAAGAGATCCGATTTTTCACCCGACATGGTCTTTTGGTAAACCCATTGAAGGTTGGTGGTTTTACCTCCCAGAGAGGGACCATAATAAACAACCTTGCAGTGAATTTCTTTGGCATTGTAGTTAATAAACGACATTAGACCTGAACCTTGTTTTCAATCGCTCTTCCTAAAGTCCGATGGTCGATATAGTCAATATCCCCACCAATCGGTACCCCATGAGCAATACGATACGCCGAAATTTCTCTCTGTTTAAGCAATTTCGCTAAATAAAGCACCGTCGTGTCACCTTCAAGGTCGGCATCCAAGGCCAAAATGACCTCTTTGATCTTGCTTTCGGGTTCATCCAGCCGGTGAAGGAGTGCTGGAATTTTCAAATCTTCCGGTTGAATGCCATCCAAAGGGGAGATGGCTCCATGAAGGACGTGATACCGACCGTTAAAAACCCCAGAGTTTTCAATGGAGTCGATGTCAGAAGGGTCTTCCACAATGCACAAAAGATCTTCGCGGCGGTGCAGGTCCGAACACACTTCGCAAATTTTTTCGCCTTCGACAAAAGCAAAACATTGAGGACATTCCTTAACGTTCAGTTTGACGGCTTTCAAAGATTCCCTCAGAGACTCCACTTGAGACAGAGGGGCTCGCATCAGGTGATAGGCCATCCTTTGAGCGGACTTCGGTCCCACACCAGGGATGCGACCCAATTCCAGGATCAGTTTATTGAGAGAAGGAATTTTTCCAAGCATGGGAAAATTAGAACATTCCCGGCATAGAAAATCCACCGGTCACTTTGGACATTTCCTGTTCGTAGGTGGTTTTTACGGTTTTCATCACTTCGTTGGTGGCCGTAAGGATTAAATCTTGAAGCATTTCTTGGTCGTCCATGGCGTCCGGGTTGATTTCCACACTTTTCAGTTGGTAGTTGCCCAAAGCGACGACTTTTACGGCTCCGCCACCAGAAGTTCCTTCGAACTCACGAGCTTGAAAATCTTCTTGGAGCTTCTTCATTTTGTTTTGCATTTGATTGGCTTGTCTCATCAAGGCCTGCATGCCTCCGCCGCCCATACCCTTCATTGTCGCCTCCTAGTTTGGCTTCATGTCTTTAATTGCTTTGATTTCTGCATTAAAAATGCCTTTGGCAGACTTTACCAAAGGATGGTTTTCAATCTGTTCTTTTTCCTCGGCGGCCTGCTTTTCGTTGCTTATGGCCGTCAAAGTTTTTGGAGTGGGAGCTTCTGAAGAATCCAAATCTCCCAGTTGAATTTCAAACTCGTACCCGGGTCCCCAAAAGGTGTTTAAGTAGTTGCTCAACTTCTTTTGAAAATCGGGATGGCTGATTTTTTCGAATATAAATTTCAGCTTGGAGGGAACTGCCAAAATCAGTTTTTTGCCCTCTTGTTTTTTTAAGTAGCAATTTTCAAGTTGAGCACCCACCAAGCCATTGATGTTTTTGACCTTCTCCACAAACTCACGCCAGTGATCGGGCTGCTTGGGAGAGTCATCCACGGGAGCTTCGTTTTGTGGAGCTTCAGGAGTGGACTCTGGTTTTACTGTGATTTTTGTTTTTGCGGGTGCTGGTTTTACTTTTGGCGTTGCTGTCGTCGCAGGCTTTGTCGTTTGTACGGGAGTCTTTTCCGGAGCCCCAACAGGATTTTCAAATTCTGCAAAGCGAGGAGAGCTGGCCATCCGAAGCAAAATCATTTCTAAAACCAATCGCGCATCACTGCCTTTGGAAAGATCCTGTGCTCCTTTCAGAGCCATATCAAACTGCCAGTGAAGGTCCTCTTCGGTGAGCTTTTCAGAGACCTGTCGCAACTCTTCAATCTCTGATTCAGGAAGGTCCAAAATGTGATGGGAGTCTGGAGACAGGCGAACCAAAAGAGTGTTTCGAATGGTTTCCAAAAGGTCCTCAATAAAAGATCGCGGTTCCAAATGACTCTGAGAAAATTGCAGCAAAAAATCTTTGAGGGCCGTCAGGTCTTTGTGAGCAATTGCGGACCAAATTTGATAAAGGGCACCACGGTCTGTCAGTCCCAAGGTATCGATCACATTCTGTTGATGAATTTCACCTCCAGAGAAATTGATCATTTGCTCCAAAAGACTTTGGGCATCTCGCATAGAGCCGCCACCTTGTTTCGCAATCAACCACAAGGCCTCTTTTGAAACATGCACATTTTCGGCATCGGCAATTCTTTGCAGGTGTTCACTAACCAACTTCAATGGAATTTTTCGAAAATCAAAACGTTGGCAGCGAGACAAAATGGTGGCTGGAATTTTTTGAACTTCGGTGGTCGCAAAAATAAAAAACACATGAGAGGGAGGCTCTTCCAAAGTTTTCAGCAAAGCATTGAACGCACTCTGTGAAAGCATGTGCACTTCATCGATGATGTATATCTTATGAGTGCCACTGGAGGGCATGTAGCCAACGGTATCGCGAAGTTCACGAATGGCATCCACACCGTTGTTGGACGCTCCATCGATTTCAATCACATTGAGGCTGCGTCCATTTTGAATGTCTTCACACTCAGGACATTTTCCACAAGGCGTGTAGTCCACAGCATTTGGACAGCGAAGAGCCTTTGCAAGAATTCTTGCGGTGGAGGTTTTTCCCGTTCCGCGAGGGCCGGTAAAAAGAAGGGCGTGATGCAGGCGATCTTTGCGAAGAGCATTGAGCAAAGTTTGGCGGATATGATCTTGGCCAATCAGTGCGTTGAACTCTTGCGGTCGCCATCTGCGGGCTATCACTTCGTATGAACTCAATCCATCCCCTCGATTTCAAAAGCTAAGAGTGGCCAGGCACCCCATATCGCATAGATCCCAAGTACCGTTGCTTCCTTCCGGACCTGGCGGGGTTCGCTTGAGAAGCCTATCGTATGGGACCCGGCCATAGATGACAAAAGGGAGAAGCTCCTTTTTGTCGAAAAAACCAACCCAGGAATTACCTTAATTTGGCTCTGAAACCAACCGCGTAGGGTGAGGCTCAGGCATATGTGGCGGCGCGTCTACAGTGAGGAATCACAGACCGTCTGCAATGGCTTCCAGTTGCTGAATTTCATCCAGCCAATAGGACTCCGAGCCAAACTGTGGAAAGAGTTGTGGAAAGCTGGGATCGCTCCAGCGTTGGTGAATCCAAGCCGCATAATGAATGATGCGCAGTCCTCGAAGGGGTTCCATCATCTCCAACTCTTCCTCATTGAAACTGCGCAACTCTTGGTAGCCTTCAAGCAATTGATCCAAGGCCTCGCTGGCCTCATCTGCATCTCCGGTGCAAATCATCCAAAAATCCTGAACCACAGAGCCCATTCCCATGTCGTCAAAATCCATAAAAAAGAACTGATTGGGCTTTCCGGGAATGTCTGTTTGAAGAAGGTTTCCACGGTGGCAATCCCCGTGGATTCTTTGAAACTGTGCATGAGCTTCCAAATCTTCCAAGTGCTGAAGAATTTCGCTGGCGGCCTGTTCATAGCGAGAGAGCAAGTGCGAGGGAAGCAACGGAAGAATTCTGTGAAAAGCGGGCCAGCCTTTGTCAGCAGCGGACCAGGAGGGACGGTGCAAGTGAGTTCTTTTGGCGCCCACATTGTGGAGGTGGGCCAAAGATTTTCCCAATTGGGGAAAGTCCTTCAATAGAATTTCTTGGGGAAGTCGTCCCATGGCCTTGGGAAAAACGGCAAAATACAAATTTCGAAAGGTAGAGAGGGTCTCTCCCTGTTTGGACAGCAAAAGAGGACTGACCACCGGAAAACTTTCTTTTCGAAGATCCTCTAAAAATTCATGTTCTTCTTTAATTGCGGTCAAATCCCACCGTCCGGGTCGATAGAATTTGGCCACCACTTTCGACCCATCTTCCAAGGTCACTTGAAAAACCCGATTTTCATAGGAGTTGAGTTGAAAGTATTCTCCGGTCGGTCGAAGCCCTTCCTGTTCAAGGGCGGCGAAGACAAGGTCTGGAGTCAGATCAAAAAATGATTTCATAGCGCTTTCTTTTTAACTATTGTTTCAGGAACATGCAGTGTTTTTCTTGGAAAAATTATCAAGTGGAAGTGAAGAGAAACTGGGGGCAGAAGTCGCTGACCCTTCGGGTTCCTTTTCCGGGGCAGCTTCGAGTTTCAGGTCCAAAGAGTTTGCTGAAGCGCGAGGTGTTTCGATTTTTGGAGGAGAATGGAGCCTTCATTGAGCGCTGTGAAAGTGAGTGGAAGCTTCAATATTCCAAAGCTTCCATTCAACATTTTCGCGCCGGAGAGACCTGCATTTTTTTAGGAAGGCCTCGCAAACTGGAGTTCCTTGAGAAATCGGGAAGAGCAAATGTTCTTCTAAATGGAGATCAAATCCAAATTTGCCAATCGAGCTTTGAGCCCGCCGAGGTTCAAAAAACATTGATTCGATTTTTTAAAAAAACGGGAATCAACTACTTGTCTCATTTGGTGCGCATTCAATCTGAAAAGATGGAACTTTACCCAGTTTCGGTGAGTTTTCGCTCACAAAAATCCAGATGGGGAAGTTGTTCCAGTGCCGGTCAAATCAGTTTGAATTGGCGTTTGGTCCTCGCTCCTTCTGAAGTTGCAGAATATGTGGTGATCCACGAGTTGGCTCATCTTCAACATCAAAACCACTCTTCAAATTTTTGGAATTTGGTTGAAAATCATTGTCCTCAGTTCAAACAACACAAGAAGTGGTTGAAAGACAACCACGTTCAATTCGAATTTTTAGATCCCAACTATTTGTCCATGGGCGCGTTTTTTGAATCCACGAAAACCAACTTGGGATTGTGATCTCGAGCTTCCATTTCATTCACTTGCATGTAGCAAGCAATGATCACCAAATCACCAGCATGAGCCAAACGTGCGGCCGCCCCGTTGAGGCAAATTTCACCCTCTTTTCCTTTAATGACGTAAGTGGAAAAGCGCTCGCCGTTGTTGCAGTTGTAAATGTCCACCCGTTCAAACAAATGAAGTCCTGCTTGATCGATCAAACGAGGGCAGATGGACACCGAGCCTTCATAGGCCAAGTTGGCATCGGTGACGGTGGCACGGTGGATTTTTGACTTTAAAAGAGTCAGTTGCATATGGTTCTCCTATTTCAGATTTAATTTTAAAGATTGATGGATTCCGTAAAGAACAAGATCGGGAATTTCTTCGTCAAACATATTTGAATTTGCAAACAAGGAAGCAAATCCTCCGGTGCCAAGGATCAAAGGCTTTTCATCTTCAAAAACCTCTGCGGTAATGCCTTTGCAAATTTCACGAACAGCGCCAATGGTTCCGTGGTAAAGCCCAGACTGAATGCTTTCAATGGTTCCTCGTCCTAAAGTGGATTTTGTCGAAAGAATCTCAACGGAAGGAAGTTTTGAGGTTTGGCTTTCTAAGGCTTCCATGGAAATTCGAATCCCTGCGGTGATCACTCCGCCCAAATATTCGTGCTCTTTCGAAACTGCGCAAAAAGTGGTCGCGGTTCCAAAATCAATGATGATGATGTTTCTGTTTGGAAAGAGCTGACTGGCGGCAATGGCATTGGCGATGCGGTCGGCACCCACTTCCAATGGATTTTTATATTTAATCTTTAATCCGGTCTTCACTCCGGCTTGCAGAACAAAAGGTTCGCCGCCAAAGTATTTTCGTGAGGCATTTTTTAAAGAATGAAGGGATTCCGGGACCACTGTGCAGATTGCGATTTTCTCCACGCTCTCAGGATCCAAGCCATTTTCTTTTAAAACGGATCTCAGAAAGACTCCGGTCTCATCAGAAGACTGTCCATTGCGCGAGGACTTTCGAAACCGAAGAACGATGTCTTCTCCCTTAAAAACTCCACCATAAATTTGGGAATTTCCCACGTCCAAACACAAGATCATATGGATTCTCCTATAAAATTTTGAACGGTCTCAAAAAGCGAGGCTTTGTCTTCAAAGGAAAAGGCATGTCCTTCTTTGGTATAAAGGGTGCCATGATGGTTGGTTTCCGAAATCTCGGTCAAATCGTTTGCGATGACCGCGTCGATTGAACTGCTTTCAAAAAGTTTTTGAACTTTGGTGGAACGCTCTTCTTTGGATAAGTTTGAAGTCAATTTAAAGCCGACGATGAGTCCACTTTTATTTTTGCTCCATTCTCGCAAGTGAGAAATGAGTTTTGGATTTCTCTTGAGTTTCAACGTGAGTTCTTCTGGAGAGGAGTCCAGCTTGCCAGAAAGTGAAGATGCACTTTGGCCATTGATTTCGGACAGAAAATAGTCGCTGACTGCAGCGGCATGCAAGATTGCATCATAAGATTTCGAGGAGACTTTTTCCTGAAGAAGATCTTTTAAATCTGCCGTGCTTGAAAAATAAGTGGGCTCCAAGCCTGCAGGAATATCAAGAGTTGCCGACTGAGAGAGCAGAAGATCCACTTGATACCCTGAAGACAGAAATTGTTTCGCTAAGGAAACTGCAGTCTTTCCTGTGCTTCGATTGGACAAGACTCTCACGTCATCAATGGGCTCGCTTGTTCCGCCGCCGGTGATCAAAAGAGATCCCTTGGAGGAGGGTGTAGATTTTAAAAGCGTGTCAATTTCTTGCAGAATTTCGGCAGGCTCCGGAAGGCGTCCTTTGCCTTGTTCTCCGCACGCCAAAACGCCGGACTGAGGATTCAAAATATGAGTGTTGGGCTCTTTGTGAAGGCGCTGAATGTTTTCCTGAACGCGAAGATTGGACCACATTTCCAAATTCATTGCGGGTGCAATCAAAACCTTTAATGTTTTAGGTCGCGCCAGAAACAAGGTCGAAGGAAGATCAGACGCCCCACCGTGGGAAAGTTTAAAAAGCAATTCTGCAGAACAAGGGCACAGGACCATAAGGTCCGCCCAGCGTGTGAGATGAATATGATCCATGGCATGACCGGATTCAAAGACGCTTTGAAGAACCGGCTTTCCAGTGATCCCTTCAAGACTTGTGGCCCCAATAAAATGGGCGGCATTCTTTGAAAAGACCACTTGAACTTCATGGCCCTTTTGAACCAATTTTGAAATCACATCGACAGCTTTAAAAGCCGCAATGGAACCTGATAAAGAAAAGAGGATTTTTTTAGAGGGGAACATTGTCAATCAACCTGATATTTGAAAGCCATGCTGCCACAAATCGACGTCCATAAAGGTCTTCCACGTAATCAACCTTAAAACCATTGCCTTCAAGGTTTGCTTTGACCTCATGAGAGGTTGAAGGTGTGGTCAAGAATCTGTAAATCAAGGCGGCCTTATTGCGATCTTCAGGAGAAAGCCTTACATTGCGAGAACTCAAGGCCAGTCCACTTTCCTCACGAACGGTAGGAACGGCAACCACCTCCAAATCTAAAAAGAACTCTCGAGCCATTTTTTGAATGATAAGGAGCTGTTGGTAATCTTTCTCCCCAAAGTAAGCCTTATGAGGTTGAACAAGCTGAAACAGTTTCATCACAACCGTCATGACACCTTCAAAATGTCCAGGTCGAAAGCGTCCGCACAAGCCCTTGGAAATTTCGGATTCTGTGATTTTTATAGTTTCACCCTGAGGATACATGTCACCGGTCTGAGGAGTGAAAACCGCATCCACATTTAATTCCGCCAACAGGCCTAAGTCCTTTTTAAGGTCGCTGGGATACTTTTCTAAATCCTCTGGATTGTTGAATTGAGTGGGGTTCACAAAAATACTGACGATGGTTTTGGAGCAATTTTTTTGACTCTCTTTGATCACCTCCAAATGTCCCTTGTGTAAGGCTCCCATGGTTGGAACAAAACCCACAGTAGAATCTTTGAGATCTTTTCTCCAAGCCTGAAAAATTTTAACATCTGTAAAGTGGTTCATTCGTAGGTCTCCTCTGAGGATGGAAAGTTCTTATCAAGAACAGCCTGTTGAAATTGTTGAACGGATTCATGGACCAAACCACGGCCCTGACAAAACTCACGAACAAAGCGAGGCTTCTTTCCTGAGGTAAATCCCAGCAAATCATGGAGCACTAAGACCTGTCCATCACAGTCCAATCCGGCTCCTATGCCAATGGTAGGAATAGACAATTGAGAGCGAACTTCCGAGGCCAAGCTCTGAGGAATGCACTCAAGAACCAAAGAAAAAGCACCCGCTCTTTCTAAGGCCACTGCATCCTTTGAAATTTGATTTTTCGCAGCTTCGGATTTGCCCTGAACTTTGAATCCTCCAAAATTGTGAATAAATTGTGGCGTCAAGCCCAGGTGGCCCATTACAGGAATTCCCGAAGAGGACAAGCGTTCCACCAATTCCAAATTTCCTTGAGCCCCTTCCAATTTGACAGCATTGGCTCCAGCTTGAATCAGTGCCGTGGCGTTATCGATGGAGGTTTCCAAACTTTTTCGAAAGGACATAAAGGGCATGTCAGCCACGATAAACTTGTTGGGGGCTCCTTTTCGTACGGCTCGAGTGTGTTGAACCATCATATCCATGGTGGCTTGAGTGGTGTCATCGGCCCCGTACATAACCATGACCAAGCTGTCCCCAACCAAAAGCAAATCAACATCTGTGGCGTTCAGAAGTTTTGCACTCCAATGGTCGTAGCAGGTCACCATGGTCAGGGGATATTTTTCTTTACGTTTTAAAATCTCAGGAACGGATATCATTTTGCAGTCCTTTGGTTGAAGGAGTCATAAAAATGGTTGTAGGTGGCGAGAAGTCGGGGAAACTTTTCCAGCTCTTGGCGGTGGCAATAAATGGCTTTAAGATCTTTTCTTCCAAAGGGTCCGCTGGACAAATCGGTACGATCTTCTGTCACCTGATGGAGAACTTCAGTCAGAATGGGCTCCAAAAATTTTCGGGGAAGTTTGAGTTCGGATTCGAAAACTTCGCTGATCTCCTCCCAAATCAATTTTGGAAAGTTGCCTGCCAGGTGACACAGACCGTGGTAAAGCGCCCGTTTCTCTGGGGGCAAAGTGGCTTTGGGATTGGGGAGTTCTTGAATCCAAGGTAGCGCCATAAGAGCTTGATCCATCACGAGGGGAATCTGGTCGTAAAAATCTTTGGATAAAGTTTCTGATCCAAAGTTCATCAAAGGGTGAAGGGCCAAAACTTCGGGAAGGTTCAAACGACCCGAAAAATGAATCTTCAATTTGTTTGCAGGAAGGTGCGCGCACAATTCTGGAATGGCCGGATCTGAGACCGCCATAAATATCATTGAAGAGAGTTCCGATTTGCTCTGGAGGGAGGAAATACCCTCTTTTCGAGTCCACCCGATCCAGGGCAGGGACCTTTGGGTCAAATAGGCTTTGAAATGGGATCCGACACGGCCATCACCCAATATGAGGAGCGGGTTTTGCTCCAAATCACAATGTGTCATCATCACGGGTACCTGTCCTTTAAATGAATGGGATCAAGTCCTACAGTCCAAATCCTTACCTCTGGGTTTCCTTCCGGGCAAGGCCAGACTTAGGAATTTTAGGGTGTTTTTTGCGCAAGACATTGGTACACAGGGGCATGCCAAAATGGATGTGGATCTTAATTTCAATCGTGTTGTCTTCAGCAATTTACTTTTCAATTCGCTATGGATTGCGTCCCAAGCCCATTCCGTTGATGAATCCCAGCAATTTTGCTAGCCATGAAGAGCTGGGAGTGGTGTCTTTTCGACGCCTTTTTCAACCCTTAAGATCCGAGCGCATTGTGGTGTTGGGCTATGAGCCTGACCAGCCCGAGTCTTTGATGACTCTCCAAGGTCTTTTTAAAGCAGGGATTGAGGCCCGTGTGAAGGTTCAAAAAATCTATGTTTTTGAGGACCTGGAATTGCCGTCTTACTTTGATCGTTTTTCCAAAGAGTCTTTTGGTGAGAAAGATCTTCCCCGACTCCGGGCGGAGATTGGCAAAGCCCGCAAGCGAAACGGCACCATCTTCTTTATTGCGCCGTCATTGATGACCACCCATTTGAATGAAAACTCAATGACTCGTGCCTTAGAGTCGTCCTCTTCCGGACCGATCTTTTCGCTCTCGCAATTTCCACTGAGTTTTGCAGAAGAGGTTCTGGAAAAGTATTCCGATGCCTGTACGGACTTGGATCCCAGAGATACCGAAAGTCGAATTCACTGCATCACCTTTCGGTATGCAAAATCACAGTCTCGAAGACGTTTGGATTTAAAATCTCTTCTTGGAGCCATCGAACGCTACGGCTTAAAAGAATATTTGATTTTTATTTATAGACCCGCCCAAACCAACTAAAGGTCGTGGGCGAGGGGCTTCTTCACAGAGCGAAAATAGGTTCGTGGGGAAAGAGTCAAAAGGTCACTTAATTTTGACATATAAACGCAAGCAAAGCGATCCACTTGATAGCCGAAATAGCTTTCCTCAATTCCCGCTCTCATCACTTCGCCCCAGTAGGGATTGTAGATTTTTTGAAGCTTGCGGATCTTTGCCGCAATGGCTTGATCGGTTTTATTGACCTTTTGAAGCAGTTCTTGAATTTTCTTTTCATGATTTTTAGTTCCGGATTCGATTTGCTCCGAAATCAATTCATCCACTTTGGTTTCCAATGGAATTTTTTGATTCATTAAAAGATCAATTTCTCCATTGATCGGAGAGGCTTCTTTGTTTTTCTCAACTTCTGCAGCCAATTCTTCGATCACCAAAGCGGTTCTCCAGGCGCAGTCTTTTTTCAAACGAACAATGTCTCCGTAGATGTGATCACCGATGTACAAAATGTCATTGGGATCCGCTTGCAAGGCCTGAGTAAAGGTTTGCGCATGTCCCCCTTGGTAGATGCCTGGAGACAGTGGTTCATCGCAGTTGGAAAGCAGACCGGACTTAGGGTCTACCTTTAGAAAGGAAATTCTTTCGGTAAAGAATCTGGGTTTTGCGGCCAAAGTGATGGTGTACTCAAAAAGCTCTTCCCAGGAAGAATGGTTTTTCAAACAGGGGTTGATGCAATAATCCAGAAGCAATTTCGTATAACTGAAGTCGCTGTTGGTTAGAACAAAAAGCTTCTTTCCATGGAGGCGAAAACGTTCAAGGCCTTGAACCACTTCTTCGTCAATCACAATAAAGTGCTCTAAGTTCTCACGCACTCGGTCTTTAAGACTTCCATCTCTGTGAGCACGGTCCAAGACGGAGTTCAAATCATTGGCGATGATTTGATAATCAGGAAAGTTCAATTCGGGGCGTTTGTCTTTAAGATCCACCAACTGCATGAACAGGCCCGCAAAAGCGATAGAAAAGGTAGTGTCTACGGTGTCGTAATCGGGATCTCGCAAATCCACATAGGTGCTGCCATAAATTTTTCGTTGCTCTCGGTAATCGATGGGCTTCAAGCCGTGGTAGCTGACACGAATTCCCGCATGGCGAGAAAGTTTCAGGACGTTGCCCCGAACTTTATCAATCACTAACCCACGAATGGCGCGATCAAAAGAAAATTCCAGTTTTAAAATTTCTTCTGGATAGGATTTCATCTCTACAAGTTTTTTCAGCATGGTCTGGTGAGCCAAGCTTTCAAAATTTTCACTGTTGTAACGAACCAAGGTGTGGTCCATATCAAACCCAAGGTATAGGATTCGTTTTAAATTTAACGTGCGATTGGCAAAAACATTTTGATGCATATAAGACCTATTTGTTTGCGAGAGGAAGATTCAATTCGTTCCATAAAAGCATTCCGCCATCCATGTTATAGGCATCAAAACCTTGATCGATGGCGAAAGAAGCGGCGGCGGCGGAACGGCGGCCACTGCGGCAAATAAAAACAATTGTGGAATCCTTGTTCAGATCCCCAAGGCGACTTCCCACCTGATCCAGAGGAATGTGAGTGATATTTTCCATGTGGCCCAGTTCCCCTTGAAGCTCTTCAACTCCACGAACATCTACCAACTGCACCAAGTCCTTCTTTTCGAAGACTTCATTGGGAGAAAGATCTTTGACTTTGGGGTCCATAGGGTTTGGTTTTGCGGTGCTCATTTCCACTTTATGACTTGGCATGTAAGAACTCCTTAAAAGTGACCAAGAGACAAGTTAACGGTAAATCTGGGGCCTGTCGAGGCCAATAGAACCCAAACTTGAGGAGATCGATGATGCATCAATATCAGCAAGGAACCTACACAAAGCAAGCTCATAAGGCCATTCCCGAAGGCTGTTTTGAAGAAGAGCAAGGCTTGAAGGGTTTTTTTGGGCCCGCATCCCATTTGATCAAAAAAGAGCCCAGTACCCGTTGGCAAAAAATTGAAGGACCTTTAAAGCCTCGAATGTTTGATTTGGTTCCCGCTTTTGCGAATCCTGTGGATCAGAGAATTCTTTTTAACCGGGACCTGTCCATTGGGGTTAAGACGGTCCTCCCGCAATCCGAAAATTCCAAGAATGCCTTTCGAAATGCGGATGGGGATCAACTCTATTTTTGTCACCAAGGAAGTGGGGTGTTCCTTACAGAGTATGGATTGTTAAACTATCGGGCCGGGCATTACATTGTGGTGCCCAAATGTTTGACCCATTCCATCGTGCCCGAAGAGCCTTCTCAATTTTTGACCGTGGAAAATCGAACCAGCCATTATCAAGAGCCGGATCGGGGATTGGTAGGAAGACATGCCATTTACGATACAGCAGCACTTGAAAAGCCCGATTTGGATCAGATGCAGGCTTATCTGAAAAGTCTGGGAGATGGTCCCATTCGAATTCATGTGAAGCGGTTGGATCAAATTACAAAATTTGAATACGACAAATCCATTTATGACACCGTGGGATGGAAGGGAGATCTGTTTCCCTTTACCTTGCACACCGATGACATGATGCCATTGATGAGCCACCGTGCCCATCTTCCTCCCAGTGCACACACCACCTTTGTAGCCAAAGAGTTCGTTATTTGTACCTTTTTGCCTCGTCCCTTAGAATCTGATGAGGACGCTTTGAAGGTGCCTTTTTATCATCAGAACATCGATTACGACGAAGTCCTTTTTTATCACCGTGGAGATTTTTTTAGTCGCGACAACTTACATGCGGGAATGATGAGTCTTCATCCCGCCGGTTTTCCCCACGGACCTCATCCCAAAGCGGTGAAGTCCATCAAGGGAAAAACGCAAACCAACGAATATGCCGTGATGATCGATAGCCGTTGGCCTTTGGAGGTGGATGAATCTGCCGGCGGCCTTGAGCTTTCTGAGTATTGGAAGTCATGGCAATCCAAATAGGACAAAAGTTGAATTCCAAAGAAGCTTTTGAGCTTGCCATTTTTGAAGCTCGAAAAGGCTTGGGGTTTGTTGCGCCCAATCCGCCTGTGGGTTGTGTGATTTTGGACAAAGAGGATCGGCTTTTAGCCGTGGGACATCATCAAAAATTTGGGGGTGCTCACGCAGAAGTGAATGCGGTTCAATCGGTAAAAGATCCCGAAAAACTCAAAGGGGCCAAAGTGTTTGTGACTTTGGAGCCGTGCTCTCATTTTGGAAAGACGCCTCCCTGCGCAGATTTACTTTGCGGACTTCCAGTTTCAGAAGTTCATTTTGGAGTGAAGGATCCCAACCCAAAAGTCTCTGGAAGAGGTCTTGAAAAAATACAGTCTGCAGGGATTCAGATCGTTTCTGCACCAGAAAGTGTACAAGAAGAACTCCAAAACTTGATCCGCGTGTTTTGGGTCAACCAAACGGAACAAAGATGTTTTGTGGCTTTAAAGGTTGCCAGTACTTTGGATGCACAAATGGCGCTTCCCAATGGAGAGAGTCAGTGGATCACTGGGACGGAGGCGCGCACCCAAGGCCATATATTAAGAGCCCACTATGGTTCAATCTTGACCACTGCAAAATCTGTTTTGCGGGATAACTCTTCTTTGAATGCCCGTGTGGAACCTTTCAATGAAAAAGAAATTCCCGTTTTTGTATTAGATCCCGAAGGAAGTTTGGCTTCCACATTGAAAAACTTAAACCTTTCAAAAGTGAGAAGACCTGAAAGTTTATTTGTGATCACCACAGGTGCACAAGCTTCTCGGTTTGAGGGCGTCATGGCCAGTGAACAGATTTGCAAAATGGAAACCCCACAAGGTCAATTTTCGTTGAAAGAAGTTTTGCAATGGGTTTGGGACCGGGGAGGGGCTTCGGTCATGGTAGAGGCCGGACCCAACTTGATTTCACAATTTGTGAGTGCCAAGACTTTTGACCAATTGGAGCTTTTTTTAGCGCCACAGATTTTTGGTGTGGCTTCGGAAATGTCCTGGTCCCAAAGTCTGGGATTGACCAAAATGAGCCAGGCCTTGAAATTTCAAAAAGTTTCTTACCAGCCCTTGGGCCAGGATCTTTGGATTTCGGCGACCCATCGATCAAATTTTTCTCAATGAACCTCAAAACTTAAGTATCAATTTCCGATGAAACTTACATGAGTCAGTTTCGTGTGACCTTTTCATTGAGGTACAAACTTCTATTGCTTTTGACCACCATTCCAGCGGTGTGTTTGGCCTTGTATCTTTTAATGGCCACGGAGCTTTTTAAAAAAGACAAAATTGCTTACGTCTTTGACTCCAGTGTAGCCGTTTCACGAGCCCTTTCCGTTCAGACCCGATTGACCGTTCAATCGCTTTTTGACGCGGTAAAACCCATTGTGGAATCCTTCGATTATGGGACACGCAGGTTTCCAGCTTCTGCTGAAAAATTATTTTCCCAATCCTCTCGGTTAAAGGCATTGCGGACTTACTTGAAAGGCAAAGACGGGAAATTTGTTTTTCTGGGAACCTTGGTCGATCAACAAGATGAGAGGGTTGTAAAGTTATCACAGGATCAGAAAATCTTCTCAAATGCCTTTTACGCGGCGATTGCTGATCAAGTTTACATTCACGAGTTGGAAAGCGAGCCAGGAATTGGCGTATTTAGCTTTCGCATCGATCGCGAAAAAGACCAGAGTCAGCTGATTGTCACAGCACTTGTAGATGTGGAAGGTTTGGAAAGCTCTTTTGCCTCGAATGGCTTGTATGACAGTTACCTGTGGAGCCCTAAGAACGGGAAGTTGTTTGGATCTGAAAAAGACATGGATCCTAAACTTTTAAGTTACTTGGGATCACTTCCCGAAGGAACGGCTGAACACAAAGGAACAAATGGGGATTCTTCACTTATGTCTTACTCCCGGTTGGGACTCAGTGACATCGTGGTGATCTCCACGGTGAGCATGAACAAGGCATTGAAAGCGGTCGATGTTTTGATTAAGAAATCCGCTTTGTTCTTTATTGCCCTCATTGCTTCAACTCTTTTAATCAGTCTATTTGCCTCTTCTCAATTGACCTCGGCACTTCGCGAGCTGTTTGAAGCGACAGCAAAGATTGCGCAAGGAGATTTTTCCGTAAGAGTGCTTGTGCGTTCCAAAGATGAAGTGGGTGGGCTTGCAGAAAGTTTCAACTGGATGGCGGAAAAAGTTTCTCACTTGATGAGTGAAACGGCTGAAAAGGCCCGCATGGAAAACGAATTGGCCACGGTAAAAACAGTTCAAGAAACACTCTTTCCTGCAGACAACCTTTCGGATCCACGTGCACAGGTGGTGGGTCACTTTCAACCTGCCAGTGAGTGTGGTGGGGATTGGTGGAGTTATACTCTTATAGGCAATAAGCTTTATCTTTGGATTGGAGATGCCACGGGCCATGGTGCACCAGCGGCGTTGATCACCAGTGCCGCCCGCTCTGCGGCAGCCTTGGTAGAAAGTTTGCCCGAGGTTCAACCGGATCAAGCTTTGAAAATGATGAATCACGCCATTCATCAGACGTCAAAGTCTAAAATCAATATGACTTTCTTTCTTGGGTGTTTGAATTTGGACACTGGAGAAATGGTTTATTCAAATGCCAGCCACGATCCACCTTATTTGCTTAGAAAGCCTGATGGCGGAAAGTTGAAGAAGAAGAATCTCATTCCACTGATGGATGTGAATGGATTTAGGTTGGGTGAACGAGAAGTTGCGGAGTATGAAACTGCTAAAGTTCAATTGAATCCAGGTGACCAGATTTTCTTCTATACTGATGGAATCATGGACATTCAAAATCCCGATGGTGAAAACTTAGGGGAGCGCGCTTTCTTAAGATCTTTGATGAAGGCCGTGAATGATGGAGAAGATCCAAGTGCTCGAGTCGAAAACTTAAAAGATGACATTGAAGGCTATCGACAAAATTCAGAATTGATTGATGACGTCACTCTGTTTTTGCTTCATTTTGGCCCCATTGAGAATCAAGTAAAGGTGGCGGCATGAGCGCGGCCAAGAAGCTGGATCCCTTTGAATCTCAAATCATGGCGGCTCTTAACGAGTTGCTAAGTGGCAAAGACCATTACTGTGATCCGTTGAATCCCTTCTATGATTTGGATTTGGAATTTTTGGTTCGCGCCAATTCCCTACCCATTTTTTCTAAAGCTACTATTGAAGATCTCTTTGGTCCTCGTGAAGAGGTGAAGTCATTTGAAATTTGGAAGCTCAGTGATAAGCAAAATCTTCTGGATCAAGTTCAGGTCGCGGCTACAAATTTTGGAATGAACAACACCTTAATTGAGGATCTCTTGGCCTGTGCAGATGAGTTGATTACGAATTCTCTCTTTAATGCGCCATTTGCTCAGAAAGTCGATCGAGGAATCAAAGAACTTCAGATTCCAGGAAGTGAGCCGATTCGTATGGAGATCTCTCGGGGACAAAATGAAGTTTTGTTGTCTTGTACAGATCCATTTGGAACTTTGGAGCTTGAAGCTTATTTCCGCAAAATATTGAGTTGTTATGAAAATGGAATTGCAGATTCCATCAACTATGGTCCAGGTGGTTCCGGAATAGGCAGTTTTATGGTGGTAGAACGGGTTTCAAGTTTGATTGTTGGACTTGTTCCTGGAAAAAGGACATCCTTTTTCTGCAGATTTCCAACGAGAATGAGTTCTCGAAAAAGGAAATTGGTTCCCAAAAATTTATTGGCGTTTCAAAGAAAGGAGTCAACATGAGTGGGTTTAGGTTAAACAAGAGTCAAGAGGGCGATCTTCTTAAAATCTCAATCGATGGACATATTGATGAGGAGTCCGCATTTGAAGAGATGACGCTTGATGGAATTTCCACGATTCAAATTGATTTGGAGAAAGTCTCTGCCATCAATTCGGTAGGAATCAGAGAGTGGATCAAATGGTCAAAGTCTTTAGCTGGAGTGTCGGCCATTGAGATTCTTCATTGCCCTAAAGTTGTGGTGGACCAAGTCAACATGGTCGCAGGATTTCTTCCTCCGAATGCAAAAGTTCAAAGCTTTTATGTGCCTTATTATTCTGAGGATTCTGGTGAGGAAGAAATGGTTTTGTTCAAAAGAGGAGAGCATTTTGACGAAAATGGCGTCAATCCTCCAGAAGGGTTGAAAGATTCTGATGGCAATGAAATGGAAATCGACGTTATCGAGGCTAAATACTTTAAATTTTTAAATGGATAAATTTTCACTTTTTGACCAATTTTTAGATGCTGTTTTTGTTGTCGATGAGACAACGCAGATTGCCTATGTCAATCAGGCAGCATCGGACCTCTGTGGACTTTCACCAAAAAGATTGGTTGGAAAGAAATGCTTTTCAGAACTTTTCGAAATTGGTGACTTTCCCTTTCCAATGAATGCAGACTCTCTTGGATACAGTGATCCAAGTCCCTATTTGGAAACTTCATTGAAAGCAGTCTCAGACCGGGGGAAATCCGCTCGGGTGCAAATGTCTGTCTCCCCGTGGACTGGAGGGGGCGAAAAACTTTGGTTTTTTGTCTTTCGTGATGTCAGTTTGGAAGAAGCTCTTCATGGCAAATACAAATCTGAGTTGGAGCAAAAAGAAGGATACATTAAAGAGCTTGAAGCCGCTCGCATTGAACTTGAGAAGTATTCAAAGAACTTGGAAGACTTGGTTGCAGAGCGGACAAAGCAGTTGAGTGTGGCGAATAGATCCTTACAAGCAATCATCAATAGCTTGGGCCAAGGATTTCTGACCTTTGATCAAAATCTTGAATGTGGAGATTTGTACACCAATGCATGTCGGGACCTTTTGGAAGTTGATCCGACCGGGAAGCCCATTCAAGAAGTTTTAAAGGTTAGCGAAGAGAAAAAGGCAGAGTTTGAGTTGTGGATCCAAACCCTATTTGCCGAGCCATTGCCATTCGAAGATTTAAAAAACCTTGGACCCGATTGGTTCGAAAGTTCCAATGAGAAGTCCATCTATTTGGAATATTTTCCCATTCGCGAAGAGAATGGAAAGTTGAGTGATGTGGTTGTTGTGGCAACGGATAAAACCGGCGAGGTTGCCGCCCAAAATGAATTGGATGCGGAGAAAAGCTTGGTTGAGATGATCTTAAAATTTGTAAAAGGTCGTTCTCTCTTCGTCAGATTTTTGCGATCCATTCCGCAGTTGTTGGACAAAGTCTCTGTTCTCAGTGCAGATGCTAAAAAAAATGAGGCCGAGCTTTTTAGACATCTTCATACACTTGAGGGCGAAGCTGGAACATTCTCTCTTCACAAAATTCGAGCAAGCTCACGGAAGTCTCAGCAATGGCTCCAAGAGCGCAAGTTCGAAGAGTTTATTGGATCTCTCGAAGAACTGAGGGAAAGCTATAAAAACTCTATCCAAAGTATTGAGTCCTTCTTTGGACCAGTTATGGAGTCTCAAGATCTTGTTGAGCTGAGCTATCAGGAAATTGATGCCCTTGCCGAGGAAGTTTTGTCCAGTACAAAAAATAGAGATCTTTCGTTAAAAATAAAGAGTTTAAAATCTCAGCAAAAAATTGAGTCCGTCTTTAGTCATTATGATGGTTTGATTCAAGGAGCCGCGGAAAAATTGGGAAAAAAGGTTGGCGCAATTCAGATTGAAGGCGGAGATCAAAAAATTGAAATTTCCCAATACCAGGATTTCATATCATCCTTCGTCCACGTTTTCAGAAATATTGTGGATCATGGTATTGAAGAAAGTGATGAACGATTGATGTTGGGCAAGCCTGCGGAAGGCCGTATTCAGATGACCTTTAAGGTCTCCCAAGACCAACTTTCAATTGTGGTTATGGACGATGGTCGGGGAATGGACCCGCAAGCCATTCGTAAAAAATTAGAAGAAAAGTTTCCGAATGAGGATTTTTCTACTTATTCCGAAAATGAGATTTTGCAACAGATCTTTAGGTCTCAATTTTCTTCCAGAGACAAGGTCAGCGAGTTTTCGGGACGAGGGGTGGGGATGGACGCCGTTCGAGAAGAGGTTGCCAAATTGGGTGGAAAGGTGAGAGTCTTATCAGAGTTAGGGCGTGGCACCCGATTTGAATTTGAAGTTCCATTGAAAGCCACTCAAGGGGAACTGAAGAGGTCGGCGTAAATGTTTGCAAAAGAAACTCATATTTTAGTTGTAGATGATTCTTTGAATATTCGACGCATGGTTGTCGACAGCTTGCAAAGACTTGGATTTACAAAGATCACTACGGCTGAAGATGTGCCGGAAGCAGAGAGCAAGTTGGCTTATTTTTCAAAAACGGAAAACCCCATTGGGTTGATTCTTTCGGATGTAAATATGCCTGGACCATCAGGATTGGATTTTCTTAAAAGTGTTCGTGGGCGTCCTGGATTTGAAGAACTTCCTTTTCTTTTGGTCACGACCGAAAGTGAAAAAGGTCCGGTGATTCAAGCGGCCGCATTGGGCGTCAGTAGTTATGTGGTCAAGCCATTCACAATAGAAACCTTGAGCAAGCGCATCAAAGATGCTTGGAACAAACACAACTCCTGAGCGCATTCTTTAGTGTCTTCCTAGACCTTTATCGAGCGAATTAACTTTTACTATTTTTTGTTTTTTTCCGATAAGAACTCTGATGAAGCGCAGTGATATCAAAGTCTTGATTGTTGAAGATGATAAATCTTTTGGAAAGGTTCTGAAAGAATCTCTATCTAAACTTGGCATGAGCATTGTCGTTGAGACCACTCCTGAAAAAGCGCTAAAGATGGTTCGTCTTGAGAGTTTTCAATTGGCAATTATTGATTGTATGTTGCCGAAAATGAATGGAATTGACCTGGCTGTAGAAATGAGAAAAACACAGTTCTCACAGAACCCTGTGGTTCTAATGAGTGGAATTTTTAAAGAAAAAGCATTTGAAAATGAAAGTTTAACGAAGACGGGTGCGGTCGCATTTCTGCCTAAGCCGTTTGAACTTGCAGAACTCGAAACGTTGATAACTAAAACATTAAGTGGACTTCTTCAATCTGAATCTTGGAGTTTGAAGTCCTTGCTTGCAAGAAGACTTCGATCCATTCGTGATCGCATGAAAGTTATCGAAAGTTTAGAATCAATTTCAGGTTTAGATATTCCAATGATTTTTTCCATTCTCTCTGATGCTAAGGTGAGTGGACATTTGACTTTGGTGACGCCGGAAGCAGAGATTTATGGAGTGACCTTTGGAAAGGGATCTATTCAAGCTTTTGACAGCGAAAAGGCCGAAGAAATTATTCTAGATCAATTGAAAGAAAAAGACTTCCTCTCTGAAGAAGATTGGAATGAATTTCAGAGCCTAGGTGAGAAAGGGAGTGTCATCAATAAGTTGATCAACAAAGGTTACGTCAGTCCCCATGCCATTCAATCAGCGCGAGCGTATCAAATCCGCATGGAACTTTCGCATCTTATGTCCCTTCCCACCTTCCAAGTGAGCTTTGTTCCTGACTCCAAAATTGATGATGATGGCGGGTTAGATTTTTTTGAGGCCTATGAAGCCTTGCAATCTGAGTTCTCAAACCATGTGGATCTTCCTTACTTTCACTCTCTTTATCAAGAATACATGGATGCACCCATAAGATTGACCGAGTTGGGAGTGGAAGAGCAGAACATTTGGAGCTCTGATTCGTTGGTAGGATTCTCCGGGCTTAAGGAGAAGATCGAACAAAGTTATTCTTTGTCTGAAATTCTTTCTGAAACATCGGACGAAGAATTGAAGGTCTTTGAGGCTATTCATTTGCTACTCGTGAATCGTATGGTTCTATTTGACGATTTGCAAAAGACTAAGAATGCAAAGGCTTCTTTGGAACGGTTTAAGAAGCTCAAAAGAGATTTGGAAAAACTGGATGCTCAGGAAATTTTTATGTATTTTGGCTCAAGCGAGAGAGTCTTGGAACCTGAGGTTGAAAAGATATATAGTTCTTTTAAAGAAACCAATCATCCGGATTCTTTGAGGACAGACTCGAATGAAGCTCAAGAGATTGCTAAAGAAGTTTTTGAATTGGTGACCAATGCTTACAGTATCTTGATAGATGCATCCAAAAGAGAATCTTTCTTTGCAAAACAAGAAGAGCGCAAAGAAGCTTTGCGTGTGGAAGCGGCCGCGCTTTATGAAGCTGCTCTCAGTCAATTAAGGAAAGGTCAGGCGGCAATGGCTTTGAAGTCCATCAATCAAGCCTATGCTAAGCAACCCACTCCAAGGTATTTCTTCATTAAGGTTTGGGCAGAGATGAAGGGTGGTTCGAAAAGTGTAACCCCCAGTGAGCTGTCGGAATGGCTTCAGAAGATGGATGGATTCTCAGTGAATGAAAGAAAAGATCCCTTTTATTGGATGGCCTTGGGAGTTCTTAAAAGGAACTCAGAAGACCCGACAGCGGTGGGATGTTTTGAAAAGGCTCTGTCTTTGGACTCCGGATTTGTGGAAGCGCGAAGGGAGCTGAATTCCATTCGAGTTCAATCCGGCCAAGAAAAGAATTCCAAACCCATGGATTTCTTAAAAGGTGACATCACAGAACTTGTCAGTCAGATCTTTCGAAAAAAATCAGGTTAGTTTTCTTAAAGTCTGCTTCAAAATTTCATCCACCACAATCCTTTCATGCTCGGTGGGACGAAATACAGTGAACAGTTTTTTAAGAGTCAGGTAAGCGCTTGAACTTCGAGCTTCAATGTCGAATCCAATTCCTTCGATCCACTGCCGAATCAAGTTGTCCGGACAATAAACTTCTTGAAAGGCGGGTGGTGTTTCAGACAAAGTTTGTTGAACTTTTTCTGTGGGTGGATATTTTTGTCGAACCATAAAAAGCGCCAGCAAGACGGCTTGGGCCAAATTCAAACTTCCAAATTCTCCAAAAATAGGAAGATGACACCCGAGGTGCAGGTGGGAAAGGTCTTCCAGACTGAGGCCATCCGCTTCCGTTCCAAAGCAAAGAAAAATCGCCGCGGGGTTAGATTTACTCTCTTCCAAATATTGAGGGATGTCCTGTTCAAGGGCTTCAGATAGAGCCATCACTTTTCGATTGCGTCCCGCTCTTCGAGTCATTCCGATGCGAAAACCCTGCCCCTCTTTTTCAAGGAACTCTTCCCAATCTTTATAAATGACAGCCCTTTGCAGAGCAGATTGCGCGCCGGCGGCTCCCTGTCGGGCCTTCGAATTGATGGGGGTTCTCGGTTGAATCAAAATCAACTGATGTCCACCCATATTGGCAAGCGCCCGCGCCGATGCACCAATGTTGGTGGCATATTCTGTTTGAACCAAGACCACTTTTAAAGAAAAGTCTGCGGACGGAGTCAAATCAGTCTCAAGCCATCGGTGATTTTATTTTCATAACGAGCAAATTCACTGCGAAGGACAGGCTCAATCTCATTTGCAAAATCTTTGAAGCCTTTCAAATGGGCCAGCTCCAAAACTTCATATCCAGCGAGCCAAGTTTTTTCGGGAAGGCTTTGAAATTGGTTCCATAAGCCCGAGATTTCCTCCTGCGCAATTTGATTTTTCTCACGGATTTTTCGAACTTGGTCGTAAAACGTAAAAAGCTTTATCTGATTGTCACTTGGATTTTTGGAGGGAACCCTTTCTGCAACAAAGTCTTCCACTTCGCCGTAGGCCTCGCGATCGGCAGGGCCACCAAAAACAGAAGTCACTTTGTTTCCACAGGCCAAATCAAAAGTTCCCCAATCGGGATCGAACAGCAATTCTTCGCCCAATGTCATTCGTGCGTGATCAAGTGTGATCAGAATCAGTTGATCCTTGTGAACCCTAAGATTTTTTACAGAACCTTTCAGTTGAATGCCCGATGAAAACTTCAAATCCACAGATTTGCCAATTTCGAGCCCCAAGCTTTTACGTTCAGACTCCGCCAAGGCATTTAATGGTTTCTCTAGGCCGGACAATGGACCCAATGGTGTTGAATATCCGTGGGCATGAAAGTCTTTCCCGTGCCCCTCCAGTTGTTGTCCGGAAAGGCTCAGTTGAGAGGGACCCGAAAATTTTAAAAAACTCACATGATCATCTTTTGATTTAAAGGACTCTAGGATTGCAGAAATTTGCAAACCGGAGTCTAGCTCCACCGTGTTCACGGATTTGGCGCGCAAGGCTTCATTCAATCCGTAAATGCCGCCTTTCCGAAAAGACAGGCGCTGTGCGAGATCTTCTAAAACCACTTGAAGGTGTTCAAAGTTGGGAGTGACAAAAAGTTGAGGTTGAGGCTCGGTGATGTCGTAGCTGACGTCTACACAATCCACGCTCAATGGAATTTTTCGAACATGGTCTTTTAAGCAGTCTCGGCTTTCACCCAAAGACGAGAGCAAGCCGGCTCCATAAATTTGAGGGTGTTTCAAATCGCCAATTAACCCGTACTCCGCGGTCCACCAGTTCATTCGTGACAAAAGCGAAGCTTCTGAAATGTAAGTCATGGATTTGTTGGTGGCATCCAAATGAGCTTCCGCTTTCTCAATGTCTTCTTTTGTGGAGTGGGGATGTTCCTTGATGTCGCTGAGTTTTCGGATGGCCTCGTACTGATTCAAATCCTCTCGAGAAATGATGGCCTTCTTTGCCACCTGAGCGTAGCTTTTCAAGTAGGCCGCATATTCGGGATGAATCAAGATCGGAGCGTGTCCGGCCGCTTCGTGAACGATATCCGGAGCGGGAGTGTAAAGCATGTGTCCAATGGATCTCATGTCTGAAGCGATCGGCAAAATTCCTAAAGACTGAAACTCCATAAATGCAGCAGGAGGAATGAAGCCACTGACAGGAACGGCGCCCCATCCAAACTTTTGCAGGAGTTCATCCATTTCTGAAATTTTAGGGATACGGTCCTCGCGGACACCTGTTTTCTCAAGTCCATCCAAGTAGCAAGGGTGAGCGGTATCTTTCAGATAGGCTTTCAGTTGGCGGAGCAAATAGCGCCAGGTGGCGTGCTCCTCTGGAGTGTAGGAATCAAAATGTTGAGAGGCCACATACTTCTTCAAATGTGAGGGGAGATTCCTAACCATGGGACTCATAAGATCTTGGGTCCTTTCATCAAATAAGACGTAACATAATCGTTCACGCCCTTTTCCAGACTCCATTCCGGTTGGGAAAGACCTTCAGAAAAAAGTTTTCCCATCTTGGCTTCGGTAAAATACTGGTATTGGTTGCGAATGTTTTCAGGAATGTCCACCCACTCAATTTCCATGGGTTTTCCCAAAGCTTCAAAAACCGGTTTTGCCAAATCTAGCCAAGTGCGGGCTTGACCAAAACCCATGTTGTAAATTCCGCTGTGAGCCGGCGCATCGTCCATCAGTTCGCAGATCCACCGGGTGATGTCTTTAACGTAAACAAAGTCTCGCAGCTGCATTCCATCTTTGTAGTCTTCACGGTGAGATCGAAACAGTTTTAATTTTCCCGTTTCTTGAATTTGAAAGAAGGCTTTGAAAACAAGGCTGGCCATATTGTTTTTAAAATATTCATTGGGACCGTAAACATTAAAAAAGCGAAGTCCATACCATCGAGGCGGGGTGGCTTTTTGCTTCTCTACCCAAATGTCAAAGTTCACCTTGGACCAGCCGTATGGATTCAACGGGGTAAAAGCATCACTGGGTGTGTGATCATCAAACCCTTGAGCACCAGATCCATAAACGGCACCACTGCTGGCATAGATGAAGGGAATTTTTTGATGGGTGCAAAATTGAAAAAGTCTTTCCGTGTAAAGCGTGTTGTTTTCTTTCAAAAACTCCAAATCCATCTCGGTGGTGTCAGAACAAGCGCCCATATGAATGACGCCTTCAATGGAATTTGCCAATGAGGATTCTTCCAGTGCCTCAAACAACTCGTCAGTATGATAGAACTGCGAGTAGTTTTTTTCTTTGAGGAGATCAGGTCGTTCTTCCGGTCGAACGGAATCTGTGATGATAAGGTCTTTCTTTCCTCTCAGATTGAGTTCTGAAAGAAGAGCACTTCCGATAAAGCCATTGGCGCCAGTTAATATCCACATGACTCCGTTTTTAGTGAAAGAATGTCCTTAGGCCAAGTAAAAATGCATGGAGAGGTCGCTAGATGTCTTCGTTGTGCTCTTGAAGCACCATGATAAGAGTTTCCATCAGTTTTTTAGGGGGATTGACGGAAGACTTAAGGGGCTCGATGTCAAAATCCGGATTGAGAGTTTGGTGATCAATGAATTCTTCAATGATCGCCTGGATTTTTCCCGCATCTGAATTTTTTTTGTCAAAAGTCATGATTTCATCAACGATCCCAATAAGCGCATTGCCGGTGACTCGATCCTCTCTGTTGATGGAAGCCGCTCGTGGGGCCATCACCTCAAGGAGGGGTTTTAGACTTTGATGAGAGCTAACAGCTTCAAGCACTTTTAAATACAAAGATTGCCACCGGCGAATCTTACCCTTCAAACCATCAGAAAGTTTACGATCTTTTTGTGATGCGGACTGTGCCAATAAAAGTCGAAACATTTCTCTCTCCGAAAGGGACTCGCCGGAAAGAAGTTTTTTTGGATATTCGGCGATCGCAGATCTCATGTTCAAAATGGCTGGTCGATTGAGTCCATCAGCCACGGCATGCAGTTTACGGTAGGTCTTTTTTCGCTCCAAATCCACATGGGCCTTGTAGAGCTTTTTGACCAACGCCTGATGTTTGTTCATAAGAATGCGTTGATAGTTTTTAGGAAATCCCAGCTGCCAAACGAAACGCTCTAGAAGGCTTGTTTGAAAGAGTTCATCGAATTTTTTAAGGGCAGGGGAGTTTTTGAAATTCACCAAGGTCTTCTTTTCTTTGGTTTCCAAAAAGTCCACCATCTGAGTGAAAGCTTGAAGCATCATTCGGGCTTTTTGCCGCTGTTCATTGAGGTTGGTGGAATATCGTTCGACGTCATCATAGCGGTATTGGTCGTGACGGAGTCCAAATTGTCGAACACTTCCGTAATCAATGATTCCCGCCTGGGCCAGGACATTGTCGCCGTCCCAGTCCATCCATGCAAAAACGTAATCTCTCTCCATGTTGGCCGTAAATTGTGCAAACTCTTCCACGACTTGGTCCAACATCTTCGAGTACTTTTGAGGAGAACGGGGGGAAATGTTCCAAGATCCATTTTCATACTGCCGCTCAATCATATAGTCGGCCGCTTGTTTGAGCGGTTCCAATCGACCTTGCTTCAAATAAAGGAACATGTGCGCGGGTCGTAAGAGATTTTTTCCGGCACGAACGCCGATGCCTAAACCATTTCCAATATCAATGATCAATAGGACCCGTTCGGTGTGGTAGCCCTGTCGGTGAAACACTTCAGACAAAATGGCAGCAGAATAAAGCTCATCAATTTCGGCCATTCCACAACTGTATCCGTAATCTTCACACCCCGAAGGCAAGGGATGGCCGGCCTTCACCACGCCAGGAGCCAAAGCGGTCACGCCGGTTCCACGGCTGGAAACATCCCAAGTGGTTCCAGATTTTGAAGTCCACACTCCGTTCCAGATGCCGCGGCCATCTCCACTGGTGCGTCCGGTTTTGTCGGGATGTTGCAGCTGCAAATACCGAGTGGCCATGTAGGTGTTTTCTCTCATTTGAGTTTTTGGATAGGACACACCTTCGTTCTGTTCATACTCATTGATGATGCGAAGACAAAAGTTTTGCAGAAGCTTCTTTTCTAATTTTTTATTCAGGCGATGGGCATGGTCTTCAGGAAGAAGCTCCATTTCCTTTGCCAAATGAAAATTGAAATAGGTGACTTTTCCGTTCTTTAACTTTCGAACGGGGTATTGAATAGATCCTTCGGGAACCTGTTCCGCCCAAGGGTGGGATCCATTTACTTGATCAAATTGAGAGTAACTGTCATCTAAGACAGCCCTTTTTCGTTTTGCAGCAGTCATCTCTAATCTATTGATCGGAGCAGGGAATTAAGACTTGAGGCGAACTGGACCAAAGCCCCCAAAGGGGGTGGAAAAATTGGTCAATTGCCCCTGATAGAGGCGAGCGGCAATGTGTTGCAGCTGATCCTTATAGGCATAGCAGCGGATGTCGAATTTCCAATCCTTCAATTTCTCAGGTGGGAAGTATTCTTGCACCAAAGCATCGTCCTCCAACATGCGCTGAAAAACTTTTCGAGAAAGACTTTGTCCACGGTACGCAGATTTGCCTCCGAAAGAATTTTTCGGCTTAAAGAAGTAATTTTTTCGCTCGGCCCAAAGTTCATCGGGGTCCGTGAAATGTGCAATGTCATAGGTTTTTAGTAAAACCTGTTCGATGGGTTTCGGAAGGTTTGAGGTGTTTTGAAATTCAATCAATCGATTTTTATCCGCCAACCGTTCGTACTCGACAGGCTGAGGAGAAACCACCGCGAAACCTTCCTTCCAAGCGGACTGCAAGACTTGATGAGAAGTTTCAGTTAAAAAGAAGTCTGTGGTTCGATTGTAAATAAAATTTACGGCGAGACCCCCAGGGGTCATTACTTTTTTGTTTTCAAGTTTTAAATCAGAGGCTTCGCAAATTTCGCTTTTCCATCCCCAATGTTCAAAGAGCTCTTTGTACAAATAAAATTCAAACTTCATTTTTTGGGATTCGATTTGATCATCCACAATCGCAATCTGAAGAGTTTCAGAAGACTGAGATCCTTTTGAATGTTCCAAAAGAAAGGAAGATTTTAAAGACTGGATGGCTTCCAAATCAAAATAACTTTTGGATTGATGTGCAGCTTCCGCAAAGCAGGAAATCAAAAAACCAGAGGCATTGGTGTTGACCTCAATCAATTTTGCTCTTCCATCAGAATGGGTGTGAAAATCGTAGGACATCAATACAGAATCATTTTGGATGTGGTGGGAAGGCGGGGTGGAAAGGTTCCGTGAAAAATGAAAAAGACTTTGAATGGCATTTTTCATTTCATCCCTAACAGCAGTCGGAATTTCAACAACCTCAGGAGAAATCAAATAGGTCCAATCCACATTCAGCCGACCATTTTCGATTTCCTTAAAGGTGATTGGAAAGTCTTTCTCTAGAACTTCTTGCAGGTCTTTGTAAAAGTTGGCGGAATCCATGGACGTCGTCATAAAAAAACGCTCCGAGGTTGATCCTGGAGCGTTTTGAAAAAGAACAAATTCATTGAAGAATTACTTTGCTTGAACAAAATCAGCCCCTGGTTTCCAACCGGCGCCACAAAGTTCTCCAGATTTAAGACCTTCCACAACTCGAAGAATTTCTTTGGCGTCTCTTCCTACGTTGAGGTTGTGAATGCCCATGTATTGGATGTGTCCTTCAGGATCGATGATAAAAGTTCCTCGAGTGGCAATTCCTTGGTCCTCCAAAAGAACGCCGTAATCACGGGAAACGCGACGGGTGACATCACCAATCAAGGGGTAGCCCAAATTTCCAAGGTCGTCTTTCAACCAACGTTTGTGTGAGTGAACGGAGTCTACGCTGACGCCAATCACTTCGGTATTTGCTTTTTTGAAATCTTCCAAGTGATCACGGAATTGTGTCAGCTCTGTGGGGCAAACAAAAGTGAAGTCCAAGGGGTAAAAGAAAAGAACAACAAACTTTCCTTTGTAGTCTGACAAATTGATGTTTTTGAAATCTCCGCCATCGACCACTGCGGGAGCAACAAATTGAGGAGCAGGTTGACCAATCATAGGCATTTTAAAAACTCCTTTTTTTAAGGTAAAGATTGGGTAACGAATTGATAACTTCTTTGAGGTGCCATACTTTGCCGGGATCATCAAGGAAAGTCAGGAGTTGTTAGTGAAGATCTGCACTTGGAATGTGAATGGAATACGAGCTTGTTCTCAAAAAGGATTTTTTGAATTTTGGGAAGGTGAAGATCCAGATATCTTTTGTTTGCAAGAAACCAAAGCACATCCCGATCAGTTGACCGATGAAATTGTGTCTCCTTTGGGTTGGAGTGCAAATTGGTCGTCAGCCCATCGCAGAGGCTACTCGGGAACGGCGGTTTATTCTCGAACCGCTCCCAAAGAGGTGACCCATGGAATTGGAATTCCCAAGTTTGACACAGAGGGACGATTTGTCATTTGTGATTTCGAAGACTTTGTTTTGTTCAACATTTACTTTCCAAATGGGGCCGCTCGTGAAGAGCGCCACAATTACAAACAAGAGTTTTTGCGAAAGTTAAATTTGCATCTGAAATCATTGATTCGAAAAGGGAGGGAAGTGATCGTGCTTGGCGATTACAACGTCGCCTACATGGATATCGATGTATTTGATCCGGTGAGATTGAGTAAGGTCAGTGGATTCTTGCCAGAGGAAAGAAAGTGGTTCCAAGACTTTTTAGATTTGGGATTTGTAGACTCCTTTCGACATTTTCATCCGGAAGAGACCGGGAAGTACACCTGGTGGTCCTACCGGGAAAATGCTCGCTTGGGGAACCGTGGGTGGAGGATCGATCACATCTGCATCACAGAGGGGCTCTTGCCGCGACTGAAGAGTGCGGAGATCTTGGCGGATCAAACGGGCTCGGATCACTGCCCCGTTTTGATTGAATTGGGCTGATCGGAACGGTCGAAAGAAAAGGATCCTGGACCTAGGTCCAAAGCTCTGTCGGAGGGCAGTTAAGGTTTTGTCAGAGAATCCTCCCGGAACTACTCCCCAAAATTTTTTTAAACTAGCCTCAAGTTCTCTCTTAAGGCTTCCGATACGTTGGACCAGTTCTTGAGCGAGCCCTGCGATTTGGACGCATTGAGTCCAACATGTAAGAAGGTTTAAGATTTTTTCTTGCATATTTTATAGCAGTGGTGTGTAAATAATTCAGTTCCAAATTGGCACTGCCAAGGGGGGACTAGGCTCAGGGACCGAGCGTTGGGGCGATGGATTGTGCTCCTAGTCATGGCTGTGTTGGGGGGACTCGTTGTTCGACAAAGCCGGATTGCGTGAGCATGGCCCAAGGATGCGGGTCCCATTTTTTGAGTTGTAATAAGGAGGGGATAGAATGAGTGCCTCAAATTTGATTGATCAGTGTAAAGAAAAGCTTGTTCAGGCCAAGACCGAGATTTTGAACCGTGTTCGAGAATCTCGCCAAGATCTTTATAATAATGACGACAGCAAAGGTGGAGACGAAGGTGACCAAACGGTTCGCGCTCTTCAAGAAAGCGAATTTTTGAGCATGCATGAGCGTCTTCGCCGTCAGTTGATGGAAATCGAAATGGCTCTTGGAAGAATCGAAAATGGCACCTATGGAATCTGTGAAGAAACCGAAGAGCCCATCGAGACCGATCGTTTGCTCGCCATTCCTTGGACTCGCCTCAGCATCGAAGGCGCCGAACTTCGCGAATCCATGGGCAAACGCTACGCCCGCTAAAAAGTACCTGCTTCCTTTTCCGATATGCAGCGCAATAAAAAAGCCCTTGAAACAAGGGCTTTTTTATTGCGCTGCATATCGGAAAAGGAAGCAGGTACTTTCTTGCGCTCTATTGAGTGCTCCATCCGCAAAGCTTAAACAACATGCGCGCGCCCACATTTGCGTCCCACTCCGAACCCTTTGTGGGAGCCACTTCATTCAAGTCGAAGCTGACAATTCTGCGACCAGACTCCACAAGAGCTTTTAAAAGAAAATTGGCTTCTCCAAACTGAAGGCCTCCAGGAACCGGAGTTCCTGTTCCTGGACACAACAAGGGATCCAATCCGTCGATATCAAATGAGACATGCACATTTTTAGGCAGTGGGGCGATGATCGCTTCGCACAAATTCTTCCAACTCTCGCCAGAGTAAAGCTTCGCTTTCAACTCTTGGTCAAAATGGCAATGAATGTTTTTGTGCTCTTGAATCAGGTTGTACTCCTCTTCGCAAAAATCTCGAATGCCCACCTGCACCAATTGGGAGGGAGCTTTTTTAGCATGCATCACGTTGTACATGATCGAGGCATGAGAGTGCTCAAAGCCCTGGTAGGCTTGACGCAAATCCGCATGGGCGTCGATGTGCAGCACACCCACTTCGTCAAAGTGTTCACAACTGGCCAAAATCAAACCTTCCGGAGAAGAGTGATCGCCGCCTAAAACTGCCGCGACCTTGCCTTTTGCAAGAGCGGCTTTGGCAAATTCAAAGACCCAGGCATTTAATTTTTTGGAGGTTTTGTTAATTTCTCGACGCTGAGTTTCTAAAGTGGTGGTGAGTTTTCCTTTGGACTCCAGCTGATCTCGAATCTTTAAGGCCTGAAGTTTCAATTTGTTGTTGGTCTTCAGCCATTTGTTGGAAATCTTGTGGAGAAAAAATCCTTTTTCATAGGCGTTTCCAAAGTCCAAATCGTACAGATCAATTTGGGGAGAAGCCTTGAGGATCGCTTCCGGCCCTTTCGCAGTGCCCCTTCCGTAAGAAGTCGTGACCTCCCAGGGAACAGGTAAAATTTGAACCAGGGCCTGAGACTCCTCTGTGGGAATTCCAAAAAGTCCATTCTCATGGGATCCGGTCAAACTGGGGTCAAAGTTGGTTTCCTTGCTCATGGCGTGTCCTTTGTTGGTCCGTTGGCATTGTGGATTTAGCGATACAAGCTCCCAAAAACAAACGAATTCTTGATAATTACTGGACCTTGTATAAATTGGTGGAAGTCCAAATCACAACTTTGAATGAGGGGGCCGCATGATCTTAAAATTTCACATCTTTCTTGTGACCGCATTTTCCCTGGCGCTGAGCTTACCAAGCACGGCCGCAAAACCGACAACATTGGGAAATCCGGAAGCTCCTGTTACGGGTACGTTTTACCTCAATCTAAAAAGTGAGCCTGAATCTTTAAATCCCATCAACTCTACAGATGCTTTTGCCTCTACGGTTCAAGGGTATGTTTCTGATGGTCTTTTGACTCAGAACCCACAGACCTATGAATTAGAGCCCGGTATGGCGGAGAAGTGGGAAGTTTCTAAAGACGGCCTGACTTATACATTCTATCTGCGTGATGGCTTAAAGTTTTCAGACGGAAAGCCTGTGACAATGGAAGATGTCAAATTCAGTTTCGAGTGCGTGAAAGATCCAGCTTACAAAGCGGCTCACCGTCTTTCTTACTACGAAAACATCGACAAGATCGAAGTGGTGGATGCGAAGACCATCCGGTTTAAAATGAAAAAGAAGTATTTTAAGAATCTGGATGTTTTAGGAAGTGGTGGATTCACGCCAATCGTTCCGAAGCATGTTTATGGTGACCCCAAGAAAATGGGCAGCAAAACCTTGATTGGTTCAGGTCCCTATAAAGTAAAGGACTACAACCGCGGTAAAAACATTTTGATCACTCGAAATGAAGATTGGTGGGGTTATAAAGACCCTCGTTTTAAAGGGGCCTATAAATTTAAGAATATTTATTTTCGCTTTATTAAAGAAGACAACCTGGAACTGGAGATGGTGAAAAAAGGCCGTTTGGACTTCACCATGACCTCTCCGGAAGTTTTTGTAAAAAAGGCTGTGGGAGCTCCTTTTGGAAAGACGGTTCTGAAGCATCAAGTAGAGAACCAAGCTCCAGGAACCAAGGGTTACAACTACGTGGGATGGAATTTGACCAACCCTCTATTTAAAGAGAAGAAGGTGCGCAAGGCTTTGACGCATTTGATGAACCGCAAGTTGATGAACGAAAAATTTCGTTTCAATATGTCCGATTTGGCAACAGGACCCACTTATTATGCCAATGATATTATTGTAGATAAAACTGTAAAGCCGATGACCTTTGATCCAAAACTTGCCGGTAAACTGCTGAAAGAAGCGGGCTGGTCTGACAAAGACAAAAATGGAGTTTTGGAAAAAGACATTGATGGCAAAAAGACCGAGTTCAAATTCACTTTGCTTTTGGCCAACCGAGACACTGAAAAGTACTACACCATGTACAAGGAAGATTTGAAAAAAGCGGGCATTCAAATGGACATTAAAATCCTCGAGTGGAACGCTTTTGTTAAACTCTTGGACGAAAAGAAGTTTGAAGCAGTCACTTTGGGTTGGAGCGTAGGAAGTCTTGAGCAAGATTTAAAACAAATCTGGCACTCAGACAGCGCGCAACCTGGCGGATCTAATTTTATCTCTTACAAAAATCCCAAAGTGGATAAAATCATTGATCAAGCTCGTGAAGAATTGAATGAAGGCAAGCGCCGAAAGCTTTGGAGAGAGGCTTACCGATTGATTGCGGACGATGCCCCTTACACCTTTATGTTCTCCAACAAATATGACCTTTATGTTGTGAACAAACGAATTGGAATGGTGGCACCCACTCTGACCTATTCATTGGGCGACAATTACTGGTGGTTGACCAAGTAGAAGCTTAAAAAATGTTGTGGAAGTACCTTCTTAGACGACTGCTGCTGATGATTCCCACTTTGTTGGGAATCACGGTGGTGTGTTTTGTCATTATCAATTTGGCCCCAGGCAGTCCTTTGGAGCAAAAAATTGCCCAAATCAAATTTGGAGGTCAGGTCTCAGGCTCGACGGGTGGCGGAGGAGATTCTGTAGTTTCCGAAGAAGTCATTGAGGCCCTCAAGGTTCAGTATGGCTTCGATAAGCCTCTTCCCATGAGATATTTGTTGTGGCTTAAAAACATTGTCACTTTGGATTTTGGGGACAGTTTCTCTTACGAAATGCCAGTGACCGAATTGATTTTAGAAAAGCTTCCCATATCATTGCAGTTTGGAATTGCCTCCCTGATTTTGGTTTACCTGATTTGTATTCCTCTGGGGATTGCCAAAGCGGTTCGAAACGGCAATCAGTTTGATATGATTTCGAGCATCGTTCTGATGGTTCTTTACTCCATTCCTCCTCTGACTTTGGGAATTCTTCTTCGTGTTTATTTTGCAGGGGGAAGTTTCCTGGATATTTTCCCTCTGGGAGAAGCTTACTCCGACAACTATTTTGATATGACTCTGTGGGAGCAGATTTTGGACCGAGCGCACCACTTTGTGCTTCCATTGATTTGCTATGTGGTGAACAGTTTTACCGTACTTACTTTTTTGATGAAGAACTCTCTTCTAGAAGAAGTGAAGTTGGACTATGTCCGTACGGCCCGAGCCAAAGGGCTGCCAGAAAGAACAGTCATCTATAAACATGCTTTGCGAAATGCTTTGATTCCCATTTTGACCGGTCTTGGTGGATTCCTGACGGTGTTTTTTGCGGGCTCCATCATTATTGAACAGATGTTCAGTTTGGATGGAATGGGACTTCTTTCTTACAAATCTATTTTGGCTCGAGATTACAACGTGATCATGGCTTTGATCTTTATTCAAAGTTTGCTGGCCATGGTGGGACGATTGATTTCCGACATGACTTACGTGTTGGTGGATCCAAGGATTGATTTTCAATGATAGAACGATGGATTAAAAACGATCTGACTCTGAAGCGCCTTCGACGATTTAAATCCATCCGTCGCGCCCGCATTTCGGTTTGGGTGTTTTTGTTTTTGATATTCCTGAGTGCTACGGCGGAGTTTTGGGCCAACAACAAGCCCATTGTGATGACTCACAAAGGCTCCATTTATTTTCCTGTGGTTAAAACCTACCATCCGTCTGTGTTTGGACTCAGCGGATTTGTGACCAACTATCGAAGTGAGGCCTTCCACGGAGAAGACACTTGGGCATTATGGCCATTGGTGAGATGGAACCCCTTAGAGTCCAACAAGTCTCTTGAAAGCTACCCAGCACCTCCGTCTGAGGTGAACTGGCTGGGGACCGATGATCGCGGACGGGATGTCTTGTCCCGTTTGATTTATGGATTTCGCTACTCCATTGGTTTTGCAGTTTTGGTTTGGTTTTTTTCCTACCTGATGGGTGTGATCCTGGGTGGGGGCATGGGCTTTTTTGGTGGAAAGTTGGATCTCTTTGGTCAAAGGGTCGTTGAGATCTTTGAGTCTTTGCCTTCGCTTTTGATGCTACTGACCCTCATTGCCATGTTGGGTGCCAGCATGTCTTTGTTGGTGGCTTTTTCAGTGCTTCTTGGGTGGATGAGAATTTCTGCTTACATGCGAGCCGAATTTTTAAAACTTCGCCGCCGGGATTTTGTGGATGCCAGTCGGGCACTTGGAGTAAAAACTCCGCGAATTTTATTCCGGCATGTTCTTCCCAATGCCATGAGTCCCATCATCACTTTTTCTCCGGTGGAGATTGCCGGCGGAATTTACACCTTGGCCATTTTGGATTATTTGGGTCTTGGTCTTCCACCACCCACTCCCAGCTGGGGAGAGCTTTTGCAACAGGCGCAAAACTACTTCAGCATTGCGTGGTGGCTGGCGGTGTTCCCATCCTTAGCGATCATTATTTCACTGACTTCACTCACCTTTATTGGTGAAGGAGTGCGTGAAGCTTTCGATCCTCGCAAGTCCTAGCTTTCTATAAGAGCAGGCTTTGGTTTTCGCTTTGTTCTTTCACGAGCTTTTTCACCAAAGCCATTTTCATTCTCCAATTCCTATAGCATCAGACAGGCCCTTCCATGGGCTCACCAGCATTTGCCCTTTGGGCAAATCACATCCTGTTTGCTGGAGGTCTTCTTCTGTAGGAATTGGAGGATGAAAATGGCTTCAGTGAAAAAAACACCTAAATTTTAAGTAGGCTTCTCAAAGTTTAAAAGTTTAGTTTCAATCCAACCACTCATTTAGGCACGGGGTTTGTACTCTCTAAGGGCACTTGGATTGTTTTAAAATCTATGGCCAATGGGAGGGCCTTGATTGTGAAGAAATTTCTGGATCGTTTAAATATTAGTCTTCTCGCAAAATCTGCGGCTTTATCGGTTCTTGTGGGCACAGGCGTGGCGGGCCAAGCAAAGATTCGGGTTGAAAAACCTTTGCAGTTTTCCTCCATGGAAGAAAACAAACAGCTTCCAGCAACCATGACGGTCAATGTGGAAGGCGTCTCCATGGAGTGCAAAGGGAATTTGATTCTAAACTCGTTTTCCATCCTTGGCTGTGGGGAAAAGAAGCAGGTTCGCGTTGAAGTCCAAACGGTCAACTCCAATCACGACGCCATCATGTCGATCTATGAATTTGGTCGCTCCAATGGAGAACTTTATTTGGCGAAACGTGAGGGCACGCAGTTCCTTCTTCTTGAAAACTCTGAAGTTCGAATTTCAGGGTTTGGATACGCTCAAACCTTTATCAAGTTCATTTACTTTCCCATTTCCAAAAAGTTGGGAGAGGAAAAGGCCGTGGCCACCTTGCCAGGTTTTATTGAGAGCCTGAGCCGGGGAGGAGCGCCCACCATTGCCACTTTGCAAAGTGAAGTGGACCGGGAAGGCTACCTGCGATTTGCTCCCAAAGAGGAGTCAAAGCCCAAGGAGCAGAATCCGTCGGAAGAGGAAGTTCCCACAGAAGAAGAGGATTCCTCGAAAACAAAATCAGAACCAACGCCAAAACCCTCTCCTGAAGTGAAGGAATCTGCGCCTGCGCCCAAAGAAGAACCTGCGCCCAAGGAAGAACCTGCGCCCAAGGAAGAACCTGCGCCCAAAAAATCTGAACCCAAGGTCGAAAAACAAGAGCCACCCAGAATTCCTACTCCAAAAAAGGAAGACAAAGGTGAAGTTTCAACTCCTAAAGTAAGAACTCCAGCACCTCAAGCTCGGCGAAAAGAGCCTAGAAATCACAGCTCTTCACCGGAAGTGCTTCGCTATCTCAATCCCTATGATTTGGACTTGGAAGGCCTTTCGTTGAAACAACTGAAAGACCTCGAAGACAGTGGACTCATCGTCCGGTTGAATTAACGGCCGAGGACGTAAGAGAAGATCAGTGGAGCCACAATGGACGCATCAGATTCAATGATGTGTCGTTGTGAGGCTTTTTCCAATTTTCCCCAAGTGATTTTTTCGTTGGGAACCGCACCGGAGTAAGATCCATACGAAGTTGTGGAGTCGCTGATTTGGCAAAAGTAACTCCACTTGGGAGTGTTTCTTTCCAAATCTTGCTCCAACATGGGAACCACGCAAATGGGAAAGTCTCCGGCAATTCCGCCACCAATTTGAAAAAAACCAATGCCTTTTGGATTTTCATTTCCTTGGTACCATTCCGCCAAAGAAACCATGTAATCCACTCCAGACTTCAAACAGCTGCGATCGATTTTCTTTTCAATCATGCGGCCGGCAAAGATGTTCCCAAGAGTCGAGTCTTCCCATCCAGGAACAAAGATCGGCAGATTTTTTTCTGCTGCAGCAAGCATCCAAGAGTTTTTTGGGTCAATTTGGTAGCTGCCTTTTAAATCTTCACTTTTCAAAATTTGATAAAAATATTCATGGGGAAAAAAGCTTTGTTTGTTTTCAGAGGCTTTCTCCCAAGCCGCCAAAATGGGCTTTTCAATGCGACGAATGGCTTCCTCTTCCGGAATGCAGGTGTCTGTGACACGGTTAAGATGTCTTTCCAGCAAAGCCATTTCTTGGTCTGCAGTCAGTTCCCGCCATTCCGGAACCCGCACATAATGATCATGGGCCACCAAATTAAAAACATCTTCTTCAAGGTTTGCACCTGTGCAGCTGATTCCATGAATTTTATCCTGGCGAATCATCTCGGCCAAAGTGATTCCAAGCTCTGCCGTACTCATGGCTCCAGCTAAGGTCACCAGCATGCGTCCGCCCGAGTCGATGTGGGCTTTGTAGGCCTTTGCCGCGTCTTTCAAAGCGGCGGCATTAAAGTGCAAATAGTTGGATTCAATAAACTCGCTGATTGGTCCCATGGTTGTCCTTTCCGTTTTTGGAATTCATTTGGAACTTGGGGGCTTCGGGTTCGTCGGTGGTCAAATACGTGTAGCTAGAAAGTCCACGTTCGTAATGTTGCAAAAGAAGCTTCGCTTCCGAGCGAGAAATGTCTCCGTTGCGAATTCCAGCTTCGGTGGCTCTGCGCACCTTTTCGGTCAAATCCGATTTTTGATACTCCACCACATCTAAGACTTCGCGAACTTCATCGCCTTCCACCACATGGTCCACGCTGTATCCCGTTCCATTTTCATTGAGTGAAACGTGAACCGCATCGGTGTCCCCAAATAGGTTGTGAAGATCTCCAAGAATTTCTTGATAGGCACCTGTTAAGAACACTCCCATCAAATAGGTGGTTCCAGGTTTGACCGAATGCACTTCCAAATAAGGTTGAGAGCTTCCGGTTTCAATGTCGATAAATTCTGTAATCTGACCATCCGAATCGCAGGTTAAATCCACAAGAGTCGCCCTGCGGTCTGGAGCTTCATCCAATCTATGGATGGGAAGAATAGGAAACAATTGGTCCAAGGCCCAAGAGTCGGGCAGGGACTGAAACACCGAGAAGTTGCAGTAATAGGTGTCGGAAAGTTCTTTCTCGAGGGCGTAGCGAATGTCTTCCAGATCTTCTTTCCCACGAGAAAGTTCCAACATGGTTGTCGCTACGGCTCGAAACAGATCTTCGGCCTTAGCCCGCTGTTCTAGATTCAAAACGCCATAGGTGAACATTTGCAAAGTGTCGCGTTTTTTCTCGACCAAATCGTTGTAGTACTCGTTGATGTTGTTCAAGTTCACAGACTTGTACATGTCGTAAAGGTCTTGCACCAAACGAGATTCTTTCTCGGGAGTGTCTAAAACCAATTCTTTCACTTTGAGCTCATTGGTTCCCAACACATCAAAAATCAAAGCAGTGGAGTGAGCGACCAAAGAGCGTCCAGACTCTGAAATGATATTCGGATGAGGGACATCCTTCTCATCACAAATGGATTGAAGGATGGAAACCACGTCGTTTGCGTATTCTTGTTCAGAATAGTTGGTGGAGCTGTCCGATCGGCCGGAGCCATCATAATCCACTCCAAGGCCGCCGCCCACGTCAATGTATTTTAAAGGGGCGCCCATCTTCACGATTTCAGTGAAGAACTGCGCACCTTCTTTGATGGCGGACTTGATAAATTGAATCGAAGGAATTTGAGAGCCAATATGAAAGTGCAAAAGCTCCACACAATCCAAAAGGCCTGCCTCTTCCAAAAGCTTAAGTCCCTTCACAATCTCAGATGGAGAAAGTCCAAACTTAGACTTTGCGCCTGAAGTTTCGGCCCATCGACCCGCACTTTGGGAATTCAACTTCGCTCGAAAACCAATGCGCGGGCGAATGTTCAAATGTTTATAAGCATTGATGATCAATTGAATTTCAGAAAAGCGGTCCACAACCACAAAAGTTTTTCGTCCCAATTTTTGAGAGATCAGGGCCATCTCAATGTACTCTTGATCTTTAAAACCATTGCAAATGATCAATGCATCAGGAGTGTCCATTTGAGCCAATGAAATTAAAAGCTCCGGTTTACTTCCGGCTTCCAATCCAAAATTGTATTTGGCACCAAATTCCAAGATTTCTTCCACCAAGTGTTTCTGTTGATTCACCTTGATGGGATAAACGCCTTGGTAGCGACCTTTGTAATGGCAGTCTTGAATGGCTTTTTCGAAGCAGCCATTCAAAAGTTCCAAGCGAGTTTTGACCACGTCGGGAAAACGAATCAGCAAAGGCAAGCGCATTCCACGCTCCAAAAGATCCATGGTCAAATCGTGAAGATCCAATCCGGGGCCTGTGGGTCCCTTAGGGCAAACATTTAAATTTCCATTGTCAGAAATTCGGAAGTGACTGGAGCCCCAATACTTCACACCATAAAGTTCACTGCTCTTTTGGATGTTCCAAGTTTCATTGGTGTTCGACATTAGGGCCTCCTCTTTAGAGGTGTGAGCATTCTCACTTTGCTATTAAATTTAAAATCTTCCCAGGCTTATAGATCACCTTGGCAATCGTTTTTCCCTCAATTGCGTTCTTAACGGAAGTGATTTCTTTGGCTTTTTTCACGGCCTCCTCTTCAGAGGTGTCCAGGCTAATTTCAATGGTTCCTCGGGTTTTTCCCAGAACCTGTACAGCCATGGTCACCACGTCGTCTTTGACCTTTTCCGGGTCAAAGCTGGGCCAAGTCTTCAACGTCACCAGTCCTTCGCCACCCAGTTTTTCCCAGAGCTCTTCCGAAAGATGGGGGGCAAAGGGACTCAAAAGCTGAGTCAAAGTTTTTAAGCCCTCACGATTGAGGCCTCCGGCCTTGTAAGCCTCGTTGACCAAAATCATCAGAGCGCTGATGGCGGTGTTGAAGCTCATGTTCTCAAGGTCTTCGGTGACTTTCTTGATGGCTTTGTGAAGGGCTTTTTCCACGTCCTCTGAATTTTCAGTGGGAAGTTCCAAAACTTGGCCGTCGTCACTGATGCCCAGGCGCCAGACGCGCTCCAAAAATCTTTTGACCCCTTCAATTCCCGAAGTGGCCCAAGGTTTGTCCTTTTCAAAAGGACCCATAAAACAAATGTAGAGGCGAACAGCATCCGCCCCAAATTGCTCTCGCACCTCATCGGGATTGATCACATTTCCACGGCTCTTGGACATCTTTTGGTGGTCAGGACCTAAAATCATCCCTTGGTGGGCTAATTTTTGGAAGGGTTCTTCGTGGCTGACAAGTCCGGCATCAAAAAGGACCTTTTGCCAAAAGCGCGCATACAACAGGTGACCGACGGTGTGCTCGGCTCCGCCCACATACAAATCTACGGGCATCCATTGTTTTTGAGCTTCAAATGAAAACGCCTCGTCCGAATTTTTGGGATCGGTGTAACGAAGAAAATACCAAGAAGATCCGGCAGAACCAGGCATAGTGTCCGTTTCTCTAAGACCTTTCTTGCCTGTTTTTGGATCGGTGTACTCCACGAACTCTTTCACCCGAGCCAAAGGAGGCTCGCCCTTTTCTGTAGGCTCATAATCGGCCACTTGGGGAAGAGTGACAGGAAGCTCATCGGGACCCAAAGCCTTTTGAGTTCCATCTTCAAAATTCACAATGGGGAAAGGCTCGCCCCAGTAGCGCTGGCGAGAGAACAACCAATCCCGAAGTTTATACTGAACCTGTCGTTCTCCAAGTTTCAGCTCCTCCACCTTTTCGATGGCCTTTTGAATGGCGGCCGATTTGTCCAGGCCATTTAAGAAGTCTGAATGAATCAACTTGCCATCTCCGGAATAGGGAAGAGGCTCCGTGCTTTCGATCACTCGTTGCACGGGGAGATCAAATTTTTGTGCGAACTCGAAATCCCGCTCATCATGTCCCGGTACAGCCATGATGGCTCCGGTTCCGTAGTCCATCAAAACATAGTCCGCAATCCAAATGGGAATCTTTTGCCCTTTGTGAAAGGGATTCTCTGCATAGGCTCCGGTGAAGACTCCGGTTTTTTCCTCACTGGCTTTACGGTCCACTTCGCTGCGACGGGAAGTTTGCTCTTGATATTTTTGAACTTCAGCAAGTTGTTCTTTTGTTGTGATGGCTGAAACCAAGGGGTGTTCCGGCGCAAGAACCGCAAAGGTCACTCCAAACAGAGTGTCCGGGCGAGTGGTGAACACTTCAAAATTTTCAGAGGAGTCCATTACCTGGAATCGGATCAATGCGCCATCACTGCGGCCAATCCAATTTCGTTGGCCCTCTTTGGTGCGCTCGGGCCAATCCAAAGTGTCTAAGTCTTTTAACAGTCGCTCCGCATAGGCGGTGATTTTAAGCATCCATTGTTTCATGGGCACTCGGTGGACGGGATGTCCTCCACGCTCACTTTTTCCGTCGATCACTTCTTCGTTTGCCAAGACGGTCTTAAGGGCGGGGCACCAGTTCACAGGAACTTCTTTTTGGTAAGCCAGACCTTTTTCATAAAGTTTTGAAAAGATAAATTGAGTCCATTTGTAAAACCCAGGATCGCAGGTGGAAACCTCTCGACTCCAGTCGTAGGAAAACCCAAAACTTTGCAGTTGTTTGCGAAAAGTATTGATAGACTTTTCAGTGGTGACCGCAGGGTGAACTCCCGTTTGAATTGCATATTGTTCGGCCGGCAATCCAAAGGCATCATAGCCCATGGGGTGAAGGACATCGTAACCTCGGCATCGCTTGTAGCGCGAAAGGATTTCGTTTGGAAGATAGGACGCCAAATGACCCACATGCAGACCCGAGCCAGAGGGGTAGGGAAACATGCTCAGGGCATAAAATTTCTTGTCGGATTTATGATTTGAGGGAGTGGAATAAGCTGAAGCTTCTTCCCATCGGGCTTGCCACTTTTCGTCAATTTTTTCAAAGGGATAACTCATGTTGGTGGGATAGTGAAGGTTGTGCTAGGAGTCAACAGTGAAGCCTCAAAACGCATCGGATAAACCCAAATTATTAGTTCTGGGTATGGTCATGGGTCTTGTGGCCGGAGGTTTGTTGACCTGGAATTCTCAAACAAAGGAGAACGTCGTGTTGCCCATCAAAGCAAAAAAGGAATCCACCAAATTAGAGAATCACGGCGTGGTTCGGGATGACCCCTATTTCTGGATGAACCAACGGGACACCAAGCCGGTGCTGGACTTTCTAAAATCAGAAAACGAGTACACAAACTCCATTTTGAAACCCACCGAAAAGCTTCAAGAAGATTTGTTTGAAGAAATGAAATCTCGGATTGTGGAAGATGAGTCTACGGTTCCTGTTCCTGTGGATGACTACTTTTATTACCGTCGCTATGAACCCGGAAAAGAGTATCCTATTTCTGCGCGAAAAAAGGGCTCGCTTCAAGCTCAGGAAGAAGTCCTCGTGGATGGAAATGAGTGGGCCAAGGGCTTCAATTATTTTCAAATGACCGGAGTCCAAATTACAGGGGACCACAAAAGAATTGCTGTGGGTGCAGACACTGTGGGCCGCCGGTTTTATGACATTCGCTTCAAAGATGCTGGCGCCAAAGATTTCTTGCCGTTGACAATCAAAAGCACCACGGGAAATTTCGTATGGGCCAATGACAATGAAACTTTATTTTTCTCTCGGCAGGATCCAGAAACTCTAAGATCCAATCAAATCTTTCGCATCAATGTTTTGAAGGAAAAAGAGCCCACTTTAGTTTTTGAGGAAAAAGACACCACCTACGGGGTTTCCGTGTGGAGTTCAAAGAACAAAGCAAAGATTTTTATTGGCAGCAACAAAAGAGATTCTGCGGAGATTCGCTGGGTGGCTGGGGATCAACCCACCGGAGAGTTTAAAGTCTTTTTGCCCCGTCAAGATTGGGAGTACGAGCTTTTCGATGGGGGAGATCGATTTTACATTCTGACCAATTATAAAGCTGAAAACTTCCGGTTGATGGAAGCCCCATTTGATTCCAAAGGAGTTTCGGATTGGAAGGAAGTGCTTCCAAAATCCAAAGATATCTTGCGAGAAGGATTGGAACTTTACGAAAAGTTTTTTGTTGTAGAAGAGCGGCAAAATGGACTGACTCAAATTCGAGTGGTTCAAAGAGACAACCTGGCTTCCAAAGTTTTGACTTTTGAAGATCCCACCTATGTGGTCTCGGTTTTGGGTCTTCCCGAATACAAATCCGAAGTTTTTCGATTTATGTATGAATCTTTAAATCGCCCTGAAATTACCTACGATGAACATTATATCAGTGGTTCTCGGGAAGTGAAAAAGGTCAAAGAGGTTCCGGGTTTTGATGCTTCCAAATATGAATCTCGAAGACTCTGGGCCACGGCGCGGGATGGTCGAAAAGTTCCCATTTCCGTTTTGATGAAAAAGGGCGTGGAGCTCAATCGCGAAAATCCAATGCTCTTGTATGCTTACGGGTCTTACGGTTACAGCATGGAACCTTATTTTCGCACCTCAATTTTCAGTCTTGTGGATAGGGGTTTTATCTATGCTATCGCTCATATTCGTGGAGGTTCTGAGATGGGCCGTTATTGGTATGAAGAAGGTCGACTGGGTCACAAGATGAACACCTTCAATGATTTCATTGATTGCGGAGAGCATTTGATCGAAGAGGGATACACCTCGAAAGATCACCTTCACATTATGGGTGGAAGTGCTGGCGGTCTTTTAATGGGAGCGGTGATCAATTTGCGACCGGACCTTTTTAAGTCTGCAGTGGCGGCGGTTCCCTTTGTAGATGTGGTGACAACCATGTTGGACGACAGCATTCCCTTGACCACATTTGAGTACAATGAGTGGGGGGATCCTCGAGTCAAAAAAGACTTCGAGTACATGTTGACCTATTCACCCTATGACAATGTTCAACCCAAAAATTATCCCAATCTTTTTGTGACCACCGGCTATCATGACTCTCAAGTTCAATACTGGGAGCCGGCCAAGTGGGTGGCTAAATTGCGAGATTTAAAAACCGACAACAACACTCTGGTTTTCTTTACCGAGATGGATGCCGGGCACTCGGGGGCATCAGGTCGCTATGAAAGTTTAAAAATGGTAGCGAAAGAGTATGCCTTTTTTCTCTTGATGGAAGGACGTGTTCATTGAGCTCAAAACTGGAAAATCGTTCTCAAAAAATCTTGGTTGTGGATGATGATCCACAAAGCTTGAAGATTTCCAAAGCGGCCTTGGAGCACGAAGGTTACAGTGTTCGCACGGTAGATTCTGGGGAAGAGGCATTGACAGAGTTTTCGAACTATCAGCCCCATTTGATATTGCTGGATATGAGCATGCCGGGCCTGAATGGGATTGAAACCTTAAGAAAAATTCGAGACATCGAACGTTACACCGCCGTGATTTTTCTGTCTGGAAAATCTGGAACCGAGCATGTGATCACAGGTCTTGAGGCGGGTGCGAATGATTACATTCGAAAGCCCTATGATGTTGCAGAGTTGATTGCCCGTGTGCGCACTCAACTGCGAATTAAAGATTTGAACGATCGATTGAAAGTGGCCAACGACAGGCTCAAAGAGTTGGTGGACATCGATGATTTGACCGGCCTGTTTAATATGCGCTCTCTTTATAAGAAATTGGATTTTGAAATTGAACGGGCCCGCCGCTATGAGCGTTCATTGGGTGTGATCATGATGGATTTGGATCATTTTAAACAGGTGAACGACGCCAATGACCATCTGTTTGGCAGTTTTGTTTTGGCGGAAGTGGGCAAAATGATTCGCGCGAACATGCGCAAAGTGGATTTTGCCGCTCGGTATGGAGGCGATGAGTATTTGATCGTTTTGACCGAGATCAACCGCGAAGGCACTCAAACATTTTGTGAGCGACTTTGTGCCGCCATCTCCAGTCATGTTTTCGAGAAAGACCAATTAAAAATCAAACTGACGGCAAGTCTTGGTTTTGCGGTGGCCTCACCCGCCGAAGAGGAAGTAGACGCACGAAACCTGGTGCGCAAGGCGGACCGAGCCCTTTATCAGGCCAAGGATCAGGGTCGAAACAGGGTGGTCGGCAGTTAGCCGTTAAAAGCTTGAGCCTAAGTCTTCTCCACAGAATTTCTCCACAATATTTCTGGCGTTGGGTTTCCAATTTTCAGTATTTTGTTAGGCTTTTCATGACTTGAGCCGTCAACCGTCGAACTCTTCCACAATTGTGGCAACACTACTCCCCAAATAATAGTCAATGACTTGGGAGGGGTTTGTATGAAGTCGTTGTTTCTTGTGGTTGCGTCGTTCTTGTTTGTTCAATTTACCTATGCGGATTATCCGATTGTGCCGGATGAGAGCATGACTCCAGGAGATACCTGTTCACGACAAGACCGTCATTTTGATGGTTATCGTTATTCTGCGAAGATTGCCCACTGCCGTCGTAAGGTCAGCCGTGGTCTAAAAACGGAAATTTACCGCGCCTACAACATCCCCGAAAAGTGTCGTCGTCGATACACCATTGACCATTTCTATCCTTTGTCGATAGGTGGAAACAACTCGATCAAAAACCTTTGGCCGGAACACAAGCTTTTGAAAGAGACTCGTCTTTATCTAGAGCAAGACGTTTTTGACAATTTGGTGCAAGGAAAAATCACTCAAGAAGAGGCTTTCCGCCAAATTCATGAGGCAAAAATGAATCCACCCCCTCAGCATTTACAGTGGCTCGAAACTTACGGAACCGAGTGTGATCGTGCTGCGGTTCAAATGTATCGCAACAGTCAGTTTTAATTTTATTGAGAATTGAATATTCTTTGTTGCTCTTGGTAACAGAGATAAAAAAGACCGCTCTATTGAGTGGTCTTTTTTTTGTGAATATAGGAATCGTCAATATCCTCCTGCAGCACCCTCACCACGGTGGTCAAAAGCGGCCTTCAAGAGACCTTCGCCAGATCTTTGAACGGCATATACCTTTGCCATCCATCCGGGCTCCACTTTATGTCCCTTTTTCTCAAGAGCGCGAATCAAAAGGGGAGGTAAGCTTTCCTCGTCCACATAAAGAGTGTTGGGCAAAAATTGGTGATGAAGGCGTGGTGCTTGAACGGCGCGGTCGATGTCCATTTCTCGTCCAATCACACGGTAAAGAACCTGTAAAACTCCAGAGATGATGCGAGGTCCGCCAGGGGCTCCCAAGGCCAAAACGGTTTTGCCATCTTTAAGAACAAGGGTTGGAGACATGGAACTGAGAGGTCTTTTTCCAGGTTCAACCTTATTGGCTTCTCCTTGAACCAACCCGTACATGTTGGGTTCACCCGGTCGGGTGGTGAAATCATCCATTTCATTGTTTAAAGCAATTCCGTAGCGGTCACTGACCACTCCGGATCCGTAGTTTCCATTGAGAGTGGTTGTGAGTGTCACCGCATTTCCTTTTGAATCCAATACGGTAAAGTGAGTGGTCTCCGTGGACTCGGAAGGATCAGAGGTATCAATCAAAGGTTTGAGTGGACGCACTTTGCTGGGGCTAATGCCTTTAGCCAGTTTCTTTAAGGTTTTGTCATTGGTCAGTTGTTCAATGGGATTTTTGAAGAAATCAGGATCGCCAAGAAGGGCTCGACTTCTGAAAGCGCGGTATTCAATTTCTGCCAAGGTGTGCAACTCGTCTACCGACAGGTAAGGTTTTTTGTGAAGATTTAAAATCTCCATCATAGAAAGGGCCTGAGCGATTACAACGCCACCGCTACTCGGTGGTGGCATCAAGTAGACATCGTAATTCAAATACTTGGTTTTAATGGGCTGCAGCCAGCGCACTTTGTACTTTTTAAGATCTTCAAGACGGATCACTCCTCCTTGAGACTTAATGCTAGAAACCAAATCCTTGGCAACGCGTCCTTGGTAAAATCCTTTGGGTCCTTGATCTCGAAAGAGTTTGAGTGCCTTTGCCAATTGAGGTTGCTTGAAAAGTTCACCGGGAAGATAGAATTTTTTAGAGTCTTTAAAGAAATATTTTTTTCCCGCGGGATTGAAGCGCTTTTCTTGGCCGGAAGTTTTTGCTGTCCATTCTCCAGAAACATAAAAGCCAGATTCCGCCAGGCTGAGGGCATCTCCAAACAAAGTCTTCCAACGGAGCTTTCCATATTTTTTGTGAAGTTCATAAAGTCCCATGGGATTTCCAGGAACTCCAATGGCGGCACCACCATCTTGAGAGGATCGGTTTTTGTTCGAGGTGTAAAAGGTGGGGGATGTTTCTAAAGGTGCGACCTCTCTAAAATCCAATGCCATTGGAACTTCGTTGTTCATTCGAACCAAGGCAAATCCGCCACCGCCAAGGGCGGCATAGTAGGGGGTGGTCACCGAAAGAGTCAGGCCTGCTGCCACCGCCACATCCACAACATTGCCTCCCATTTTGTGAATTTTCTGGGCGGTTTCCACCGCATAGTGAGAAGGTGCTGAGATGAGAAATTCATGGCCCTCTGTGGGAATGGCTCGTGATTGAAAGGCCATGAAGAATAAACTGGTTGTGATCAAAAATTTGAAAGATTTGCATATTTTAAATGTTTCCAAGTGATTCTCCTTGAAAGTGTCTTGCCCATTAAGATTTTTAGATAGTAAGTCCATACATACTATGTCTAAGGGTGCACAACTTCAACTGACCAAAACTCGCGATCTTCCCAACCCCAACGAGTACGTTCTCGCGTTGCTCGGTGAATATTCTCCATGGGCCTTTGATGAAGAGCGAGCGCCACAGCTCAAGGGACAGTGGAGAGAGGAATTCAAAGTTTCTGAAGATCATCCTGTGGATTTAGAAATCGGCACAGGAAATGGCTTTCATTTTGGACACTTGGCGCTTTCCACTCCAAAGAGATGTTTGGTAGGGATTGAGTTGAAGTACAAACCGTTGATTCAGTCCATTCGCCGAGTGGTTCGAGAACGGGGAACCAATGCGCGAATTTGCAGATACAATGCACGCATGGTGAAGGATCTTTTTGCGCCCGAAGAATTGAATGATGTGTACATCCACTTTCCAGATCCATGGGAAAAAGAAAGCCGCAAGAAGCACCGCTTGATTCAAGCTGAATTTTTAGACGAACTGTTTGAATTGCAAAAGCTAGGTTCCAAAATTTATTTCAAAACAGACAGTCGGGATTATTTTGATTGGGCTTTGGAAGTTTTTGTGTCTTCCAAGTATAAAATGTTGGGACACAGTTTTGATCTTCACAATTCAGAGTGGGCAGAAGCGAATTTCATCACCCACTTTGAGCGACTCTTTCTCCGCAAAGGGCTTCCCATCCACTATGCGGAGCTTTTAAAATCCGAAGATATCTAATTTAAAGCCTTGGGACAGTCTACGGGCATGCGCTCACGATAAAGTCCATCGGTCATGTGGGTGATCGGAACTGCAGATTCCGGAACCCAAAAATCAGTGTTCTTTGAGTAGAAATTTTCGATGTTTCCTCGAATGGGCAAGGCGCTAAATTTCACTGAATACGCATAGTAGGGAAGTGGTTTTTGGTTGTGTTTGAATAGGTAGCGAAAGGACATGGTTTGCCCGGGAGCCAAAGGAACGGGAACATAGCCATTTTCAGGAGTGTTTCCTTCCAAGTAAACCACACCATCTTCAAGGCGAGAGCAATATTCATTTGCTTGAAATGTGCGATTTCCAATTCCGTAAGAGGTGCTCGGGAGTGTCAATGGCAGTTCAATGGTCTGAGTGTAGGCGGAAGGGTTGGTGATGGTGAGGTATCCCATGGGAAATCCAGGTCCACCATTGATCAAACTGGTTTTTTCAAAATTGGTACTGGGCACATTGTCTCCATAAAATCCCGTGCTGAATGAGGGCTCGACGATCAAATCCTTGATGGGTTCTTTGATGGTAAAAATTTTGGACACCTGCACTTCATCGAAATTCCTGGAATGAACATACACGCGACAGCTTTGAGAAGTGGAAGTTCGAGTGGGGCTGACTTTTGTTTGCTGAGAGTTTTTCCAATCAATGTCTCCAAGGTTTCGAAGGCTTTGAGCATCCCAAAGGGCCGGGTAAATGGAATCCTCACAGATAAGTTTGACCAGATCGGCATTGTTTCTTTGAAACTGAGCTTGAATTTTTTGAAGTTCATCTTTGAAGATCATGGAATTGTCTTTCAACTCTTGGCCATCACTCCAACTTTTTAAAACAACTCCGGGTTGAGCGTTTGATGAAAATTTAAGTCCATTGATTTTAAAACTGTGACGGTGATTTTTTGGACTGGTGGCAGCAAATTGAAAATCACACTTTCCACCGCCAAATTTCAGCAGATCGAAGATCAGAGATTCAGGAATCATGGAGCCAAGTTTGACAGTTTTGAGGGGAAGTTCGCGGTGTGCAGTTGCGGACTGATCTTTGACCGTGCAGCTGACATCCACTTTGAACTGATCGAAGGGAGCAGGTTCGGGGAAATCAATAAAGTCATCAATGGACCATTCCATAGGGAGGTCTTTTTCGAAATTTTTAACCTGGAGGGATTTTTCCGCGGACCTGAGAACCGGGGAAGGGATTTTTCGTTTCTCCACAATGGGAGGTGGGGCCTGGGGAGTGACTTCGTCCTGGGAGCAAGAAACCATTCCAAAAGTTAAGACAGCGATCATCCCAAATGGGATTGTGTTCATTTTCATAGCATTTTCTCCTTTGTTCCCCCCTCACATCGCAATCCCAATGCCACCCTCGATTTAGGTGCCACCCCAAAAAGACCAGCTTCAAAATCTGTAAGCGCAGCATTAGACGCTACGTATACAGATTTTGGTACCTGGCACCTAAATCGTGGCACCTAAATCACCAGTAGGTGGTGTCGATGAGGATGTCGCCGAGAACTTGGGTTTGGCAGGAAATTCTTTCATTCGGCGCCAGATGGTAGCGTTGTCTTAAGAACAGCTCGGTGTCGTTGGGTGGAGAAAGATGGCTTTCGCCACCATAAACTTGAATTTTACATTTGCCGCAAACGCCGTCACCTTGGCAGGAGCTGGCCACGGGCATTTGATTTTTTCGGAGAGTGGCCATCAAATTGTCGCCGTTCTCACAAAAAATGGGAGCGTGCTGTTTTTGAAAGCTGATCAAAGGCATAAGAAGATCTTGCTCTCTTTCTTTGGAGCAGGCAAACCCAAGTCATGGCAAAGGAAAAGGTACTGATTTTAGGAGCCAGTCGGGGGCTTGGGGCCGCGTTGGCTCGAGAGATCCTCTCTCAAGATCAAAATGCACCAGCCACTGAAGTTTTCGGCGTGGCTCGAAAAGAGCAACACCTTGAAACCCTCCAAAAAGAACTGGGCTCTCGCTTCCAATTTCAAAGACTGGATCTTTCGAAAGTGGAATCTCAGGACACCTTTGATTCCTTACTGAATGAGATTGCTGCGAAAAAAATTATCTATGTTGCAGGTGGGGGGCCTTTTGGATCCTTCGAGCATCGTCCTTTTGAATCTCATCAATGGGCTTGGAGGGTAACCTTTGAAGGTGCTGCTCGGACTTGCCATTGGGCTCTTCGACAGTCTTTGCCACCTCAGGTGATCTTGGTGGGTTCTACCATTTGTGAAAACCAAGGGGACCGTCATGCGGCCTCCTATGCGGCGGCGAAACATGCCTTGAAGGGGCTTTACGAAAGCCTTCGATTGGAAGCTCCAGATTGGGATTTGCGCATGGTTTCGCCAGGGTATTTGGACACAGAGCTTCTCCCCAAAAATGCACCTGTGAGATACAAGGAAGTTTGGGATCCCCAAAAAGTCGCCCAAGAAATTGTGGAGTGGATGAAACAGAAATCCAACCATGGCGACCACAAGGTGTACCCTCCGTACCCTGAAAATTGAATTTTGAGTTTTTGAAAGCGAAGAGTGAAAGGACTTTTGAAATGGAAAAGAAAGTGGAAAACGTCATTATTATTGGATCCGGTCCCGCAGGATTTACCGCAGCAATCTATGCAGCGCGAGCAAATCTCGAACCCCTTATGATTGAAGGTTATGAGTCCGGTGGACAATTGATGACTACAACGGAAGTTGAAAACTATCCTGGTTTTGTCGATGGAATCATGGGTCCTGAGTTGATGACGGTTATGAGAAAACAAGCCGAGCGATTTCAAACTCGATTCATCACCAAGAACGTGACCAAAGTGGATTTCTCTACGAAGCCGTTTAAAGTTTGGGTGGATCAAGATCTTTATGAAGCAAAGACCGTTATCATTTGCACCGGTGCCAGCGCAAAGTATCTTGGGCTTGAAAGTGAAAAGCGATTGTTGGGTCGTGGTGTTTCTGCATGTGCCACCTGTGATGGAGCCTTCTTTAAGGATCAAGAAGTTTGTGTCGTTGGAGGTGGAGACACCGCCATGGAAGAAGCCAACTTTCTAACCCGTTTCGCGAAACATGTTCACATCATTCACCGTCGCAATGAATTTCGTGCTTCCAAAATTATGGTGGATCGAGCCCTTAAAAATCCTAAAATTTCTGTGATTTACAATTCCGAGTTGGCCGAAGTGGTTGGTGAAAAAGGCGTTACAGGAATTAAAGTGCGCAACACTGAAACAGGTGATGTTTCCGAGATGGCAATGGACGGAGTATTTATCGCCATTGGGCACAAACCCAACACCGATCTTTTTAAAGACCAAATCGAAACCAATGATGTGGGTTACATTTTGACCAAAGGAAAGTCGACTTACACATCTGTTTCTGGAGTTTTTGCGGCGGGTGATGTTCAAGATCCCATTTATCGTCAAGCGGTCTCTGCTGCGGGTTCTGGATGTATGGCTGCCATAGATGCGGAACGGTGGTTGGAATCTCAAGAAGAAAATCACTAAAGAGTCGGAACCCTCAATGAAAAAAATCAACGCCAAGGATTTGGTGGCAAAAATTGAGCGAATTACAAAAGAGCGGATGGCAAAGGATGACGTCATCTCTTTTGAAGACCTTAAAAAACTCAAGTCAAAGGCCTCTCAGTTCACCTTACTCATAATCGAAGATGATGAAACCGTTCGAGGTGTTTTAAAAAGAGTCTTTGAAAGAGAGGACTATAAAGTTCTTGTGGCTTCGGATGGCACTCAGCTTTCAAGCGTGCTTGATGGAGCTTCTATTGATTTGATCATATTGGATATAGGTCTTCCCTGGATCAATGGCTTTGAATTGGCAGAGCTGATGAAGCAGCATGAAGACTTAAGTGACATTCCACTGATCTTTATCAGTGGAATGAACAGCAAAGAAGATATCAAGCGAGGATTCGAAGTTGGGGCTGATGATTACATCACCAAACCCTTCGACCTAGAAAAGATCAAAAAGGCCGTCAAAACCCTGATCCAGATCTCTTGAGAGCCGAGAGCCGGATTTCTTTTTTAAGAAAGCAGAGTCTTGGGCATTCCTTTGGGGATCGCGCTCAAGAGTTTTTTGGTGTAGTCGTGCTGAGGATTTTCGTAAATCCCAACCGCTGTGTTCATCTCGACCACTTGGCCGTTGTACATCACAGCCACTTCGTCAGAAATAAATTTCACCACAGCAAGGTCATGGGAAATAAACACATAGGTCAAATTCAGCTCTTCTTGAAGCTCCAACAAAAGGTTCAAGATTTGAGCTTGAATGGAAACATCCAATGCAGAAACAGACTCATCACAAATAATAAACTCAGGCTCAACAGCCAGTGCGCGTGCAATACAGATCCGTTGGCGTTGTCCTCCCGAAAATTCATGGGGATAACGGTTCAACATGGATGCGCTTAAGCCGACACGGTCCATAAGTTTTGCGGCCATATCCAAACGTTCGGATTTGGAACTGCCTAATTTATGAATTACCATAGGTTCCATCAATGCGGCACCAATGGTCATTCGTGGGTTCAAAGAGGCATATGGATCTTGGAAAATGATCTGCATTTTCCGTCTCATGGCGCGCATGTCGCTTTTATTCAATCCAGTGACATCTACACCGTTGTAACGAACTTCACCCGCAGTGGGTTCAATCAAGCGCAAGATGGTGCGACCTAAAGTGGTCTTTCCACAACCGGATTCACCCACAAGACCTAAGGTGCGGCCTTTGCGAACGGTCAGCGACACATCATCAACGGCTTTCACCCAAGATTGAACTCCACCGAAAAAACCTTTCTTCAAAGGAAAGTGTTTCTTTAAGCTTTTGATTTCTAAAAGAGGAGTTTGAGAATCTGAAATGGGACGAATTTCTTTTGCAGCTTTCAAAACAGATTGGTCGGGAGTTTTTTCCTTACCATCAGGAGTCATGAAATCGCTGACCACAGGAAGCCGGCGAGGGTGCTCATCCAAACTTGGACGGCAGGCCAACAATCCCTTGGTGTAAGGATGTTGTGGTTTTTTAAACAAAGCTTCCGTGGAGTTTTTCTCCACGATGTCCCCACGGTACATCACAACCACTTCGTCAGAAATGTCCGCGATCACTCCAAGATCATGGGTGATGAACAATACGCTCATTCCATATTTCTTTTGAAGATCTGCAATCAAATCCAAAATTTGTTTTTGAATGGTCACATCCAAAGCTGTGGTGGGCTCATCCGCAATCAAAAGGTCAGGATTGCAAGAAATTGCCATGGCAATCATCACCCGCTGACGTTGTCCACCACTCATCTCATGAGGGTAGCTTTTGATGCGCTCGGAAGGGTTGGGAATTCCCACCTGATCCAAAAGCTCAATGGCCCGCTCCCAAGCTTCTGCTTTGGACATCTTTTCGTGAAGGATTAAGCTTTCACAGATTTGATCGCCCACGGTGAACACAGGGTTTAAGCTGGTCATGGGCTCTTGAAAAATCATGGAAATGCGCTTTCCACGGATTTTTCTCATTTGGGATTCTGAATTTTTTAACAGGTCTTTTCCTTCAAAGAGGATTTGTCCGGTAGTGACTTTCCCAGGAGGGTTGGGAATCAAACCCATAATGGCCAAAGAGCTTACGCTCTTTCCAGATCCAGATTCTCCCACCAAACCTACGGTTTTCCCTTTTGGAATATCAAAAGAAATCTTTTTAACGGCGGTGACAGTTCCATCATCAGTTTGGAACTCAACGGTCAAATCCTTAATTTCAATCAATGAGTTTGAACTCATCTTTACTCCTTGTCGTCGGACTCTACTTGTCCCTGAGTTTCGGATCTGTGGCGTCACGAACTGCATCATTGAACAGGGTGAAAGCCAACACTAAGAAGAACATAAAAACCGTTGCTGCGGCAAGCCCCCACCAAACCCCACGAGAAAGTTCAAGCTTTGCGTCGCTGATCATCATTCCCCACGAAGGAGTTCCGGGCTCTACTCCAAGTCCCAAATAACTAAGGATCACTTCAGACTTGATCGCAGAGACAAAACCCAAAGAAAAGCTGATCAGAATCAAATGCAGGGTGTTTGGAAGAATATGGACAAAGATGCGACGGGCATGGCTTGCACCCATGGAGAACGCTCCTTGGACGTATTCTTGACCCCGTTGCTTGATGAATTCACTGCGCACCAAGCGACAGTGTCCCACCCAGGAGGTCAATCCAATGGCAAGGCACAGGGTTTTAAGGCCTGGCCCCGAAACAAAGGAAAAGGCCACCAGCAAAAGAATGTAAGGGATGTTGTCCAGCGTGGAGTAAAACCAAGTGATCAATTCATCCACCAGGCCACCAAAGTAACCGGCAAGAGCCCCTAAGAGAGTCCCAATCAATACAGAAAGACCCGCTCCCACGAATCCGACGATCAAGGAGGTTACGGTTCCATGTGCGGCTCGAGCCAAAACATCACGGCCAAAAAGATCTGTTCCAAACCAATGTGCTGAACTGGGAGCCTGGTAAGGAATGGTGTTGTCGACCAAGGAATAGCTTGTAAAGACCAGGTCCATGGCGCAAAGAGCCGCCAGCCCAATATAGGCAATGATGATCCAAAAGCTGACCACAGCAATTCGATTTTTCTTAATCTTTCGAATTGCATCGGCCCAAAGGCTTCGACCTTGAGTGTTTTGAGCGGAAGTCATTGAAGCCTCACTTTAGGATCCACCACGGCATACAAAAGATCCGAGATCAAATTGAAGGTGGTGTACAAGATGGTCAAAATCACAATCATGGCTTTGATCACAGGAAAGTCTGCATTGTTGATGGCCGTGACCAATAGGCCTCCAAGGCCAGGAATTCCGAAAAAAGATTCCAGCAACAGTGAACCCAAAATCAAAAAAGGCACCTGCAAAACCACCAAGGTGATGATGGGGATCAAAGCGTTTCTCAAAATGTGTTTGGTTAAAACTTTCTTGTTGGAAAGGCCTTTTGCGCGAGCGGTACGAACATAGTCTTTAGAGAGTTCCTCAATAAAGATGGTTCGAAAAAACAAGATCTGCCCGCCCAAAGAAAGGACAACCATAATCAATATGGGAAGGGTGGTGTATTCCCAGCGCCCGGTCCAACTGGAGTCCCAACCACTGATGGGAAACATGCCCCACAGGTAAGCCAAAAAGTATTGTCCGGCCAAAATGTAAACCAAAGAGGAAATGCTGATCAAAGCCAAGCAAACAACCATTGCCGTGCGATCGATAAAACTGTCGCGCAAATATCCCAAAACCAAAGACAACGGAATCGTGATCATCAAAGTGATCAAAAATCCAGGAACAGTGACAGACAAACTGGGACCCACGCCCGACCAAAACATTTCGGAAATTTTTTGTTTGGTCGACCAAGATCTCCCAAAATCAAAGGTGAGAATCTGTTTTAAGTAATCCAAGTATTGAAGATAGATCGGCTGATTGAGGCCCAGTTCTGCGCGAATGGATTCAATCTGCTCGACGGTGGCATATTTCCCTGCGGCTTGGGCGGCGGGGTCACCGCCAGCCACGTTAAAAAGTAGGAAACACACCAAAGTGACCCCGAATAAAATCGGGATCACGTAGAGAATCCGCCGAATCGTGTATTTGAGCATTAGAGTTTTTCCGCTAGCTTCGCTTTTTGATTCAAGTTCACTCGAATGTATTTTGCTTCACCGTTGATGATGGCATGGCGTTTATAGTTCTCGATCCAACCATGATAAAGCACGTAAGCTTTGCGGTGAATGTTTGGAATCCATGGCAAATCCTGAACAAAGATTTCTTTCATTTGTTTGTAAATCACTGTTCTTTCGGGGCTTGGAGGAAGCTTTAAGGCTTTCTCATAAAGCTCATCAAACTTCTTATTCACGTAGTTTGCAGAGTTGGGCCCGGGGCTGACATTTTTGCCGTACAGAAGTTGCAGAAAATTTTCTGCATCCGGATAGTCCGCACTCCATGCAATTCCCCACATCTGAGCTTTTTTCTCACGAAGCTTGTCGGTGAATTGCGGCCAAGAAGTTGCTGCAATTCGAATTTTAATTCCAAGGGCTGCCAAATTTTGCTGAGTGTACTCGGCCATTTGACGGGCCGTTGTGGAATTGGTGGTGGAGTATTCAAACTCGGGCAGACCTTTTCCATCGGGGTAGCCGGCCTTTTTCAAATGTTCTTTGGCCTTTTCAATATTGAACTCTTTGTAAGGATTTTTAAAGTCCTTGTCGTAGCCATCAATGCCTGGAGGAATGGGAGAAAGGGCATTCACTCCGCGACCGTTGTAAAATCGCTCCAACAAAGTGTTTGTATCTGTGGCCAAAGAGATGGCTCGTCTCAACTCTAAGTTTTTTCCTAAAATGGGATCCAACATGTTGAAAGCCATATAGGTCACATCCGGCTCTTCGTTGATTTCAAGTTTTAGGCCCTTGTCTGTCAGATCTTTTGAAAGTTTGTCGCCAGAAACAGAAGTGTCAAAGTTGTCTTTTGGAATTATAACAATGTCCAATTTTCCTTTCATAAAATTCAACCATCTCGGCTGATCTTCGATGATCTCGGAATAAACAACTTTATCCACAAAAGGCAGGTCCTTGCCGGCGTCTTTCAACAGGCCTCTAGCATCATCTCCCTCTTCGCCTTCCGAAGGGTATTTGCCCCCGTGCCAGGTGGGGTTTTTGACCAAAACCACTTTGGAGTTTCGAGTCCACGAATCCAATTTAAAGGGGCCTGTACCCACAGGGTGATTGATAAATTCTTTGCCATACTTGTCCACGGCTTCTTTTGGAACGGGAGCGGAGTAGTTCATGGCCAAAACATAATAAAGCTGAAAGTAAGGCTTAGTGAGTTTGATCACCAAGGTTTCGTCATCGGGAGCCTGTAGGCCTTCGATCTCGTCCTCGTAGGAGGCTTCGCCTTTACCCATTTTTTCGCGCCATTCGTTTAAACCTTTGATCTTTCCATCAAAGATCCAAAAACCATCGCTTTGGTTGGCGGGATCCGCCAAACGCTTCCAAGAATAAATAAAGTCTTTCGCAGTCAAATCACGACCTTTGCCTTCAGGAAAGGCTTCGTCGTCTTGAAACTTGATTCCCTTTTTGATTTTGATCGTATGAGTCAGTCCATCTTTCGAAGCCGTGGGCATGGCTGAGGCCACCAAGGGTTGAAGTTCGAGGGGACGTTTCAAATAGTGGTATTCAAAAAGAGGTTCATAGATGTTTGAGATGACCTGGTTTGAATAGGCATCATTGGCATAAATAGGGTCCATTCCCTTTAAATTCGCAGTGATTGCATTGTTCAAGACGTTTTCTTTGGCAGAATTTTTCTTGGTGCAACCAAGAGTGATTCCCAGAAAACTCAGGGCGACGAAGACAATTGCAAGACGTGAAAACGTGCGGTTCAAATTCATTCTGATTCCTCCCTTGAGATCCGTGTTGTGTAGCGTTAAGTGCTCGCTCTGTCAATAAAGCGGCGGGTCCTGAGCCGTCACAGACATTGTGTCAGTTCATCAAAATGATCGATGCGAAAGTGCGCCCCCAAAGACATCAAAGTCTCGATGGGTGTGTAGCCAAAGGACACCGCTACAGAGGTGCATTTTGCGGCATGTGCCCCTTCCACATCCGGAGTTCCATCACCCACAAGAACGGCTTCTTCCGGTTGAACGCCGGCCGCAGAAATTGCCTCCAAAATAGGCATTGGATGGGGTTTCATGTGCTCAAAGGTGTTTCCGCCGATGATTTTGACCCAGGGGTATTTTTGAAGGCCCACTTTCTCTAAAATGGGCGGGATCAGATCTTCTTTTTTATTGGAAACAATGGCGATTTTAAGGTCTCGAGCAGGAACTTCCTTTTGGAGGAAGTTCTCCAAACCTTCAAAAATCACGGGATTTTTTAAAAACTCATGACGATAGATGTCGAGAAAGTCGGTGTAAAGACCCTCTTCAATGGCAGGATCCTCATTGGCCTCAGGAAAAAAATCCTTCAGAAGAGTTTTCAAACCGGTTCCTATGTCACGGCGAATCACATCTGCGGGAAGAGCCTTGTGTCCGTTTTTGGTAAGAAGCAAGTTGGTTGCGGAAATGATGTCGGGAGCGGTGTCCACCAACGTCCCATCAAAATCGAACATGATAAGTTTAAACTTGGAGTTCTTGATTTTTTTCACGGGCTCCATGTTACTTGAGACCCTTTGAATGTCCATCACTTTACCTGGAGGTCACTTTGAGAAATTCAAGCGGTCAGGAAAATTATCTGGCAGAACTTTATGGGCAAAGCCATTCTGGTCTTTACCAGATTCAAGAACAAATGAATCAAGATGGCGTGGGGGGCATGTCACTTTCTTTTGGAGAGGCTCGAATTCTTCAATTTTTGATTCAAACTCATAACGTAAAAACCGTGGTTGAAATTGGAAGTCTCTATGGCAGTTCCGCATTGGCGATGGGCATGGCCTTACCTAAAGATGGAAAAATCTATTGCTTTGAAAAGTCTGAGGATCGGGCTCGAAAAATTGAGTCCCATTTGAAAGAACATTTAACCTGTAAGTTTGAAGTTCATTCGGGACCCGCGGATGAGGCGTTAAAGAAAATAGAAAACCAGGGTCCTTTCGATATGGTCTTTATTGATGCGGACAAGGGCGGATATTTTTCTTATTTGCAATGGGCGGAAGCACACACTCAAAAGGGTTCGGTCATCGTAGGGGACAACACCTTTTTATTTGGCGCTTTGTGGGGGGAATCAAAAAACTCCAATGTGGGTGCAAAACAAATAGATTCTATGAAGAAGTTTAATGAACGTTTGGTGGATGAATCTTTGTATCATTCCCTGTTGGTGCCGACACCCGAGGGCATGACAGTGGGAATTCGAAAAGTTTAGGATTTGATTTATGAATGAACTGAAGTCTTGGGAAGATGTGGTTAAGATTTTAATGGATCAAACAGAGGCATGGGCGACCAGTGCCATTCGGATTTTTCCGAATTTGATCATTGCTCTTTTGGTTCTGCTTTTTTTCATTTTTATTTCGGGATTCATTCGCCATTTGGCGAAAAGGATTTTGGATCGCTTTTCTGAAAATGATTCGATCAACTCCATCGTGGCCACATCTATCAATGTGGCGTTTATTTCTGTCGGAGTTTTTGCGGCTTTGAGTGTATTGAATCTGGATAAGACGGTTACTTCATTGCTCGCTGGTGCCGGAGTCATCGGTATTGCTTTGGGTTTTGCCTTTCAAGAGATTGCATCTAATTTTTTGGCGGGGATTTTTATCGCCTTTATGAAACCTTATCGTGTGGGTGATGTGGTTGAGGTCGAAGGGGGAGAGTTGGGTGTGATCTATCGCATTGATATTCGAACCACCTCTTTGATGACCTTTGATCAGTTGGAAGTTTTGATTCCAAACAAAGACATGTTCACAAAGTCGGTCAAAAACTACACCACCACTCCCAAACGCCGTTTGGAAGTGCGATGTGGAGTGTCCTATGGTGAAAATTTAAAATCTGTCAGGGAGCTGGTTTTAAAAACTTTAGAAAAAGTTCCTTTTCGAACTGAAGATGAAGTGGAAGTTTATTTCGAAAAGTTTGGTGATTCTTCGATTGATTTTGTCGCCTTTATTTGGATTGAGTACCCCGGTGATGGAAACTATTTTAAAGCGCAAAACGAAGCGATTTTATTGATCAAAGAAGCCTTCGACAATGCGGGCATAGTGATCCCATTTCCTATTCGCACATTGGATTTCGGAATCAAAGGCGGCACACGCCTCCACGAGGAACTCTCCCACCATCCCTTAAGCTGAAGATTTTTAAATTCAACGAGAATTCAATTGCATTAAAAGCGAGTTCCGCAACGCAGTGAGGACTGTTCGAAGATTTTAATGCGATTGAATTCTCGTTGAATTTAGAAAATTCGAGATTTAGGGGAGGTCGACTTGAGTCAAATCTTTGATGGAATAGCCGTCGTGGAAAATGTCGTCCAACTTTTGAATGGCGGGAAGTTGATATTCTGAATCCACTCGGTCCAAATCAGCAGTGATGCATACGACGAAATCTTCTTCGTAGGGGTTGGGAGCCTGCTCTTCACCAACATATTTGTCCCAATGAAAATCCAAATCTTTTAGATCCTTTTGAAGTTGATCCGAGTTCTGGATGGAGCTTTTCGCGACCGCTTTAGAAATGTGAAAAACCGTTGGGGCATCCGTCAAAGTTACTTTCTTCAAGGGCAATTTATTATGGGTGCTGGCATCTTTTAAGTTGTCCAAGTAGGCGAAGGCACGAACGCGGTGATAGGAGTCTTCATAAAAATGAAGTCCACGAATCTGTCCGCAAATCGATCGAAATTGGAATGCATGGGCAGATGAGATGCCTGTCAGCAGTCCCACAAAAGCAATGGCTTTGAGGACAAAAAATGAAATGTGTGAACGTTGACTCATGGGGCCCCCTTATAAAAACACGGTGCGTTTAAAGGGATTATCTTGTTCCTGCGGAGGATTCAAGGTTTAGGAGCCTGTTTGACGGAAATCCTGCAGAAATTCGATCAGGATTTGACGATAGTCACTGAAGTGGGTCTTGATGCCTCCTAGATGCTCTGCGCCATTGAACAGGTGGGTGGAGAGTCTGAAGGAGTGGGGAAGGGCAAAGAACTTTTCGATGGCCCTAAGGGGCACCAATTGGTCCTTTTCGCAGCGAAGACTCAAAACGGGGAAATCTTTTGGGGTTTCTGAAATCCAACGGCGGAGTCGACGCTCGTATCCCAACCCGCCAAAGATGATGAAACTGGTGGTATTGATTGCAGCCAAGAGCAAGGGGTTTGAAATTCGCGCAAGGACCGCATTGTAATTCCAAAAACATTCCCATGCGTCCAAGAAAGGGCCGGAATCACAAATCCATGCCTTAACATCTTTTCTTTGCTTTCCCCCTAAAACACCCACGGCGGAGGTCGACGGAGAGGACAATGAAAACAATATTTTCTCTCCAGGCAGATGATCCAAAACCGAATTGAGTTGATCGGTCCAAGTTTCAATAAAATTTTTATGTCCCGTCACCACATGACGGATCAGTTTCATCAAACGGTGTGAAAACTGAGAGTCGGCATCAAAGGAGTGATAGTAAAGATTGAAGGTGACGCAGTCGTATCCAGCTTCCAAAAGAATTTTTTGATGACGTCGAGTGGACTTCTTATTGCCACCAAAGTGATGGATGAAAACCACGATCTCAGAATGTTTTTTTGAGGGAGAACAAAGATATTCTCCCTCAAAGGGCAAATTAGTAATTGGAGTGTTGGCGTTCATAGGACGAAGACGAAGTGTCTGCGTGAACTTCTTCGAGAACCCGTTTTGAGATTTGAACGGTCTCCAAAGAGGTGTCTTGAAGAACTTTTTCGCAGGCCTCAACAATCGAGGCATCATCAATACCGTGATAGCGGTACACGTCTGAAGGTCGACCACACTTGCTGTGTTTTCGAACTCCCAAAGCTTCGTGTTTCACTCCAACAATGGAACCAATGTTGTCGAGAAGTCCCATTTCGCCATCATGAACACTGACGATGGGAATTCTTCGTCCAGCAACAGTTTTTACTTCAGCGGCGTGAAGACTGCCGTTCAACTGAGGTTGCAAGTAAAGCTCCGAATTGATGTTCAAGCCGTGTTTCAAATGCTCATAATCATTTAAGTGACCAAGATTTCCAATCAGCAAATCTGGAGAAGTCACCAAAATCACGTTGGCATAAATGCCTTTAGCCAGAAGAGCATCAGAAGCGGCCAGAGCTTCGGCGGTTGGGGCGCCCATGGAAAAAATGTGAACCACATTGTCTCCGGGTTCGTAGCCTTTGAAACCGCGATAATCCACAAGGAAGTATCCACCTTTTAGAACATCTTCGCGAACCGCCGCCATCAGTTGGTTTTCGTCGAAACTTTCCACATCATCGGTGTTGTGAGCTCCATCCATTTCAAATTCGGGATGGCAAAGTGAAACGTTGGAATCCTGTTTAAATTTTTGATGGCGCTTCAGTCTTTTTAAGAATTCTTTTTGATCAGCACCTCGAGTGACGCCACGGATGATCACACCAGATCGACCTTCATTGTCGTAAGTGAAATGACGTCTGATGGAGTCCACCAAAATCCAATCCAACTCTTGGCAAAAGAAAGGCTCCCAAGTGATTTGATTGGGAATCTGAATGTCGGACTTCCAACCGTGCTGAGCGCCTTCTGGAGAAAGTGTCACGCCGGAGGGGGTGCCCACCAAAATAAAAGAAGATTTCCAATACAGATTGTAAAAGAGTTGATCCAATGCCCGCTTGATAAAGAAATCATAAACGGTCATGACGGGAAGAAGAGGGATCCCCAAAAGGTCACGCATTTGACCAAAGGATCCTTTGCACGACATGGTGTTTGCTTCGGTGATTTCAAAACGCAGGAAGCGATCGGTAATCTCTTCGCCAGGAACCAAGTCAGGTTGTTTTTTGTCCTTCACGCCAAATTCAGATTCCTCGTCCTCGATGTCGAGGGCAGAGAAAATTTTCCCGTCCATTGAGGGGTTCATGTTGGTGCTGGTTCCCACATCTGGAGCCATCGCTACGATCATTTCTCCGGCCTGCTTGAAAGGAATTTCATTTTCTTTCAAAGCCTTTTCGCCTTTTGAAAGCATTTTTTCTTCCAAAGGGGTGTTAGCGATTCGAGAAAGTTTAGAAGTTAACTGACCCAGCATCCACTGCGTGTGAGGGTAGTTGGCCATTTTAAAGTTGATGTCCAAAGACTCCGGCATTTCTCCAAGGCTGTTCAACTCATTTAAGAACTTTTCTTTGTTCTTTTCTTTCAATGCATGTTGGTCACAAATTTCTTTGTAGAGCTGATCGCCACGAGTTTTTAAATACTTTCCTTCCGCAGAGGACGCCTCAAAGCCTTCAAATTTTTGGCCGTCTTTTAAGCCCGTGGCCTTGGCCAAGGCCTGAATTTCAGACTCTTCAGGAAGAGTGGAGTGGTTGCCTGGAGAGGCGGCCATATCCAAACCCCATCCCTTAAGAGTGTGAACAATAATAAAAGTAGGTTGGTCAGTGATGGCCTTTGATTTCTCCATGGCTTCAACCAATTTTTCAAAATCATGTCCTCCGAAGTCTCGAATGGCGGCCATCAAATCTTTGGAATCCACAGACTTTAAGAAGTCTTCAACCTTCTTGGATTTTTGGAGCAAAAATTCCTTGGCATCTTTGACATCTTTGATCTGCAAAAGAACTTGAAGGTCATAGTCGTCCATAATGTCATCAAAGAGAGCTTTAAAGTGTTCGCCGCCTTTTTGAGAAAACAACTTCTCTCGAAGTTTTCCGTGTTTCACTTGCAGAACATGCCAGCCGTTGGCCTCCATGCTTCGTTGAACACGGAGGTCATCCGTTCCCGCCATGATTTTGCGGTTGGAGATGCGGTGTCCATCCAAACTTTGTCGGTTGTAATCCAAGATCCATGTGAGGTTTCCAATTTGACGTTCCGCAAACTCGGGAACCGCTTCGTGAAGGCTTCCTTCTCGGAATTCCGAATCTCCCATCACCGCCCAAAAGTGAGCGTCGGGAACTTCAAAACCATGTTTCTTTGCATAGGTGTAGGCCAGTGCCAGGTACCCGGCCATGACTGGGGGAATGCCAACCGTGCCTGAGGGAAAGAAGTTGTGATGATCGGGATCCCATGCGGAATGGTAAGATTGAAAAACGGGCTCTCCATTTTGCGAGAAGGCGCGGAGCCCTGACATGGCTTGATCCGCATCTTCTTTTGAAAAGCGTTGAAGTTCTTTGTCCAACAAAAGATTCAGCAAATAATTGTAAGAGTGATCTGTGGGAGAAGCGTGTGGCTTGTTGGCAATGTGGTCAAAACCACTTTTAACCACCAAATGCAAAGCGCCCAAAATGTGCAAGGCCGATGAAGAGGCCGAAGCATGTCCGCCCACTTTGGGGTCGCCTTTTTCCACATTGTCGCGGTGGTTGGCTGTGTAAATCATCTGGCATGCGAGGTAATGGGCTCGCTTGGCGATGGAATTCAAAGTTTTTAAGTCGATCTTTTTTTGAGTCATTCCCTTACTCCCGGTTGAAGATCAAATTTCAAATCCTAGAATCTAAGCTTCCGAGCCTTGCGGGGCAAGGTCTTGTGCAGGTTCTATGGGACAATGGTGATAGGTCAGGCGGGAATCCGTCAAAGAGGTCAAATTGTCCTCGTTGAGCAACTGATGCCGTCCTAAACGGGTGATAAAAAGAGGGAAGCCCCAGTGCCACGGTGCTCCTTTGGGGTCAAAAAGCTGAATCATGGACATCTTGGTTGTGAATCCCGTTTCCGTATAAGCTCGGCGCAAAGCCATCCACACTTCTTTGGGGGGGCAAGGGACTTCTAAAGGTTGAGCGAATGCGGTGTGGGAAACCATGTGGAGTCCCGCTTTAATATTGGTGGTCAGATTTGCTTCCAGGTCATTGGTGTCAAAGACCAAATCCACTTCGGGCAGTTTTCGACTGTTTAATATGACGTGGTCAGCAGCTGTTCCAGACAAAACAACAATTGGATTGAGGTCTAAGCTTTGGAGATTTTCAATTTGGCGGTCTAAAAAAATAAGCTCGTTGTCGGTGTCGCGCCGAAGTGCAAAATGATTGCAGTCTTGTCTGTATCCAGCGAGAAGTAAAACATCCATGTTGTTATCCTCTGTGTTCTTCTTTTAGGCCTCTAAAATAAAATCCCAACGGATTTTAATTGTTCCATCAGTTTCAATCATTCCCTCCGGAGGATTGGGAAAGGGTGCCGCAGCTTCAAAGGCTTCAATTGCTGCTGCATCCAAATCGACCACTCCACTTGCCGAAAGAACTTCCACTTTCATTAAGCTCCCGCTTTTGTCCAAGATGACCAAAACTTGAGTCACTCGGTCGTGAGCGGAAGCAATGTTACGTCCTTGCTTGTAGATAATTTTAACCTTTTCTTTGACCTTAGGCCCCCAGTGTTGGCGAATTTGGTCTTTGATCCGAGCGTAGTAGGAGTAGTAAACAAATTCCCGTGTGCTCAATAAAGTCTGAAGGCCAGACTTCACTTCTTTCAAATGGTCGTCCGTCTGGGATCTTTGCGCATTCAGTTCCCCTTCGCCTTCAAAGTCTGAAATTTTCTTGGACTTAAAGCTTGGAACCAGTTTTTCAAGAGAGGGAATTTCTCCCTTCTCGACCTTTTTCATTTCTTTAGATTTTGTGCCGCCACCTGCAGAATTTTGGAATTGTCCAGTGGCATCAGCTTTGGTTTGCTCTAAGACTTTTTGATCAAAGGCGCTCAGGAACTTTGCCTTTTCGTCCTTCTCGTCGTTGATTTGGCGTTGCTGTTCTACAATTTGCTGGTTCTTAAGTATCGACGGGTCGATGTATGAAATTTCAACCTTTTCCAGGGTGGCGTCGGACTGAGGGGAAATCAAAGTGGGAAGCCATGCAGACAATACGAAAACAAAGTGGGCAAAGAGCGAAAGCCCCAGAAAGAAGACGATGGGTTGTATTTTTCGTTTAAACATTCATGCCTCAAAGATTTTATCGGCGAAGCCGCTTGGGTTTTTGAGGCCAGTCTTTGAAAAGACCCTCGACTTTTAGAGATGAATTTCGCAGACTTAAAACTATGCGATTTGATTTTTTTGCTCAGACAGACGTGGGTCTCAAAAGAGAAATCAATCAGGACTCCATTTTGGTGGATCCTGAGATCAATCTCTTTGTTGTGGCCGATGGAATGGGGGGCCACAAAGGCGGAGAGGTGGCTTCTGGAATCGCTATCGAGACCGTTCGAGAAGTTTTCTTAAAAGGTTTAAATTCAAATTCTCTTCTTCCTCAGCAGCTGGTTGAACAGGCTTACAAAGAGGCCAGTCGCCGCATTCATCACGTCAGTACGGTTGAAAGTCCGGATCTTATGGGAATGGGCACCACCATGGTTTTGTTGTGGGCGCATCGGGGGAAGATCTTTATCGGAAATGTAGGGGACTCCCGTGCCTATTTGATTCGAGGTGAAAATCTCATGTGGCAGGTTACGGAGGATCATTCGCTGATCAACGAGCAAGTTCGAGCGGGAGTTCTGACTGAGGAAGAGGCCCCCAAGGTGATCGGTCGGAACGTTATTACGCGAAGCGTTGGATTTGAGCGAGATGTCCGAGTGGACATCTTTCAGCGCGATTTTCGTCCGGATGAGAAGTTTCTTTTGTGCTCCGATGGGCTTTCTAGCCTCGTCTCTGCGGAAAGAATTGCTAAAATAGCAAATAACCCCTCTCCAGAGCAGGTCGTCATCGACTGCATTGAAGAGGCAAAAAAAGAGGGCGGAGACGACAACATTTCGGTGATATGCTTGTCGCCTCAAGGCTTATAAAAAGGACAATTGACGCGCGCAGGCGGCAAACCTAGAGTGAGTAAAAATGGAATCTAAAAAGTACACGGTAGTGATAGCCCCAAACAGTGAGGGGAGAAGTTGGACCTTCGCGGTTTCTTCGGCGTGGACCAAGGCCGTGGTTGCCTTTTCGTTTTTGCTTTCCTTGATTTTACTTACAGCCATTACAGATTATGCGGGCCTTTTGATGAAGGCGCGAGAAAACGAAAAGCTGCGCGCAGAGAACAAGGTCTTGCGAAAGCAGTTTTCTGAAGTGGAAGAAAAGGTTTCTTCTTTGGAAGCCGGTCTCGATCGCATTCAAACTTTGACCAAAAAATTGAAGCTCATCACCAACATTGGCGATGAAAACCGGGCCTTGAAATTGGCTTACAGTGCCAGCACTCGTCCCATGCCAGTGAATGTGGAAGAGCTTTCCGAAGAAGGTTCAGATCGTCAGCCTTCCTCGGAAATGTGGGCCGCAGATCCTTTGAGACATTCGGCCGATCTGCCTGTGGATGAGCAAGATGGAGAATTGGCTCAGCGCAAAGAATTGGTCAAAGATTTTGCAACTCTTTCCGTTCGCATTGATCGAGTCTTAAAGGACTCCCAACTGGGCGAGCAAAGTTTGATCAAAGTTTGGGACTCCTTGTCCGATCGAAAAAGTTTGTTGGGTGCCACTCCCAGCATCAAGCCCGCAAGAGGATGGTTCACTTCAAAGTTTGGTTACCGTTTAGATCCATACAGTCGCCGACCTCGCTTGCATGCGGGTCTTGATATCGCGGCTCCTCCGGGAACTCCGGTTCATGCTCCTGCAGATGGAGTGGTTTCATATGTGGGGTATGAAGGTGGCTATGGAAAATTGGTGTCTATTGATCACGGTTATGGCGTGGTCACTCGTTTTGCTCACAACTCTCGTGTCTATGTGGAGCAAGGGCAAAAGGTCAGCCGCTGGGATGTGATCTCTGCGGTTGGAAGCACCGGAAGATCGACCGGAGCACATCTGCACTATGAAGTGCGGGTTCACGGCGTCCCCGTCGACCCCATCAACTACGTCCTTGAAGAATAAAGTGCGTGGCACCTTAATTAGCCGGTGGTGAGCATGCCGCAGGCAATTCCGACCAAAGTTTCTTTCAAAAGTTTTTCATCGTTTCGAGACATGGCAATCACTTGCAACAGATTTAAAATGTGAATGTAGGGTGAGCGCAGCAAAATGCTCTCCTCCAGCCAAGGACGGTGCCAAATCAGGCGCTCTCGTCCTGAGATCTCGCGACAAAATTCAACGGTTTTTTTATATTCTTCCCGAAACATTTTTAATATTTCTCGAGCAGATCCCGGAGAAAAATGTGTCAGATATTGTGCCCAAACACACAGCTCCACCTTTGCCAAGGTGAATCCCGTTTGTTTTACAAAAGAGGCAAAGAACGGATCGCCTTTAAAATAATCTTTCAATTCGTTCTGCTCTTCCAAAGAGAGCTTCTTCCAAGCGGAGCCGACTCCCCACCAAGTGGGAAAGAGCACACGAGATTGGGTCCAACATAAAACCCAAGGAATGGCTCTTAAGGATTGAACCGATGCTTGGGGGGTAGGGCGCTTTGAAGGGCGAGAACCTATCTTTAAAACTTCCAAATAATTGTAAGGCGTTGAATTCAGACAGGTGCCTAACAGTTCTGGTGAAGAAACAAAGTCCACATAACTTTTCTCAACAGAATCTCGAAATTTTTTAAATGCAGGAGGAGATTTCATCCGAGTGGAGCGGAACCTTCTCAATCGAAGCTCTTGTGCAAAATGAAGCCCTTGGGAATGAAGGATTTCTTTGGTCGCAAAAGTTCTTTGAATCATCTCTCCTTGAATGGTGAGTTTTGGAGCCTTGGTCGAAGAGGTGGGCCACCATGAAATCTGATCTTTGATGTTTCCTCCCCCACGGGCAACGCTTCCGCCAGAGCCGTGAAAGATCACCGGATTCAATTTATAGCGCTTTCCCACTTTGGAAACTTTAGACATGGCGGACTTGATCAAAGAACGACTGGAAAGAACCCCCACCTGCTTTGCAGAATCGGAGTAACCCACCATCACTTCTAATTTTCCATTCCACTTGCTGCGCATGGTGGAAAGCACTTTCTTTTGAGAAAGCCACTCTTCAAGAATTTTTTCCGAGGACTTTAGGGACTCTTTGCTTTCAAAAAGAGGAATGACCGGAAGTCCGTTGTGCGTGCAATTTTTAACGATCAAAGACATCGCGTTTTGAAGGTCTTTTGAAGTTTCACAATGAGATATCACAAGGCCCCGTGCATAGTCCGTGGATTCTCCACCTTTGCTGATCTTTGCAAGGGTGGAAAGCATCTTGGCAATGGGTGCTTTTGAATCTTTGAGAGCTTCGGCAATTTTTCCGGAGTCTTCTCTCAGTTCAATGGGAAGAACAAGAGCCGGAAAGATCTCAAAAACCCGCTTGATCAGTTGAATGCGGTGGTGATTTTGAACGTGGAAATTGGCTTGCTCCACGTAGTGATAGAACGAGTACATCCACATTGCAACTTTCCGTCCATCGCTGGCTTTGATGTCAGCAAGTCCTGAAAGTAGACTTTTTAATTTTGTCAGTGCCTTTTTATCAAAGCTTTTAATTTTGATAAATTCTTGCAGCTCTTCCAAATCTTTTAGAATGTCGTCGATCTGCACTCTTAAAAACTTCAACAGATGTGAGCGCGAATGGTTAAAGCACTCCACCATGGTCACTTCATTCACTCCAGGGTGTCCGTCTTTATCTCCTCCGACCCAGGTGCGAAGACGTATGCGGTAAGGCTCTCTTTGAGTGAGGATAAATTTTAAAATAGGTTCATGAAAAATAATGGAATAAATGTATTCGGCCTCATCGATCACCTTTGGAGGATGAGTTTTAACCAATGGGATGGAAATCAAAGAATGAAGGTGGGTGGAAATTTCGTCTTCATTGAAAGAAAAATTATTTTCCAACCCTTCAAGAATAAGAACCGAAAGTTTCTTAAAAATTTCAATCACCAAGGGGGCTCGTGCCTCAGTGGGATGTGCCGTCAGCACAAAGGTCAAATCCATTTGAGTCGATCTTTGGGGAAAAGGGGTCTTTTGCCTCTGCCTCCAAGTGCGGTAGGAGCTTTCACAGGCATTGATCAACTCGAGCATCAACGCAAAGGAATGGGCAATTTTCAACTGGTGTTCAGGAGTTTCTTTTTGAAGTTTTTTAAGAAGAGGAGCCAAGTTTAAATCGGTTTTCTTGGTTCGCATCAGCTTGAGAGTTTTGCGGTAGGTTTCTATTTTTTCAAAAAAATATCGTCCCTCTTGCTCTTTCAAACACTGGCCCAAAAGCAAAGTCATTTTGCGAACAGTTCGTCGAAGTTCTTTGGGAAGAAATTCCACGTTGAGCTTTTGATGCTCTAGAAAAAACTCCACACTTTCTTTTTGTTTTTTAAAGTCCCGATCTGTGGCCACATTTGGATTGAGCCATTCGATAACCGCCGCATATCCAAGGCTTTCGGGATCGTTATAAAGGTAATTTCCGGCGGTATCGATGGGGACAAAACCCTGTGACAACTGAAAGGAAAGGGTCGGGTCGAAGATCTCTTTTTCATAAACTTTTTTGACGTACTCTTGGGGAGTCATTCGGTCTTTGAACTTCGAATAGCCTCGAAGCCGAGCTCCCGCACGAATTCTTGAAAGCCCATACTTGTGGGCAATTTCCTGGCGCCCTTTGTAGAGCATTTTTCCCAAGCCTTTTCCGCGGTACTCCGGGTCCACCATGACTTCTGCCCCATAAAGGGTTTTGCCTTTTTTAGGGTTGTGATTGTGAAAAAAGCCAGAGGAGGTGAAGTCCACCCAATTGTCCTGGGGCGAGTAATCGGACCAGGAAATGATCAGGCTGAATGCCATTCCGACCACTTTTCCAGTTTTCTTTTCGATGATGATCAATTGTCCATCAGGAAAATAAAGGCGATGTGCGTGAAGTTGATCCATGCGCCAAGGTTTCGAGAAGGGGTAAACGCGCAAGCAAAGCTCTTGAATTTCCTTAAAGTGCTCAGGCTCGGGGTGAATCATTTCAAATTCATTGGTCGGAAGGTTTTTGTTTTTAGGCATTCCTCAATTGAATCTGGAGAAGGAACTCTTGGCTAGCATTAACGCAGGTCGGGTGGGGGGAGGGAGACGTCTGGAAATGAAGATTTGCATTCATAAAAAACGGGCATAAAAAAAGCGAGATGAAAACATCTCGCTTTTTTCGAATCGTCTTTCGAAGAATCGATTAACGTTTAGAGAACTGAGTGCTTCGACGAGCTTTATGGCGTCCGTATTTTTTACGTTCAACCATACGAGAATCTCGCTTCAACAAACCGGCCTTTTTCAAGGGGCTTCGAAGATCCGCGTCTGCAGCAACCAAGGCACGAGCGATTCCGTGTCGAACGGCTTCGCTTTGTCCTGTGACTCCGCCACCGGTTACAGTGATTCGAACATCAAAGTTTTTTCCTGTGTCTGTCACAGAAAAAGGCTGCTTAATAACCGCCCGAGAGCTGAGAGTGGGAAAGAACTCAGAAGCGTCTTTACCATTCACAGTGATTTTACCAGATCCAGACTTCAAGAAAACTCGCGCTTTGCTGGTTTTTCGTCGTCCTGTTGCATAGAAGTATTTGTCGGCAGCCATTTACATCGTCCTTTATTATTGAATGTTTAAAGCTTCAGGTTGTTGAGCGGAGTGAGGATGTTCAGCTCCTGCATACACTTTTAATTTTTTGATCACTTGGCGAGAAAGCTTGTTCTTAGGAAGCATTCCTTTCACAGCTTCGATCACCACTTGTGCAGGATCTTTTTCGCGAAGCTGAGCCGCTGTTAATTCTTTCAAAGATCCAAAATATCTGGAGTGAGAGTAAAACTTCTCGTCATTCCATTTGTTTCCGGACATTTCGACCTTTTCGGAGTTGATCACAACAACAAAGTCTCCACAATCCACGTGGGGAGTAAAGATCGCTTTGTTTTTTCCGCGAAGAACGGTTGCGATTTCTGTCGCCATACGACCCAAGGTCTTTCCAGAGGCGTCAATCACCCACCATTTACGTTCCACTTCTTCCGCTTTGGCATTCCAAGTTTTCATGAGTTTCCTTCTCCTGAGCGTCTGCGCACAAAACTTGCGCAAAGAAAGCTCAAATTCTTATGGTTTTCGGCACTTGTTGTCAAGCTTGCTGCTGAGGGAATTCTCAGTAGTGAACTTTCCACAGAAACAACCCGTGTGCGGGGGCAGTATCTTTGGCCTTCGTCCGGTCTTTGGCCTCTAGAATGGACTTCAGAGCTTCGGGGGGCAAATTCTTGCGGTGTGCATAGAGTTGGAGTCCGACCAAATTTCGAACCATTTGTTTCAAAAATCCATCCCCCTGAACCTGATACTCGATCAAGTGGGGACGGCGGACCCTCCAGAGGGAGCGATTCAAGGTCCGGATGGTGCTTGGGACGGGCGTTCCACGGGTTTGAAAGCTCTTAAAATCATGGGTGCCCAAAAAAACTTCCCCATAGGAGTTCAGGCGATCTAAATCCAGGGGGTTGGGGACCCAAAGGCTCAGCTCCTCTAGAAAAGGATTTGAGACGGGGTGATTCCAGATGCGGTAGATATAAGTCTTTCCTGTCGCACTGGCTAAGGCATGGAAATCTGAGGGAACTTGGGAAACTTTTTGAATGCTGACCCCGGCAGGAAGCAGGCGGTTCAGCTTGTAGCGCAAGTTTTCGGGAACGTCGGGCAGGTCACAATGGGCCACTTGGTTGCGGGCATGGGTTCCCGCATCGGTGCGGCCGGAGCCAAGAACGCGAATCGGTTGATTGTAGATCTTAGAGAGCAGTTCTTCCAAGAGTCCTTGAAGGGTGGGAAGTTTGGAAGCCTTTTGCTTTTGCCAACCTTCGAACGAAGTGCCTTTGTATTGAATGTCCAGTCGGATTCGAGTCATGGAGTTAAAACTCCATCAAAAAGCCCCCATTGATCAAGTCCGAACTGAAATCATATTTGTCGCTGAGGCCAAGGACGGTTCGGTACTCACCCACTATAAAGATGCGGTTGATTCCATATTCCCGGTCCAACTGAGCGCGGGTGATGGCATCAAAGACGGAAAGGTTGAATTGGCCGCCCACCGCTCCGTAGGCGCCAAAGGCACCGCCAAACTTGGGGTTTTGGCCATCATCGCGAAATTCAGAAAAGGTAAATCCGAGCACGCCTCCATCCACATAGGGAACAATCAACTGGTTGTCCCAAATTTGAAAGCGGGCCACGGCTCCAAGACTGTTGGGAAGCATTAAGAAGGTGAAGGTCTCTCGCGGTTTGTCCACGCCCGTTTTTCCTGTTTGTGGCGTTTCAAAGTGACCGTTTCCTTGAGCGATGTAAAAACCTGAACCCACTTTCAATCCCACTTTGGCAATCCCGATGTGAAGAAGCTGCCATTCATAGTCCAACAAAAAAGTGGGATTGGAGGTGGAATCATAGTTTTCAGCAAAGGTGGAATTGGCTTGGTCTACGGCTTCGGGATTTTTTAATTTGTTGGGGTCAAAATAGCCCAGCCGAAAACTGACTCCACGAGTTTGTTCGGAGGTTTTGACTTTGTACACATAGACTTTGTCTTTGGTGACTCTCAAGAGGCCTCGTTTGGCATCGGGATGGGGGACGCGGTCCACTCCTTTGTAGGGCTCCCAATCAAATCGAGGCCGACTTTCGCCTTCCTTCATTTGTTTGGGTTGAATTTCTGCATCCGAGGTTTCCAGTCGAATGGAAGAGTTTTGTGCAAAGGCCACCGAAGAAAGCATTAAGCCGGAACCAAAAATAGCAGCAAAACTTTTTTGAAGGCATTTTGTGAAAATCACTTGAGGGCCTTTCTAAAAAGTTGGCGGCGTCCCCATTGAAGAAAGAAAGCCAGAGTCAGGGTAACGGCAAGAATGCTGATTCCTAAAAGAAAAAAGCTCTGCCAAAGATTGAAGTGAAAATGCAGACTCAAAAAGGTCAGCCCCCAAGCCGGCCACAAGATGGCGCGAGCCAAAGGTTTCATCCAAGGATGTTCGTGAAGGGCACGGGCCATCTTCGGACCGTAATTGTAGTAGGCGCGGTTGAGGGCCATTCCCAGTTGAGACCGGAGGAGCACTTTTTGGCGAAAGCTTCGAAAGGTGTCAATGTGTGGATCCAACTGGCTTCCGTAAGCGGCGGTAGCGACAAAGCAGTTGAGATCTTCGGTCAGAAGTCCAACCACTTTGCTGGGCGTTCCTGCATAACTGCAATCTGCATTGCCACCACCACTGGTTGTAACTCCACAGGATTTGCCAATGAGATAAGCGTCATCCATGGCGTTATAAACATTTCCGGCTTTGTCCACCGAGGCCGGTCGAAAATGGTAAGTGACTCCATTTTCTAAACCGTCAATGACCTGTGCGATAGTTCCGTCTGTATCAACATCTTGGAATGCGGATTCCAAAGTTTCCCCGGCGGCAGTGGGCGATTGTGGAGCTTTCACATAAGCGTATTCAAAGGAGCCAGTGCCTATGTAAAATTGAATTCCACTCAAGTTGGTGAAATTTCCGATGTTTGATTGCTCAATGTAGACTTTTTCGTCACCGGGATAGACAAAAAAATCACGAAGAGATTCTTCTGCTGGTGAACTTGCGGTTCCTGAGTTGGTTGAGCTTTGAAAGTAAAGACTAAACTTTACCGTTCCAGAATCTGTTTCTGTGTCGGTACCGGTCACTTCTAATGTGAGATCTGCAGACTTGGTTCCAGATGCGAGTTCAGTGCAAGAGCCACTCGAAATATCACTGCAGGAGCAGCTGGCAACCAATTGACAAATATCACTCCAAGGTCTTGTGAATGTAAACACGCCTCCAGAATTTGACGTGGTGGTGCTGTCACGACTGTCGGTGGTGCTCTTTATTTTTACCGTTCCGGAAGTGATATTATCGGATTTTAAAGTGATCGTAAGAACAGTGGAGTCGGTGACGGTTCGGGTGTTGCAGGTGAAGCAGGTGGTTCCTCCACAGCAATTCGCGTCACCCACCGTGCAAGTGGAGGTGCTGGCCGGTGACGTGCAACTGTCACACACACCTGTGGATGTGGTGGCGCAAGTTCCGTTAAATCCCGCAATCACTTCCACTCCAGTGGAACTGAAGGTTCGACTGGAAGTTCCGGTGACTTCGGTGATCGTAATTTCAGCCGTGGCCGAAAGGCTCCCGAAAAGAAGAATGCTCAAAAAACTCAGACTCAATTTTGAAAGAATGTTCCACCCCATGGTCTAAAATCAGATCATGGGTCCGAACCATTGTCAAAATTTTGAAATTTTTGAGGATTTTTGGAAATTGAACGGTTTCAAAAATATTTAAGAAAAAGTCTATTCCGCGTTTGCAAATCAAGGTCCGCCCAAAATTGTCATGGTGTTTGGGGCCTAAACAGCCAAATCTTTCGAGATTCACCTCAGGTGGGCTCGGAATTTGAAAGATAAAGGTGAAAAGTCATTTTATACAACGAGTTCCCACTAAGGAGGCCATTTTGAATCCACTCTTCACACAAAAAACCTGTGCATCGATTTTGTCCCTCTTTATGGGGTTCAGTTGTGCCTTCTCCGCACAAGCCATGGATCTAAGACGTGCCTGCGATCCGGCAGAGGACACGCTTACAATAGGTGGAGTTGGAGACCTATTGATTCACAAATATATTCAAAACGCAGCTCAAAAGAAAAAGGGCCACTACAGTTATCTTTGGAAGAACGTCAAATCTCACATTCAAGGCGTGGATATCATGTATGCAAATTTAGAAACCCCACTGGCCGCCGGTGTGGCGAGAGATGGCACCCTTCACCCTGACCCAGGAGTTTTTTGGGATGAAAGAGAATACATTTATTCAGGTTACCCTGCTTTTAACACGCCACCAGAGTTGGCAAAAAACCTCAAAGCTGGAGGGTTCGATATTGTTTCAACGGCGAACAATCATGCGGCAGATCGTGGCCTCATTGGAATTGATAAGACCATCGATTCTTTGGAAAGCGCAGGCTTGCAATTCACAGGAAGTCGTCGAAAGGGAGATCGAAACAGCTTTGCCACTATTGTGAATAAAAAAGGCTGGAAGGTTGCTTTTATCGCTTGCACCTATGGGGTGAACGGAAAGAGTGGGACTGCGATTCGAGGCCAAATTTTGCAATGCTATTCTCAGAAAAGCCTTCTGCTTTCTGAAATTCGTAATGCACGAAAAGTTGCAGATGTTGTTGTCGTGACTCCACATTGGGGAACCGAGAATGTGCATCGCCCTCAATCCTCACAGGTCAGTTTGGCTCAGGAAATCGTGGATGCGGGTGCAGATCTGGTCATTGGAACCCATGCTCATGTGGTACAGCCCATTCAAAAGTTTAAGTCTTCTGATGGCCGCGAAGTACCTGTCGTTTTCGGGACAGGAAATTTTGTCAGTTCTCAACCTGGGATTAACAAATTAGGTTTGATGGTGATCGCGGGATTTTCAAGAAGAGGAAATCAAGTTTGGGCCAATGGGCTTCGCCATTTGCCTCTTTACATGACTCGTTCTTATTTAAGCGTGGATTTTTTGGACCAAGTTAAACCAGAAAACCAAAGGAAATTGTGGTCGGTGGTTTCTAATGTGGTGGGGAATGATTTTGGTTTGATGAACTCAAGAGAGCCCATCAAAACCAACCCATTGTGTGGAAACTAAGAATCGCGGCTGAGCAAATATTCCGCGATTTGAATTCCGTTGAGGGCAGCGCCCTTGAGCAAATTGTCAGCCACGACCCACATGCGCCAACGGTTGGTGCCGTAAAAGTCTTTTTGAACGCGGCTGACAGAAACTTCATTCACTCCGGAAAGTTCCCGTGGGGTTTCAAAGGCCGTCAATTCTTCCTTCACGCGAATGCCCGCATGATCTCTAAGAGCTGCGATCAAATCATCCCTTTGAACGTTGGCTTCCAACTCCACCCAAACAGCTTCAGCGTGAGAGTTCCAGCTGGGAATGCGCACGGTAAAAGCGCTGACTCGCAAATCGGGAAGTTCCAAAATCTTTTTGGTTTCATTGACGATTTTGACCTCTTCCGAACAAAAACCATCTTCGTCAAAAGACCCCACCTTAGGGACACAATTGAAGGCAGGAGTTTTGCCAAAGGTACTTGAGGTCTTTGAAGCGTCCTCTATGGGGTTGTCCTTTTTCAAATCTTCTAGAAGTTGATCCGCAAGTTCCTTTTGACCGGCCATTCCGGCGCCACTGACAGACTGATAGGACGCCACTTGCACCGATTGAAGTCCAAAGTTTTTCAAAGCGTTCAATGCCATGACCAATTGAATGGTCGAGCAATTGGGGTTGGCGATAATGGTTGGATTTGCAGGTATGCGAGCGCCATTGATTTCGGGAACGATCAATTCATGGCGAGAGCTCATTCGAAAAGCAGCGGAGTTGTCGATGGCGAAAGCTCCAGCTTGAGCGGCCTTTGGTGCCCATTCTTTGGAGATGTCATCGCCCGAGGAAAAAAACACCACGTCCAGTCCGTGAAAGCGCTCTTCACTCAATTCTTCAATGGGGAACTCTTTGTCACCCACTTTGCGAGTTTGCCCGAGAGAGCGTTCGCTGGCAAAAAGGCGAACGTCACCAAAGGGAAAGTTTCGTTTTTCAATCAAGTTTAAAAAGCTTTCGCCCACCATGCCGGTGGCGCCGACAACACCAATGTTAATGGGTGATTTCATTTTCATCTTCCCCTTCGGTCTCAAATTGTTGGTAACCTCTTCGGTTTTTGCGAATGTTGCGGCCCAACTTAAAAACTCCAAAAATGGCGCCGAGGAGGGCGTAAGAGAGGAACAAAATAAACAGGGTCACTTCAGGTCGAATGGCAACGATGGCGACCAAGAACACTCCGACCACCAAATAGGTGAAGGGAAGGCGTTCTTTCAAATCCATATCTTTAAAAGAGCGATAACGAAAATTGGAAACCATGACCACTCCCAAAAGAAAGGTCATCCCTAAAAGGCCAATGGAGCGGACGGGGTCCATTTCTAAATCTTGAAAGGCCAAAACCGAAGACGCCACAATACCGGCTGCCATGGGAATGGGAAGGCCTTGAAAATAGCCTTTCTCTGCAGTTTCTTCTTGGACATTGAAGCGAGCCAGGCGAAGTGCTCCGCAGGCCATATAGAAAAAGGTGGCCAGCCAACCCAATCGGCCAAAAGGTTCCAAAGACCACAAGAATAACAATACCGCTGGAGCAACACCAAAACTGACCAAGTCACTTAAGGAATCGTATTCTGCACCAAAGCGACTGGTGGAGTTCATCCAGCGCGCCACACGGCCATCCATCTGGTCAAATAGAGCTGCGGCCACAATGGCGTAAGCCGCCCATTCCACTTTGCCATTGATGGTGTAGATGATGGCGAAGAAGCCAAAAAACATATTGAGGGTGGTTAATAAATTCGGAAGCACGTAAATGGAAAGGTTGCGTCTCTCAGAAGGCGGTTCCTCATAGGACATTATAAAGCTCCAAACAAAAAGAATAATCCGTAAGTTAGGCTTGAGCTTAATATCGGAAAGATCAAATTGTCATCCAGCTTAAAAATGGGGACCAGTTCGGAGAAGGCGCCAATCACGCCCACAAGGACAGAGGCCAATACAAGGCGATCTTGAAACATGTCGAAATAGGTGAAGTACGCCAATGCAAGCACGCAGCAAGCTGCAAAGGCCGCTGAGGTTCCCGCAAGAGATTTGTTGCCAATGAGTTTGTCTTTTCCTCCATAGCGAATGCCCACCAATGCGGCGACAGGGTCTGCTACGGCAAGCATAGAAAGCGTGAGGAGCAGCACCTCTTTTGGAAAAAAGGCGATGGAAATGGTGACTCCAATCAACATGGAAGAAGCTGCTGTGAGGGAGTGAGTTTCTTGTTGTCTGAGGAAAGGCTTAAAAAGGCGGATCAGAAGTCGATTTAAGGCCGGAATGAACAGTCTGAGAGCATCCATTCCACCCAGGGTGACCGTGACTCCAATGGCGACCATGAGAGCCTGTTCGCGGTTCAAAAAGACGTAGAGAGCCACCATCGCGGCGACGCCTGCGAAATGCCACACCCGCCGAAGAAGGTGGTAATCGGTCGATTTTGATTCAATCACATTGGACATAAAGCCCGGTACTTTAAGCTGATTCCCTGAGGGGGGCAAGGGGCTAATCACCTGTCGAATCCTTGATCACTTGGGCCGTGAGGAAGGGGGATTTTAAGACGTGATTTCAGGGGGTTATGAGGAGGCGGGCGGTCTGGGCTTTGCATCTGTAGGGATTAGGGACTTTAGGGGGAAAAATGGCAATACCAAATCTAAAATGGATCTATGGAGTTCTGCTGAGTTTGATCTGCGTCTCCAGCCACGTGATGGCCGAGGATCTGTATGGGTCCCATCCGGGTTACATTGCCGATGTGGAGAAGGAAAAATTCACCATTGATACAGAAGTGGTTTTGATTGAGAAGCCTCAGGCGTTGAAGACCGAGTCGCGTGAAATTTTTGACGATCGATTGACCAAAGAATTTCGCACTCAGTTTGAGTATCGTTTTGGTGTGACCGAGATGGAGCAAACTTTGAACTCTCCAGGGCGTTCGGAGGAGTATCTGTATTCGTCGGGAAAGATTGTTTCTCTTCATGAGTACCAGCAAGAGCAGCAGGCCTTTGGTGAGTACATGGCTAGGCGTTTGGTGGAGCATCATGTGGATCACTGGGCGAAGTCCACTCCACAAATTCGACCGGTTTATGAGTTGAAGGACAAGATGACCAAGCTCGATATGGAAGTGAAGAAGGGTTACAAAGTGAAGTTGAAGTACTCGCTTTCGGGTGGGCACATGGATTTTGATTTGGACAATCCTTTGGATATGGATGCGCGATTGCGGTTGGAAATGGGCGGTGGATTTTTGGCATCGCGAACTGAGGAAACGGTCATTTCTTTGGGGGGACCTGTGGGTTCTTTGTGGAGAGTGAATACCGTGGTGCGCTTTTATGATGGCATTGTTCAGGTGGTGGGGACTCGTCGAATCACTCCCGCTTTGAGTGCTTCTATTACGGGATCTACCGATTCAAAAGAGTCTGGGTATTCCGAGCAGCAAGATTTGATCCTGGTTGGGTTCGTTTACAACAACTGATGTGAGTGGGCTTGAAGTCTTCTTTTGGTGACACTTTTCAATTGAGAATATAATTTTTATTGAATGATTTGTTGGACGAGCTTGAAGAGGCGGTTCTCTTTTGAAGTTTTATTGGTGATCCTCCTTTTGGGCTCTGGTCTTGCGATGTATTTTTGGGGATTTCACAATTCTTTAGATGCAAGGTTCTATTATTCTCAAGGAGAATCCTTGCGGTTTTTTGAGGGTTTGACGACCGTTGAGGTTGAAAAATATAAGAGACAGGAAATTTTCGATTTTTTGTTTATTGCGGCCTACTCGGGTTTGTTTGTTCGTGTTCTTGGTCTGCTTTTTCCGAAGAAATTATTATTGAAAAGTTTAGGTCTGGTTCCTGGTGTGTTGGATGTCATTGAGACGGTCACCATCATGCTTGTGTTGCTGGGCATTGTTCCTTTAGCTCCTTTAGGGCTTGGTTTTGTGACCGGCGCCAAATGGGTGGCCTCAGGTCTTGTACTGTTGTTTGTTGCAGTTGCAAGTGTAAGACGAAAGTTTATTTAAACGGAGTGGACCAACAGAAAGCCTTTTGACTTGAGAATTTCGTTTGCTTTTAGATCAAGTTGAGGATGGTTGAAATTTAGTTGGCCTGGGTTTGTATTTCCAAAATTTGAAAACCTCCAGTTCGTTACGAAAGATGTAATTGTTCACATTCCAGGTTTCTCGACCCCAGCTCAAAACTTTTGTGTAGGGTCGGAATTTCCAAAGCCCTCTTCCCAATTTTCTTGCGATCAGACCGGTCAGTGCACGGATAAATTTGATGTATGAGAGTCTGTCAAAAAATCGAATTAGAAGGTGAATGTGATCTTTTTGTACACTCCAAGTTAGGAGTTTGTGGTGAAAGTTGGCGGCCTGTTTTTCCAGAGTTTGCTGAATAAAATTCCGGTGCTTGAAGAGTGTATTTTTATGGGCTTTAAGGACCAAGTGGGTTGGTCGACGAGAAGAAAGAATTCGTTTTTGCTTTCCTGAATTTTGCAAAGATTCGCCACATTCCAAATTTGGTTTAGGAATAAGACTCAATTGTTTCATTTTTGAGCTCCTTTCTGCATTTGCGAGGGGCTTTTGTTTTAGCAATTCAAAATTAGGGAAATTTTCTTGAAGTGAAATTTACCACGACTTTTTTAAAACGCATTTTTTGGTTTTTTATAAGATGTTCTTACATTTGAAAAAATCAGTAAGAGAGAGTTGAGTCGCGCTGTGACTTCGCACATTGAATGTAAATTCATGAAATGTTCCCGGTCGTGCATGTGGCAAAAATCCCTTGCAGGAGGGATTCTCATGACTCAAAAAGACGTCAATAAAAATATTCATATTTTTTGTGAGAAGTTCGGCAAATGCCAGAGCCCTCTCGATGAGAGATTGGGCGGCTCTTTCATGGAACATTGAGCTGTCGTGTGACTTCGCTCACGGTTTGCAAATTCAAAGAATGTTTCCGATCGGGCAGTCTAAAGAAACACTGTGGGGAAAGGATTTTGAGGTAGGTTTTATTGGAGGGAATTCTTTAAATTCTAGAGGTCCATTAAAGGTCCAAGTAGTAGAAGCGAAAAACGTAAAATTTGGGTCTTGAGGAGAAGAGAAGAGGTGGATCTCCAAACATCAGAGATACATGTGCCGAACAGCAGACTCTTTCACGGGACATTGAACTGCCTTGTGACTTCGCTCACGGTTTGCAAATTCAAAGAATGTTTCCGATCGGGCAGTCTAAAGAAACTCTGTGGGGAAAGGATTTTGAGGTAGGTTTTATTGGAGGGAATTTAGGCGATGAAATTAAAGTTTGGAAGAAGAAGGAAGAGATCACTTAAGAGAGAGATCAAATATTATAAACAAACAACGAGGTTGGAACTCAGATATTTGGGAACAACACCAAACAATCACAACAAAATTTGAAGCTTCAAAGGAGTGGGAACCTTCTCAAGGCGCAAGTGAATCTCATTCGCCCCATCGATCAAAGAAACCAAATCCGAATAAATGCCAGCTTGAGACTTAAACAGCGTAGACTGGTAACCATTCGTCAAATTGATCAATTCCAAGGGCAACTGATCGCCACAGTTTAAAAACTGAATCTGAACCTTCTTGCTCTTCACCTTTAAAGCCGTCAAAGTATGATCCAAAATCTGATCACAGCTGACCTCAAGCTTCTCAATACTTGGCGCAACATCCTCCACAGCGGGAGACGCGCCAATCCCCTCTGTAATGCTCGCAGGAATACGCCCAATTGTGGTTTGAGCCACAGATTTAAAATCAAACATCGAATGCAGATTGACCGCAAAAAGAAGCAGAGCGAAGACGCCAGTCATCCAGGTGAGGTGTTTCAGCTCTTGAAGTTTTCCCATAGACATCTTGTCGGATGTCAAAGCTCTGACACTCAAGCCCAGAGCGGAAAATGCACATTTTCTAGATCGGAGAAACGACCAATTTGTTTCGAGATGAAACTATCAATTGTCTCTTATTGAGATGACAGTCTCTCTTTGAGAATCCTTTGAGCCATTTCGGAAGGACTTTCTGTCAAAAACATGCCGGAAAGTTTGCGTTCTTGAATCACATCCCTTGGAACTTTGATATCCGCACGGGCGATTTTTTCGATGGTAGCCTTTAATTCAGGCTGAATGCGCGCCTCTGCCTGAATTTCACCCATAATGTTTTCCAGCATAAACGTATAGGTGGCCAAGGTGACGGTGCTGACTCCAAGGCTTCGATCAAAAGCTTGAATTCCTTCCTCGGCCAATTCGTCAATCACCCGGTAATAGGATCTATACACGGCCAGTTCTCGTCGAACTTCCGGCACCAATTTGGCCACATAATTTTCCGCATCGGGCCGAGAGAAGATCATCCGCAAAGCCTTTTTCAAATTCACAAAGCCCGAGGCTTCCGCTTCGGGATCTTCATCAGCGACCGCAAAATCTTGCTTGGCAAACCGGATGTACTTTCGAACCTGATCCTGCATTTGCTCCAGGTCCATCAACATCAACTTGTGGTAATTCAGGTCTCCCACGCGGGGAGGATTGATCACACGCTTTTCAGGCGTGGAGCACCCCATCAAGATTGAAGACATTCCCAGGGTCAGGCACAAAAATAAGGCTGCATTTTTCATAGTTTTATTAAAACAGAAATTAAAAAAGAGTCATCCGACCAAGGTCGAGATTTCGGACGGCGTTTTTTCCTACTGAGATTGAAATTTCTATGTCACAATCCGAGGATTGAAAGTAAAGATGGATTAGGAACTAAAGAAACCAACTTTTGGAGGACTCTACTTTGAAACGCACAATTGGATTATTCGCAGCCGTTTTTGTTTTGGCAGGTCTTACGGGCTGTTCGTCATATTTGGAAAAGACCATGAAGGACAATCCCGAAATTCTTTACAATGCAATCAAAGCGCACCCTAAGGAATTTTTGGACACAGTGAACGAAGCCGTGGAATTGGCCAAAGCAGAAATGCAAAAGCAAGCCATGGAAGAAGAATTTAAAAACCGCAAAGAGCCCGTGATTGAAGAAGATCGCGCCATTTTCGGTCCTAAAGATGCGAAAATTACCATCGTAGAATACTCTGATTTTCAGTGCCCGTTCTGCTCTCGCGGATATGACACCATGAAGGCTCTCGAGCAAAAGTACGGGGACAAAATTCGTGTGATCTACAAGCATTTGCCTCTAGAAATGCACCCACAAGCTATGCCTGCAGCTCAATACTTTGAAGCGATTGCTCTTCAGGATCATGGAAAAGCTCAAAAGTTTCATGACATGGTTTTTGAAAACCAACAGGAGCTTAACGAAAAGAAAGAAAAGTTCCTAGATGAAGCCGCTAAAAAAGTGGGCGCGGATTTGGCGAAAGTGAAAAAAGACATTAAAACCGACGCCGTCAACGACCGCATTAAAAAAGACATGGCTGAAGCTCAAAAGTTTGGCTTTAGCGGAACTCCAGGCTTCCTTGTGAACGGCATCGCAGTTCGCGGAGCGGTTCCTCCTCAGCACTTTGAATCCATCATTGAGCGCCTTGAAAGCGACAAGGAATAAGATTGAATTAAAGCTGAATTTTCAAAGGGGAGTTGGCAATGCCAACTCCTTTTTTTTCATCGATCCAGCAGGGAAAAGCACTGATCTGAACTCCCTGTTCATGGGCCACGCGTAAGAGCCGCGCATATTCTGGATCAATTTCCTCACAGGGTGAAAAGGTCTCACAGTCCGTTCTTTGAATGACAAAAAAGATTTCTGCGCCAAAGCCTTGATTCTTCAGTTCCATCAATTCTTCCAAGTGTTTTTGGCCGCGCGTGGTGACGGCATCAGGAAACAAAGCCACTCCGTCCTCTGCCATGGTCACATTTTTGATTTCTATAAAGTGCAGGTTGCAGCCCTCTTTAAAATCTTCGTCCGAAGGAGCCAAGACCATATCCAAACGGGTTTTTGCATGGATCTTGTGTTCCATTTTGCAAAATTTAAAATTCTTCCAGGCGGGATTCTGCCCACTTTCCCAAAAGCTTTGAACCAATCCGTTTGGAAGCGAAGTGTTCACGCCCACCCAAGAAGATTCGGTTTTCAAAAATTGCAAAGTCCCTTTGAGTTTGCGGTTGGGATCATCGGTCGGAGTGTAAAGGCAAGGCGCACCTTCATTGAGGCAGCCTTTCATGCTTCCGGTGTTGGGCACATGAATGGTTAGAGGACCCTTGTCCGTTTCGATGTCCGCAAAAAAGCGTTTGTAGCGTTTGATAAAAGTGGCAGTTTCTAGGTTTGGAATTTGTTTCATCTCGACGGTATAGCCACAGATCCCTCCAGATTGCAGGTCCTTCGCCCTATGACGCGCCATTCAATCCCCTTGAGGGCCAAAGATTTGCCCCCTCGCAGTGGACTTTTTTATAAACTGTGAGAGATTGAGACCTCAAAATAAGGAGCCTGAAATGCCAGAAGCTTTAAAGCCCCGGCCGAGCCGTTTGCCAAAGCCGGCCTGGCTCAAAATCCGCCCCGCAGCTGGGGAACGGTATTTGGAGCTGAAAGAACTTTTAAAAGGTTTGAATTTGGCCACCGTCTGCCAAGAAGCACAATGTCCTAATATAGGTGAGTGTTGGGCCGGAGGCACAGCCACCATCATGTTGATGGGCGAAGTGTGCACCCGTGGATGCCGATTTTGCAATGTGAAAACAGGGAATCCCAAGGGAGTTTTGGACCTGGAAGAGCCACAAAAAGTGGCATATGCAGTTTCCAAAATGGATTTGGATTACGTGGTTTTGACCAGTGTGGATCGGGACGACGTAGAAGATGAAGGTTCGGGACATTTTGCGGAAACAGTTCGTCGCCTGAAAGACCTCTCACCAGATTTGATCGTAGAAGTTTTAACTCCAGATTTTAAAGGCAATCCCGAATACGTTCAAAAAATTGTCGATGCCAAACCGGATGTGTTCGCTCACAATGTAGAGACTGTGGAGCGTCTGACAAAAAGAGTGCGAGATCCCAGAGCGGGATACCGTCAATCTTTAGATGTGCTTCAAATGGTAAAAAAAATGGATGCCACTCGTTACACCAAATCCTCCATCATGTTGGGGTTGGGTGAAACAGAGGACGAAGTTCGTCAAACTTTGAAAGATCTTCGCGAGGTGGATTGTGACGTGGTGACTTTTGGTCAGTACTTGCAACCTCGCAAAAGACATTTGCCGGTGGAAGATTTTATTTCTCCGGAAAAGTTTCAAGAGTGGCAAAAGGAAGCGGAGGCCATGGGATTTCTTTATGTGGCCAGCGGTCCTTTGGTTCGAAGTTCCTATCGAGCCGGCGAGTTTTTTATGAAGGGTGTAATTGAAAAAAGAAGATTGAAGGAGGGATTTTAATGGCAACTCAGGATGTGCGTCTTCCAGACATTGGCGAAGGAGTGACCGAAGGGGAATTGATCAAGTGGTTGGTCAAAGAAGGAGATCAAGTTTCTGCGGATCAGCCCATTGCGGAAGTAATGACCGACAAAGCAACTGTTGAAGTGCCAACTCCCTATGCTGGAACTGTAAAGCAGTTCAAATACAGCGAAGGCGATATGATTCCCATTGAAACTGTGATGTTGGTTTTGGATGCATCCGGCTCTGCCTCAGCTTCCAAAGAAAAGAAGGAAGAGAAAAAAGCAGAAGCTCCAAAACAAGAGAGCAAACCAGCTCCCTCTTCTCACAGCGCACCTGCACCGGCCCGATCCGGCGGTGGTGGAATGGATGTTTATCCGCCGGCGTCTGACATTCATGTATTGGCGACCCCAGCGACTCGACGCTTGGCTCGAGAAATGAATATCGACATCAACCAAATTCAAGGATCCGGTCTTGCGGGACGTGTGACTCGTGAAGATGTAATGGGATCCAATGGCGGCGGAAAATCTGCGCCTGCAGCCACGGCGGCAATGCCTCCGCGCATGGCCTTTAAAGGTGTTGGTGGAGACTTGGAAGAGCGCGTTTCCATGCGTGGTATCCGAAAGAAAATTGCAGAGAACATGCAAATGTCTAAGCATGTGATTCCTCACTTTACTTTGATGGAAGAGGCCCGTGCCGACGAACTGATGAAGCTTCGCACTCAGGCCAAAGCGGCTGCGGAAAAGTACGGAGTGAAGGTCACTTACATGCCTTTTATTATGAAGGCATTGATTGCCACCTGTCGTGAGTTTCCCATGTTCAATGCGAGCATTGATGATCAGTCTCAAGAAATTGTGTACAAAAAATACTTTAACTTGGGATTTGCAGCAGACACTCCAAACGGTTTGATGGTTCCTGTGATCAAAAATGCAGATCAAAAAACTCTTTTAGAAGTCAGCAAAGACATCAATGATTTGGCGGCAAAAGCTCGCGATGGGAAATTGGCCTTGGATGAGATGAAAGGTGCAACCATCACTGTGACAAACATTGGAAGTGTGGGCGGTTTGTACGCCACTCCCATCATCAATCATCCAGAAGTTGCAATTTTTGGAATGTACAAGCTTCAAGAACGCCCCATCTTTGTAGGGGATCAAGTTCGCAAGGCGCATTTCATGAATTTCACAATCACCTGTGACCATCGATTGATTGATGGAGCTGTTGCGGCCAACTTTATGAAAGCCTTTGTGGCGCGAATTGAGAACCCCAGCCAATTGATGCTGGATATGATTTAGTTTGGAGAGAGTCATGACGAAGAATTTTGATGTTTGCGTGATTGGAGCCGGACCCGGTGGATATGTTGCAGCCATTCGAAGCGCTCAGCTGGGTTTGAAAACTGTGATTATTGAAAGGGAAAATTTGGGAGGCGTGTGCTTGAACGTGGGCTGCATTCCTTCCAAGGCCATGATCACGGCAGCGCACTTTTTGCACCGTTTGGAGCATCAGGCCTCTGACATGGGCATTGAAATTTCAGGTAAGCCCAAATTGAACATGAAGAAGTTGGTGTCATGGAAGCAGTCCGTTTGCGACAAAATGTCGGGAGGAGTGGCTCAGCTTCTTAAAGGAAACCAAGTTGAAATCATTTCCGGAGAAGCGGAATTCAAAGATGCAAAAACTTTGAGTGTGGTGGGCAAAAACGTCAATGACTTGATTCAAGCGAAACACTTCATCATTGCAACAGGTTCTCGTCCCATTGAAATTCCTGGATTCAAAATTGATGAGAAGGAAGTGCTCTCTTCAACGGGTGCTTTGGCTTTAGATGAAGTGCCCAAAAAATTGGTTGTGATTGGTGGTGGATACATTGGTCTTGAAATCAGCTCCTACCTTCAAAAACTAGGTTCTGAAGTGACTATTTTGGAAGCCATGCCTGCATTGCTTCAAGGTGTTGCAGATGCGGAATGTGTTCAAGTGGTGGCTCGAAAGTTAAAAAAATCCGGCGTTCAAGTTCACTTGGGCGCAAAAGCAAAGTCCTACAAAGCTTCTGGAAAAACCTACGAAGTGACTTATGAATTGAACGGCAAATCGGAAAAGATCAAAGCCGATAAAATTTTGCTGACGGTGGGTCGAAAGCCAAATTCCGATCAAATGGGATTGAGAAAAATTGGCCTTAAAATTGATGACAAAGGTTTTATTGAAACCAACGCTCAAAGAAAGACCAATTTGTCCCACATTTTTGCCATTGGCGATATTGCCGGGCAACCCATGTTGGCTCACAAAGCCAGTCACGAAGGCGTGATGGTTGCTGAAATCATTTCCGGTCAGAACCGTGCTTATGATGCGAAGACAGTTCCCGCGGTGATCTTTGTGGATCCAGAAATTGCCTCTGCAGGATGGATGGAAGAAGAAGCCAAAGCCCATGGGCACAAAGAATTGAAGATTGGAAAATTTCCGTTCGGAGCCAATGGCCGAGCGGTTTCTATGATGGAGTCTGAAGGTTTTGTAAAAATGATTGCGGATGCCGAAACTCACGTTTTGTTGGGCGTTCACATTGTGGGACCTGAAGCGTCCAACTTGATTTCTGAAGCGGCGTTGGCCATTGAAATGGGTGCACGTTTAGAAGACTTGGCATTGACCATTCATCCTCACCCCACTTTGGGAGAGACCATGATGGAAGCTGCGGAAGCGACTTTGGGTCACGCCATTCATGTGATTCAAAGACCATTGAGTGGTGCGCGAAAATCCCCTGCGGGAAGTTCCGCCAGCGCTTCTCGCGTTCATTGAGTCCAGAAAAAGGATCGCCCTTTGAAGTTTGAAGACTGGGGTTTGATTGATTATTCCGAAAGCTTCCAACGTCAGTTGGAAGCGGTTCAAAAAATCGCTCAAGGTGAAATGGAAGAAAGAGTGGTTTTTTGTTCGCACCCTCCCGTGGTGACCTTAGGCAGATCTTCCGATGAGACCGATGTTCAGGGTTGGAGTGGAGAAGTCGTCCCGATCAATCGGGGTGGGCGAGCGACTTATCATGGGCCCTCACAAATCGTCATTTATCCCTTATTAAATTTAACCCAATCAAGATCTGAATTTGCATCTAAGGACATCGGTGCTTATTTGCGATTTTTAGAGGCCTGGGTGATTCGAGCCCTGGGGGAATTGGGCATTCTTGCGGAACGGAAGGAAGCCGGCGCAGAGGACGGAGACAAATCTTTTACGGGGGTTTGGGTGGAAGATCGCAAAATCGCATCCATTGGAATTGCCGTAAAAAGATGGGTCTCCCATCACGGCTGCGCTTTGAATTTGCGACCTGATGAGAAGGCCTTCTCTGGAATTCAGCCCTGTGGTTTTAATCGAAGGGTGATGACCCATGTGGAGGCCGAGGCGGGGCGTCAGGTAGATTATGGGGAAATGAAGGCCCTATTGACTCGGACGTATTCGGTGGGCCGGTAGAACTTACCGGGTGTTGGAATTCCCCTTGTTTTTGCGCAAAGCGTCTAGTATCTCAATCCTTTCATAATTTCAGCAATTTAGGGCAATTGGAATGGCGAGTTTGTGGAGCCGTAAGGCGCTAGTTTTGGCATTGGTTTTCGGGTTGATGGGGCCAACTTTAGGGTTTGGATCTGAGGTTTCGGAAGAAGACTTTAAAAAAGCGCCCGGGGTTTTGGCCTCTTGGATTCGAAAAGATCTGCCTTTGGATCAAATCATCGACTTCGTTTTAAAAGATCCTCTTCTTTCTCGAATCATTGGTCGCAGAAAGCTGTTTGTGGATCGGATTTATGTCCATGGAAAGCCCGAACAAATTGAACTGATTGGAGGTTTTCTTCGAGCTCGAAAAGCCTACCTTCCAGGGGAACGTCCGCCTCACAATATCTATCGGGTTGCGTATAACATCTTAAAGCTCTCCCGGCACCGGTTTGCAATGATTGTACTGAGTGGTCCATCTTTTCGGTCCAAAAGAGATTACGATTCTGCTTTGGTTCTTCCGAACTCTCTTGAAATTGGAAATCAGACTAAAGATTATTGGATGCTTGAGCCTGAGGCGATGAGGTTATCTACAGATTTGCTGAAGATGATTGTCTTTGAGGAGTTTTTTCATTTGTTTGAAACTGAATACCGAAAAACTTTTGGAAAGTTTTATATCGGACGAGTCAATCAGTGGATCCGTCAGAATGACTTGCCAGCCTATCATACAGAGCCAAATGACAAATTTTTGGAATGGAGAAAACGGCACAATTTAAAAATTCTGCCCGAGTCTCAGATGAAAATCACACCTCATTATTATTGGAAGGATACCGTCCAAAAAATTGTTGAACTTACAAGCCCTGAGCTTGAAAATTTTGAACAGATATCGGAGTTTACAGTCTACCTCGCTATGGAAATGCTCTTTCCGGAATGGTTTCAAATTGAAGAGTTCAGGGAGTATTTTGAAGAGAATCATTACAAAGATCGAAGTGTTTCGTCTCCATGGTATCCACTTTTTGATATTCCACATCCCAGTTTGAAATCTGGACCGATCCAAAAAATCAGCTGTGAAGATGCTTTAAAATCTTAAAATTTATTTTTTCTTATCGATAGTGATGGCGAATTTTTTAACGCCACTGGATTTCACGGTATCGATTACGCTGATCACAGTTCCATGGGAAACTTCTTTGTCAGCAGAGATGATGGCTTGAGCATCTGGAGATTTTGAAACCAGCTCTTCTGTAAATGATTTTACCTCTTCTTTGGAAGAAGGCTTTCCATTGAGAGTAATGCCCCCTTGAGCATCGATTCCAATGGTCAGCTCTGAAGGGGAAGTGTTGTCGCCACTTCCAGCCTTTGGAAGGTTCACGTTGATGGAAGGCTTTAAAATAACTGGGGCCGTCACCATAAAGATGATCAAGATGACTAAGATGATATCCACAAAGGGAACAATGTTGATTTCCGCTATGGCTTCGTCAGTGTCACCCGTGATCTTTGCGGCCATCAGTTTCCACCTTTGCGTGTGCGGGCATAGGCCAAACAAACGTCTCGAGTGCTATTGAGGCTGCTCATGATGCCGCGTACTTTCCGCTGAAAGTAGTTGTAGGCAATTACGGCGGGAATGGCGACAGCAAGACCAATTGCAGTGGCAATCAAGGCTTTGGAAATTCCAAGCATCACCATAGCTTGATCGGGCTGAGCATTTGCAAGCTGTTTAAAAGCGTCCATCACTCCAAAGACCGTTCCAAGAAGACCAATGAAGGGAGCGTTGGATCCCACCGTGGCAAGAAAGTTGAGACGTTTTTCCAATTGAGGTTTTTCAACCAGTGCAAAGCTGGAAAAAATTTCTTCCAAACCTTCGGTGCCCTTTTCTTTAAGATGGCGTAAGGCGTAAGAAAGGGCTTGGCCTTCGATGGAGTCCTTATCCTTGGCAATGTCTTCGATTTCATCCAACTGATTGGCCTTGAGGATGTCTCTGATTTTTTCAGAGGTTTCGTCACTCTTTTTCGAAACTCGACTCAATGTGAAGAAGCGCTCAAGGATGAAAGCCAGGCTAAATATGCTTAATAGAATTAAAATCCAAAGTGTAATTTCATGGCCGTACTCTGCGATTTGAAAAAAACGTTCAATCATGGCGCCTCCGTTAAGGCTCAATTATCTCGATCTTCTGCAGTTGAGGTCAAGACCGGGACTTTGTCGCGGTACTGCATCAGTCAATTGTGATAGACTCTGGTTCGAATCAATCTTGAAATGGACGAGATCATGAAAATCTCTGCACTCTTACTGATATTTTTCACGGCAATGGTTCTGGAAGGCTGCGGCTTTCGTCGGTCCTCGGAGAAAAATATTTTAGTGGTCGCTATCGAAGGTCTGGGTTTCGAAAGAGTTCCCTGTCAGAGTGAAAATTTAAAGGACGGATTCGCAACGCTCTGCGAGGAGTCCATTCGATTCACCCACGCTTATGCCAACTCCACAGGCAGTTTGCCCAATTTGGCAACTTTGTTGACGGGGGAATTCCCTTGGGACCATGGATTGAGGGGACAGACCCAATGGCTCAGACCTCATAGAGAAACTGTGGCGGAAAAAGCCTTGAATCATGGACTTCGAACTCTCTTTGTTTCCAGCGGACTTCCCATGCTTTCAAAGTCGGGCTTGAATCAAGGGTTTGAAAATTTTGATGATCGCATCGATCTGTTCAATCGGCCTCGTTTTCGACCGGCCTCGCAAGTGGTGGAGCGATTTTTAAATTGGGTGGATGGAGAAGAGCCTCAGCCTTTTTTTGGAGTCTTGCATTTTTCAGATCTATTGTTTCCTTATCGATCTTCAAAAACGGCGGAAGGTGAGCTTCGTGATTTAAGTATCAACTCTCAACTGGAAGAAATCAGCGAAGAGTTGGGACACTTGATCACGGCTCTTAAAAAAAGAGGCCAATGGAACTCCACCTTTCTTGCCGTTGTCGGGCTTTCTGGGGGAGGTGATCCCTCAAGCTTGAAGTCAAAGCAGACTCAAGTGACTTTGATGATCAAACCTTCGCGCCTCAAAAAAGACCAGGGAACCTCTTGGGGTGTGGATTTCAATGTGTCTCTTGCAGATTTAGGAGTGACTTTAAACGAGTTGGTCACGGGTCAACTTCCTCAAGATATGAATGAAAAGACCTCCTTAAAGTCTGTCTTTTATGATCCCACTCCTTCTTGGGATCGAGACCGACTGATTCGTACCGAAATGTATTGGTCTTTCGAGAACTTTGGCTTGGATGTGGTTCAAAGTTTACGAAACCAAAGTTTTTTCTATGTTCATCAAAACCCACCTTTGCTCTACAACACTTTGACGGACCGTCAGGAGATCTCTCCGTTGACGGATCGAAATGGTTTGAGCGAAGAGCGATTTGGTCAATTTCGGGATTATTTTGAAAAACTGGGATTGGCTCCGGCGGTTTTGGTTGAAGTTCCTTCTTGGTTTTATGTCGGAGTGGAAGGTTTTCGAAAGGAAGTGTGGCCTCAATCTCCACATCTGTCTTTTGGTTCTCCTTTGCGAGGATGGAATGCGCGAAAACTCATTGAGGAAAAAAGGTGGGGAGAGCTGGCCAAAAATTTTAAAGATGAGCCTCTGATCCATTTTGTGGCTCAGTCTAAACTTTCTGAAAGTGGTTCTCTCGTTCAAGAAGGCCTGAAAGAGAAGCTTTCGGGAGTTGATTGCGGAGTCTATTTTTTTAAAAGCAGTTTCAAAAATACAGACAGTTTGAGTGAGCATTGTCGAGTGGACCGATTGCTTCAATTTTTAGATTGGGAACGCTTCAAGGGATCTGACGAAGAATTGTTTTATGAAAGTCAGTTCCGATGGTCCTATCAATTGTGGTGGTCTCGTCTTGAACTAGGCGCTATGAATTATGCGGCGTTTGGGAATTTAGGAGTTCCGTTGTCATGGCCCAAAGCTCCCGATGTGAGTGAACTGTTTCTCATTCATAACGATAAAAAAATCAGAAATCGAAATCTGATGCATGGATTTACTTCCCACGGAAAGTATCAGCTATAGATGGGTGATTCCCAGCCAGAAGGGAATTTGAGAATTGTCTTGAGAGAGCACTTTAGACAACTCATCTAGTGTACGTCGTCCAGATGGAAGGCTTAAAAACTCCATGGGAAAGTGAGAGCGAGTCAAAAAGATCAACTGATCTCCAGGATTCCAGTGAAAGCTTTGAAGGGAAAAGTTCGAAGTCGAATAAAGACCAAGGAGAGCATGGGGGAGTGGAGATAAAATTTTTGGAGGAGCACTCAACTCCGCAGCCAAATCGGTTCCTAAAGTCAGTGGAACCAGAGGGAATCCTTTGCGGCTCAAAAAGATAAAGGGCTGTCCCACTTGAGCAATGGTGATTTCATTTCCATTCTTAGCGCATATGGCGATTTCAACGCCTTCTGTGTATTCCTCTCGATTTTCTTCCCGGTAAAGAGTGTCGTTGAGCAACATCATTGCCACACGCACATGGTTTGCGAGAGGAGTGATGCAGGTCATTTTTTGAAAGGGTGAAGTGGCTTCGTTGTCATTCCGGCTGGAGAGGATGAAATCTGTAACAATGTCTTTCGCCCGTTCTGCAACGTTTGAATTTCCCCAGGGTGTCACCACCAGCAAAAGGCTTCCATCATCTTCACAGTGCGTGTAGGGACTGGGTCGAAAAGACTTTCCTCTATAAGATCTTGATGAAATTTTCATATTAAAATCCACCATACTGTTTGATCTTGAGAGAAGATTTTTTGTGAAACTCCCCATTGGGAAGGTCTTCTTCAACGATGCGCTTCCACTTCTCTTTGGCAGTCGCAAGATTTCCTAAGCTTTCTTCGAGCTTGGCATCTTGATACAAAGTCCTCATTTGCTGTCGAAGAGCCGCCGAGTATCTTTCCTTGGCAACGACAGCATCTTTAAGGGATGGATTTTCTTTTAAGGCTTCATCACAAGCTTTGTAAGCTTCCTTGTATTTCCCCGATTCTCCCAGACTGTTGCACTTTTCCATCATTAGGCTGATCTTTTCCTGAAGAGATTTTGAGACCGTGGCCAGTTCTCGCTTGGCGGTGGAAACCTGAGTTGAAAGACCTCCTCGGGCTTGAGAGATGAATCTTTGATAGGTCTTTTGTGCATTGAGCAAATCGCCTTTAGACTTGTAGCTTTGAGCTCGATTGAAAATGCTCAAAAGTTGTTGGCGTTTTTCCGCCGCTTCTTTTTGCTGCTGGGCCAGGAGCTCTTTTTCTCGTTCGCGCGCCTCAGCCGCTTGTAAAAGTTCGATGACCTTAGGATGTTCGGGATTTAACTCGATGGCATCTGTAAGACAATTTTTTACTTCAGAAACCGTCCCTTTGGTGGTGTGCTTTTCGGTACAAACCGCAATGATGTCTGCAATTTTTTGTTCCACCAGAGCTTTTTGGCGTTCTTTGCGTTCTTCGTCGATCTTTCTTTGAGTCAATTCATGACCTTGGACGCAAAAAGACTCAAGTTCTTTTGAGTTGTCATAAAAGGGAACCGTTTCATGAAGCTTTGCCAGTTCTGCAAGGCACAAAGAATATTTCCCTTGGACATAGAGGTTTCGGGCTAGGTTGAGAGAATCTTTGATTGCTGATTTTTGCTCTTTTGAGAGATTCTCAAAGCTTGCATTTCCTGCGGTTTCATTTTTGGCTGCGTCGCTTTTCTTCTGAGGATCTGAATCCAAAAGCAAGCCAACAAGTAACACCGGAATCAATGCCATCAAAACCACTCGAACCTTGTTCTTTTTCCAATCATAAGCTTTGATTTTTCCCAACAGTCCTTCGGACACTTCTTCTTCATAAGACGGCTCTTCTCCGTAGTAAGTGGGGCCGTCCGCATAGGGAGTGGGAAGATTTCCATAAGGAGAGGGACTGTGCTGAGGAAAAGGCGTCAACCAACCATTTTGCGGGAGCGCCAATGGTTGGGTACTGATTGCAGGCAAGTTTGCGGCCTTGATTTCGAAATGAATCTCGATGTCCAGGACGCGAATTTGATCCCCACTTTGAAGTCGGGTGGGCTCGTGGGGAGCGACGCGATGGCCGTTGATGTAAGTTCCATTAGAGCTTCCGAGGTCCGTTAAAAAGTATCCTTCCGGTGATTTTGAAAGCTCAAAGTGTTTGCGACTGACTTTGGGATTTCGAAGCTGAATTTCGCAGTCCGTCTCTCGTCCAGCCATCCAAACACTGCCTTCAAGCTTTAGGACTTCATTGTCACTGCTAGAGTTGGGATAGTTGATCCTTAAAAGGGAAAGCAATTGCAAACTCCCCACTTGAGTGGAGTCCGCGGTTCCAAATCCAGGATTCGTATCATCGACTTCATCAATGGCAAAGTGATTGACTGGTGCTTCTGTGGGGACAAGTGCAGACGTGTTGGATGGATCCTCTTCAGGTCCCAACGCGTATTCTTCTTGAGCCGCGTCTATAGATTCAGCTTCCATCCGGAATTCGAACTCATAGGGAGGCAAAGAAAAGGAAATGTCTTCACTCAACTCGAGGCTCTCGAAGTTTTCGGTTCCCACTTGAGGGTGAAGGAAGCGAGACAAACTTTCGCAAACCCAAACGCCACCATTGTCATAGAACTTCAGGTGATGTCGCGAAATTCCACGGTGATCATCCAGTGGAAAGTCACAGTCGTCATCCCTTCCGGCCTTGTATTCTTGGCCGGTATGGAGTTCGAGAGTTTTGATTTCGGCTCCGTTGAGCTTCAGAGTTAACTTCGCCACTAGAACCGCCCTTCCAGCATGTTGTCGCAGGCGACGAAGTTGGTTTTTGCTTCTTTATATATGGAACTGCTTGGATCTCGAACCATGACCATCACATTTCGAAATGCCGAACGGCAGGCGCGAAATTGGTTTTGATCTCGGTACTTTCTTCCCAAAACCATGTGATATTGAACCAATTCACCAAATTTTTTCTGAGATAATTTCAAGTAGCGATTGCAAAGGTCATGGCTGGGATTTAGCGCCAAACACGCTTGAAAGGATCCAATGCTTCTTTCGAACTGTCCCTTTTGGTAGTCTCTAAACCCAATCACGTAGTGTTCTTGAGCTTTTGATTGTGAAAGAGTTGGATTGAGTCGATCGGCTCGATTCTTTTGAGCAATCTTTTGAAGCTCTTTGGCATCATTGATGTCGGCTTCAATTTGTTTTTCGTTTCGAAGAGCAAAGGGATCTTCGCCCTTTTTGTCTGGAGGCGAAAGAAGCCACCATAAAATTCCACCAATCAGCCCGTAGATTAAAAGCCGTTTGCCATTGAAAAAAGAAGAACTTGTATTTGAAGACCTTTTTCTTGACCGCCGTCGAGAAGGTGGAGCTTGGTAGGGAGCAGGTTGAGAATATGGATTTGGAATTGGTGCCAAATGAGGTTGAGGAATGGGATCCTCAACCATTGGGATCATTTCCGCGCCGGACTCTAGAAATCGGAGCTGACTGTCTCCCAGTTGAATGATGGTCCCGGAATGGATCTCTGAATCCGAAATGGGCTTTCCATCAATCAAAACAGGATTTTCTTTAGAAAGACTCTTTACATGGTAGCTCTTTCCATCCCAATAGACCTTCGCCTGTTTGCGACTGACTTTAGGATCATGGGGAATGGAAAGATCGCAATCATGACTGCGGCCTATTGAAAATTCAGAAGCATGAATTTTAACTTTAGAACCTGAAAGAGGACCCGATACAATGGTCCATTCAGATTCTGGTGCATTGTGAAGAGAGAGAGCTTTATTACTCATTACCCCCCCTCTTCCAGTGGAATCAGAATGACAAGATATGTGGCCACAGAAGTGTCACCCGCAATTCCTTGGGCCACCAACTGGTAAGGGTGCCCAGAAAATTCCAATTCATTATGAGCCATTTCATAAGGATTCGCATCCACTCGTTCAATGAGGTCTTTGATATTCAACTTTAAAGCTTGGTCATTGATTTCATTGACGGTCAGCCCTTGCAAGCTGATGACAGGGACACCTGTTCGATGCTCGAACTCCTCATTCACTGAGAGAATCGAAAGATCCAGGGCACTGATTCCCATGGCGCCAAATCCAGACATTTGAACCAGATTTTCGATTTCTTTGTTTCGGTCCGCTTGAAAGCTGGGAGCCTGTTGAAACCCATCGTCTGGGGTCACGCGACTTAATGCACTTCCCAAGTTGGAGGCCAACTTTTGAAGGGGAGAAAATTGATAGTGAATAGAAACCTGATCATGTCCCTCTTTAAGGGCCTGATCGATTTGTGCATTCAAAGAAACAAAGGGGTACTCGAATATTTTAAAAAGAAAATAAAAGAGGATCGATCCAATCAATAAGGCGATAAATAGAGTGGTGATAAACAAACTAAGAACTTGAGAATCGTCGATAGCCAAAGAACCCATGTCATAGAAGACAACTGCGAATGCGGTGACAGCTTGAGTGCCCGTTTGCGAATTGTAAAACTCAATGGGAACCATTGCGATGACGGTGCTGTCATCGTATTGATTCACCGATTCTTTGTTGAGCTTTCGTCCCTGGTGAACATAAGGTTCGTCGGGAAAGGTTCCCGCTTTGTTGGCTGGAGCAATGATCTGTCCGTCGATGTTAGAAATGATCAAGGCATCTTTGACTCCAGGACGATTGAGAGCCATGTCCACACTCACCGTGCTGTCCATTCCCTGAAGCAAAGCCGGGCGATTGATTTTTGCCAGAGTGGTGGCAATGGTCAAAGCGTGTTGCTGACTTTCCTCTTCGATGCTCATTTTCAAAATGCGAATCAAAGGAATGGTTGAAAGGGACGTCACAACGAAAATAAAAACGGCCATAAAGCCTGCCAAAACCCATTTGAACTCCATGGATTCAGGAAGCTTGTAAACTCCGGGCAAAACTTCTTTGTCGAGCATCTGCTGAGCACGATCGAGAATTTTTTGAACCACATTGCCTTCGTTTTTAGGGGGAAGTGGTTCCCCTTCTTGTTCGAAAGAAGCATTGGAAGAAGGAGACCTCTCATGAGAGGACGGTGCTGGATTTGGGTGTCCGTAGTTGGGTGCGGCAGATCCGTAGTTGGGGAGAGCTTGCATCATTTGATACTGCTGAGCCCATTGCTCCGGAACATTTTGAACTTCCAACGTGAGATTGTGCAATAGAATTTGATCGCCGGACTTTACCTTCGCAGATTTGATCTGCACGCCGTTCAAAAAGGTTCCGTTTCTGGAGCCAGCATCTGTGATAAGAAGGTCTTCACCCAGGATATCAATTTTTAAATGTTCTTTCGAAACTCCATTGGATTGAATCTTTACATCACAACGCGCAGATCGGCCCACCAAGAGATTTGGCTTGTTGAGGGGAACAATTTGACCGGCCTGTGGGCCATTTAGAAATCTAATGATCCACATGCAACTGATCTCCAATGGCAAGTTTTTCATCAGACAAAGACCCAGAAGGGAACTCAAAAACGTCTCGAGTGTGTAGAGTCGCAAACGCCAGGCGTCCTGGTCGGAGGTTTGGAATGATCTTTGTGACCGTGAGGTGTTTGTCAACAAAGGCTACATCAATGGGAAAATTCATAAAGAAGGTATGAATGCTGTTGCAAGAGGGGATCCACAGCGCTTCGTCAGCATCCATGGATTTTCGACCGAGCAAGCCTTTCATTCGCGCCCAAGTGGAATTTGCGGTTTCCAGTTTGGAGCAAAGAATCAAATTTTTGGTTTGATTGAAAAGTTTTGCCATCATTGGCCCCCATAGAAAAAGTTGAGGACCACTGGCGCGAAAACCATAATGAACACAGAGGGCAAAACCAAAAACATCATCGGAATGAGCATGGCTTGAGAGGCTTTTGCTCCCGCTTTTTCTGCGCGAACAAATCTTTCCAATCGCATTTGAATGGATTGATCTTTGAGAACTTGTGCAATGCTGGCTCCCGTTTCTTCGGCATCTCGAACCACAGCAACGAAGCTTGTGATTTCAGGAATGTCTAAGCGGTCGGACAAACGAGTGAGTGCTTCACGTCGAGAGCTTCCCAGTTTAATATCTTTCAACACCAGTTGGAGTTCATCGGCCAATACAGAATTGTCGGCCTTGTCTACAATCCGTTGAAGGCTTCCCATAAAATCCAATCCGGCTTCTGTGGAAAGAGCCATCAAGTCGATGAAGAAAGGAAGGTCGCAAACCACGTCGGTGTAACGCTTGCCCTTAGAGAGTCCGCAGTAGAGGTGAGGGAAAAGAAAGCCCACTCCACTGATGCCAATGGCAACAAAGTATGGAAAATCCATTTGGAGTGCAAAATTGAAAATTGTGAATCCAATAGGGAACATTATGCCCCAAAGGATTTGCAAACCAATGAATTCGTCTTCGTTGATTTCTTCACTTAGGCCCGCGGTCAGAATTTTCTTTCGAACTTTAGATCGGTAAGATTCGCTTTTGATTTTGCGCGCATGTTGAAGGGTAAAGTTGTGAATCAGTGGGCGCGACAGGTTGATCAAAGCATTTTTTGATTTCGCGGGTTCATCTCCAGAAGCCCACGCCAAGGCTTCGGCGTCGGCATTGTTTGTAAAAATGGCTGAGGTGAACAGGTAGACGGAGAGTGCCGCCAACCCAAGTCCGCTGATCAAAATTAAAAAATCAAAACTTAACATTGCTCACCATAATGTGGTTTAACCAAACACAAGATGAAAATTGTGCTGGCTTCCCAATCTCCTCGTCGCCGTGAACTGTTGACCCAAGCCGGCTTCGAATTTCGAGTTCAATCAGTAAAAGTATCGGAAATAATTGAACAAAACCTGAATCCAGCCCGGGTGGCGTCTCATTTGGCGACACAAAAGGCGGAGGCCTGTTTCGAAGCCTACAACTATAAGAATTTACAGGGTTTTTTAATCCTTGGAGCGGACACCGTTGTGGCGGTGGGTGACCAAATCCTAGGCAAGCCGGAGACCAAGGAAGAAGCTGTCCATTTTCTAGACCTTTTGTCGGGGCGGAGCCATCAAGTGATCACTGGATTTTGTCTGATTGAAAGTGGATCTGGACAAAAGCACGTTCATTGGGATGAGACTTTGGTCCAGTTCAAAAAGTTGTCCCAGGAAGAAATTCAAAGCTATGTGAACAGTGACGAACCTTACGACAAGGCTGGGGGCTACGGGATTCAAGGGACGGCTCAAAATTTTGTGACTGGTATTCAGGGATCCTGGACCAATGTTGTGGGGCTTCCTATGGAGAAAATGGAAGAGGTGATTCGCGAGGAGGCTTGGGATGTCGATCGAATCCCGGTTGGAAAACCTTAAAAAAGAAATTCAAGAATGCTGTAAGAACTGCGGCCGTGACCCTAAAGAAGTGAGACTGATTGCTGTTTCAAAAACTCAACCCTTAGAGGCATTGCGAGAGGCCCTAATGTCAGGGCACAGAATCTTTGGCGAAAATTATGTACAAGAGTGGTTGCAGAAGTGGGAGCAGTTAGAAAATGCTCAACCCGAATGGCATTTCATAGGCCCATTGCAGACCAACAAAGTGCGCAAGTTGATTGGCAAAGTGGAGATGATTCACAGTTTGGATCGATTGAGTTTATTGAGTGAAATTTCAAGACAGGCGGAGCTTCATCAAATTCAACAAAAGGTTTTGATTCAGGTGAATGTGGCTTCTGAAGAAAGCAAGAGTGGAATTTCGGAACAGGAGCTTTTTCCTCTGGTAGAGGCCACTCTAAAAAGCCCTGGTGTTGTGCTGTGTGGTTTGATGACGATGCCTCCTTTTGTGGAAGAGGCTGAGGAAAATCGGAATCACTTTCGAAAGCTCAAAAATATTTTTGATGAAGTTCGCCGGAAATTTTTTAACAATGAATTGCGGGGCAGTTTTTCGGAACTGTCCATGGGAACTTCTCAAGATTTCCAAGTTGCAATTGAAGAAGGTGCAACCTTGGTGCGAGTGGGCACACAGGTGTTTGGGCCGAGGGAGTGACGGAATGAGCTATAAAGTTGGATTTATTGGTGCAGGGAACATGACTCAAGCCATTGTGGGTGGTTGGGTTAAAAACAACACTTTGAAACCCCAAGAAATCTATGTGACCAACCGCACTCCTGGAAAAGCCAAAAAATTGTCCGATTCTTTGGGAGTTCAATTTTGCGAAAACAATGAAGATGTAATCGAATCCTGTGACATGGTTGTTTTGGCCATGAAGCCCCAGGATTTGGAATCCGCAATTGAGCCCATTGCTTCCAGTTTTCAAGATGAACACACCGTGGTGAGTTTGGCTGCGGGTGTGACCTTGAATGCTTTGGCTAAATTGATTCCCGCAAACTCGACTTTGGTACGGGTGATGCCAAACACACCTCTGCAAATTGGCGAAGGGGTTATTGGCTATGCACTGGCTCAGCCCGACTTGGTGATTGAGCGAAGGATTGAAAATATCTTTGAGCCTTTAGGTTTGGTGGTGAAGTTGGATGAGGATGAATCCTTTCAAGCGTTGACAGTGGGGGCGGCATCGGGAACAGGATTCGTCTTTGAGTTGATGATCTACTGGCAAGAATGGCTTGAAGAGCATGGAATAGAGCCAGAGGTGGCGAAGCAGGTGACTGTAAAGACGTTTCTAGGCGCCTCGTTGTTGGCGGATCAAAACTCAGGAGCACTTGGGGATTTGCAAAGCAAAGTGATTTCTAAGAAGGGTGTGACTTCTGCAGGTCTTCAATCCATGAGAGAACTCGAGGTCGAGCGGCTGCTTCGATACAGTTTTGAAAAAGCAGTGATTCGAGATTCCGAACTCAGTAAATAGATTTAGACTTGCAAGGATTCCCCGAAACTCGTTACCATATTTGAGTAGGGGGAATTTATTATGCGAATCACGCCAATTGATATTGCTCACAAATCGTTTCAAAGAAAAATGATGGGATTGGATCCAGATCAAGTCATGGACTTTTTAAGATTTGTGGCGGACGAAATGGAAACGGTGATTCGTGAAAGAAATTCTTTAAAGGAAACTTTGCGAGAAAAGGAGCTTTCAGTTTCTGAATACCGAGAGCGTGATGAGCTTTTGAAGAACACCATCACCACGGCAACTCGCATGTCTGAAAAAATGCAAGCGGATGCCGAGCGCGAATCTAAGTTGATTCTTCAAGATGCCAATCAAAAAGCAGAAATGATCGTGCGTGATGCTCGTGATTCTTTGAAAAGAATCTATCAGGACATTTCAGACTTGAAGCGCATTCGTCTTCAATTCGAGAACAATTTAAAAGCATTGATCCAAAGTCACATGGCGATGATGGAGCAAGGTCAAAAAATCATGCCAAATCCATCTTTAGATCCATCTTTAGGAATCGACGATGTTGAGGAGGTTTCTTCCAGTCATCAAAAAGAAATTGAAAAGCGTGTGACCGACGCCATTTCTGCAAAAGTAAAGCCTGCAGAATACTAAAAAAGCCTTTTAAAAATTTATTTCATGGAGGACAGGATGTCCCAAATTATTCGATGGATCGTCGGAACTTTGATTGTCATATCAATAGCGTCTTGCGCGGGCTTTTCAAAAAAGGAGTCTGCGGAGAGAAACCCTTCCTCTTTGGTCGAAAGACCCCCTCAATTTGTTCTATTGGCTTTTGATGGCTCTAAATCCTTGAACATGTGGGAGAACACTCGAGCCTTCGCAAAAGTTGCCAATGCCAAATTTACTTACTTTATCAGCGGAGTCTATTTTCTAGAGTCTTCCGTTCGAAGTGAATACAAAGGTCCTGGACACAAAAGAGGTCGCAGCGACATCGGATTTGGAAATGATTTGGAAGATGTTCGTGAGCGTCTTCAGCAAATTATGCTTGCGGTGAAAGAAGGAAATGAAATTGGCTCTCACGCCAATGGCCATTTCAATGGAAGTAAGTGGAGTCAACATCAGTGGGAAACTGAGTTTGTACAGTTTGATCAATTTCTTGTGGGAGCTTGGCAGCGCGCTGGTCTTGAAGAGCCTAGGGAATGGTTTGATATTTCGACCTTTAAGCGCGTGGGATTTCGAGCTCCTTTACTTGGATATAGCAAAGGATTGTGGCCAGCTCTGAAGAACTTTAATTTTAAGTATGACACCAGTCGAGTTTCATCACCGGACTACTGGCCACACATTCGAGATGGAGTTTGGAATTTTCCACTGGCATCCATCCGACGATATGGGACCAAATACTCCACGCTGAGTATGGATTATAATTTTTATTACAGTCATTCCAAGGGCAAAAGAGGTGAACCCTCGGATTTTGCAGACTACCGAGAAGAAATGTACAAGTCCTACCTTCAGTATTTTAAAACGAATTACTTGGGTAATCGTGCCCCCGTTCACATCGGTCATCACTTTTCAACCTGGAATGGAGGGGCCTACTATGCAGCACTTAAAGACTTTGCGAATACAGTGTGTAGTCTGCCAGAAACCCGATGCGTAACCTATACGGAATTGATGAATTTTCTTGAGGATCACCAAGATGAAATTAAGAGCTATCAGGCTGGAAAATTTAAAAAAATAAATCCGGAAGTTGCGTATCAGTACTTTCCCAAAGATGTTCAGAACATTTCGTTTGATTCTGGAGAAATTGATGACTCTCAAGTCAATGAATTCATGAAAGCCATGCGCGACGGAAAAATCAACCCTCATCCTGAAGAGGACTAAGGCTCCAGGTTTTCTTCCACTTCATCCATCAATTGTTTAAAAGACTTTTGCTTCGAGCGTTTCCGCGCTCGAGGCTTTTTCTTTGGATTGGAATTCTGAAAGAGATCTTCCTGGTAATTTTTAGACTTCACGCGAAAGTTTTCGTTGGAGGAATCCATTTCGCTCTGACCCAGAAGAGAATTCATTGAGAACATCCAGTGAACCCCGGCACCGATGTAGAAGCCCTTTCCGTAACTTTTTCCGTTGAAGTCATAGGCGAAGTCCGTTGAAAAATCCACGCCCTTAAAAATTCCCCAGCGGCTATCTACAAAAACTTGCATCAAGTTCGGATCTACGGACCTGTAGGTGAGGCTTCCGCCCTGCAAATTTGCAATTGCGGTGGAGCGCTCCGTTCTTCCTGCAGAATCATCGGAATCGCTGGTTATAGATTGGAAACCACGAACTCCACCGCCAATTTGACCGACCGGTAAAAAGTAAGAGGCGCCGGCACTCCAAGGCAGTAGGTGGCTTAAATTTTTACTGCGATAAAGATAGCTGGCCGACAGATGAAATTGAAAATCCTTAAAGCGTGGTCGGAGAGAGCCACCCAATTCACCGGTGAAGACTCCATTGGTTCCAAAACTTTCGCCTCCAGTGAGGTTGGGTTCATACAGGGGAATTCCGACCTGGGTGTGAAGGGCCAAAGGAATGTTTGCCAAATGAAACCATTTTTCGCCGCCCAAATGAAACTCATCCAAATGAAAATTGGCATTGTCATAAGTGTTTGTAGAGGTTTGCGTGCGACTCATCCCGAAATCAGATGTGATGCGCCAGGAGTTCGTCAGATCGTAATCCAGCAGGAAGGAGGTCTGAAACTCTTGAAATTGACCACCATTGGCAATGCTCTCATAGCCGCCGCCCCCAGAGGAAAAGTTTTCTGAGGAGGAGAAGTAGGTTTCCTTGGCTCCCAAATGAAAACTGCCAGACGTGGGAGAGACCGGATTGACAGAGGCCAAAGCCAATGGCGAGAACAGAGAAAGTAAAAAAAGAGTGAGACCCATGGCTAAGAATGATAGCTTATGATCCTCGAACACGTCTAGGTGGTTTCCTTGAAAGACAAACGCATATTATTGATTTTTTTGACGGTCTTCATCGATTTGGTGGGTTTTGGAATCATCATCCCGATGAATCCCTATTTGGCAAAAGAGTTTGGTGCAACTCCAGTCCAGGTGGGCTGGCTCATGAGCATTTATTCTTTGATGCAGTTTGTTTTTGCGCCCTTCTGGGGAAAACTCAGTGATCGCTGGGGAAGGCGCCCCATTATTTTATTGAGTCTTTTTGCCAGCGCAGCTTCTCATTTTGGGTTTGCCTTTGCGGAAAGCTATTGGGGTCTGTTTGTTTTTCGAATGCTTGCCGGAGTGGGCGGTGGAAATTTACCTGTTGCCATGGCCTACATTGCGGACATTACAGATGAAAAAAATCGATCCAAGGGAATGGGATTGATAGGGGCTGCATTTGGTTTGGGATTTATTTTAGGTCCAGCACTGGGGGGAATCTTCTCAGGAGTGGGATTGAAGCTCGGTTCCGCTCCTCCTTTTGGTGAAAGTTTCCCGGGCATTGTTGCCAGTGCCATTTGTTTTGTAAATTTGCTGGGAGCGATCTTTTATTTGCCAGAAAGTTTGAGTGCGGAAGTTCGCAAGGATCAAAAAAATCGAAAAGTGAAATTTGAAACTCCTTGGACACGGTTAAAAAATATTTTTTTAAAATCTCAGCAAAGCGCATCTTTGGCTCGCCTTTACGGCGTTTATTTTTTAACGGGACTTTCCCTTGCAGTGGTTGAGATTCCCTTATTTCTTTTTGTGGAAGCCAAGTTTGGTTGGACCATGGCGCAAGCCAGTTATGGTTTTGCTTACATCGGTGTTTTGATGGTTTTGACCCAAGGATATTTTATTCGCAAATGGTTGCCTCGTTTGGGAGAGAGAAAAATGCTTCCTCTGGGTTTGATTCTTTTTGGAGTGGGGCTTGGTGGGTGTGCGTTTGCTTCGAGTCCCTGGGGAATGGCCCCCTTTGTCACTTTCTTAGCTATTGGATATGGGTTGTCGAATCCCACTCTGACGGGAAGTATCAGCTTGCTCAGTTCCGCCGAAGAACAAGGTTCAAATTTGGGAGTGGCGCAAAGCTTGGCGTCTTTGGCTCGAATTCTTGGACCCATTTCTGGAGGATATTTGTTTGAGCAATGGTTTATGGGAGCGCCCTTCTTGACGGGAGGCTTGCTTGCTTTGACGGGATTTCTTGTGTCCTTGGCAGTTCTTAAAAAATTAAGGTCTGGAGAAAAGGAGGCGACTCCATGATTTTGACGGTTGGACTTTTTCAATTGGAGAGCTTGGCATTAGCTTCGGCTCCCCATCAGTTTTTTGATCTGAGACTTCAGCCCATGGCGCTGCCCTCCGCTAGGGTGCAGGCCTGTTTGGACCGAGCTCAAGTTGTGGACTCTCACTTTTTAATGCAGCACTTGGAAAATTTTAAAATCGGAGTCTATGAGCCCATCATCTTGGTTTGTGAAGACGGGCGGCTCTCAAATTCGGCGGCCTTAGATCTGGCAAACAAAGGCTACGAGCAAGTTTACGTGGTTGAAGGTGGAACCGACGGGTTGCTCCGTGAAGCCGATGACTTTTCGTCTTCGGGCAACATCATGTAGGCGATGACGTAGGCGATAAAGGTAAAGCCAAAAGACGCAAACAGCAAAACCAGCGCCAAAAACCGAACCAGCCCCACATCCATCTGGTTGTTTTTCGCCAAATAGGAGCAGACCCCAAGAATCCGTTTGTTATAGGCCTGATCCATTTCGCTTTTTTTGGGAAGAGCGATGGCCAATAAAATGTAGAGTCCAAATCCAAATCCAAAACAAAGGACGGAAAGCACCAAAACCAAGCGGGTCAAACCCACAGAAATTCCCATAGACTGAGCAAGGCCCTTGCAGACTCCAAAGAGGGCGCCATCATCCGCTCGCACCCATTTTTCTTGGCTGTGACGATTGTCATTTGCTTGAAAATTATCCATTTTATGCCCTCCATCAAATCCCCCCTCTTTTCATCAAGCCTTTGTGAAGATGTCAAGCGGCGTGGTAAACTGTCCTGTCGCTAGATCCGTTATAGGAAAGGTTTTGAGGCATGATTTCAGATCGTTATGAGCCCAAAGAGGTCGAACAAAAACTGTATAAAATGTGGAAAGACAAAGGCTACTTTAAGTCCGAGGACGTTTCCACCCACCCTCCTTTTTGTGTCATTTTACCTCCTCCCAACGTCACCGGACAACTTCACTTGGGTCATGCTTTGGATCACACCATTCAAGATGCCATTGTTCGTTGGAAGCGCATGCGTGGATTTAACGTAGCGTGGGTTCCGGGAACGGATCATGCGGGCATTGCCACTCAGAGTGTTGTGGAAAAGAAATTGGCTCAAGAGAAAATTTCTCGCCACGATTTGGGCCGCGAGAAATTTGTCGAAAAAGTTTGGGAATGGAAAGAGCAGTACGGTGGGCGCATACTTTCTCAGATGGAACGTCTGGGAGATTCTGTGGATTGGGATCGCTTGACGTTCACCTTAGATGAGGGTGTTTCCAAAGCGGTTCGAAAAGTTTTTGTGGAGCTTTATAAGAAGCATCTTATCTATCGCGGTCAAAGGTTGATCAACTGGAGCCCGGTTTTAGAATCTGCAATTTCCGACTTGGAAGTGGAATTCAAAGAGATCAAAGGAAAGCTTTTTCACATTCGCTACAAATTGGAAGATGGATCGGGCGAAGTGGTTGTGGCCACCACTCGACCTGAAACTTTGCTAGGAGATGTGGCCGTTGCGGTTCATCCAGAAGATGAAAGATATAAAAGTTTTGTCGGCAAAAAATTAAAACTTCCTCTGACCGATCGAAGCATTCCCGTCATTGAAGATGAAGCTGTAGACAAAGATTTTGGGTCTGGCGTGGTGAAAATCACTCCTGCCCATGACTTCAACGACTATGAAATGGGGCAGAGACACAAGCTTCCTCAAATCAACATTTTAAACAAAGATGGAACTTTGAACGAGAATGGCGGAAAGTTTCAAGGACTAAAGGTTCAAGAAGCGCGCAAGCAGGTCTTAAAGTCCTTGGAAGACGCTGGAGATTTGGTCAAAGAAGAACTGCACGTCCATCAGGTGGGCCATTGTTCACGCAGTGGCTGTGTGGTGGAGCCTTACTTGTCGGAGCAGTGGTTTGTGAAGACAGGTCCCTTGGCCGAGCCTGCGAAACGGGTCGTGGAAAGTGGAACCATTACTTTTTATCCGGAGTCGTGGACAAAGACTTATCTTCATTGGATGAACAACATTCAGGATTGGTGCATTTCCCGTCAGCTTTGGTGGGGCCATCGCATTCCTGCGTGGTACTGTTCTTCCTGTGACCAAATTACAGTTTCAGAGACCGATCCCAAGAATTGTGAGTCCTGTAAGTCGGATCAGTTGACTCAAGACAATGATGTTCTGGACACCTGGTTCAGTTCTGCGCTTTGGCCGTTTAGCACTTTGGGTTGGCCCGAAGAGACCGAAAGCCAGAAGACGTTTTATCCCACATCGATGTTAGTCACCGGTTTTGACATTATTTTCTTTTGGGTGGCCCGTATGATTATGATGGGTCTTGAGTTTAAAAAAGATGTTCCGTTTCGGAAGGTCTACATTCATGGATTGATTCGAGACTCTGAGGGTAAAAAAATGTCCAAATCCATTGGAAATGCCTTAGACCCCGTGGAGTTGATCGACCAGTACGGAGCAGACTCTTTAAGATTTACGTTGATGTCTCAATTGTCGGGTGGAAAAGATTTAAAATTCTCCACTCAACGTTTGGAAGGTTATCGTAATTTCATGAACAAGATATGGAATGCGACTCGTTTCTCTCTTTCAAACTTGGAAGGCGCAGGGAAAGATTGGACGTCCTCCAGTCTGCCAAAAGCCACCGATTTGAGTGATGCGGACAAATGGATTTTGTTTAAACTCAAAGAAGTTGAAGAAGAGGTTCATGAGGCTTTTGAGAATGACCGGTTTTCAGATGCAGCACAAAGTCTTTATTCTTTTGTTTGGCACTCCTTTTGTGATTGGTACTTAGAATTTATCAAGCCGATCATGTACGGAAAAGACTCTGCAGAAAAGGAAGCCACTCAATTGGTGCTGGCCCAGCTTTTAAACCGCATTGTTCGATTGCTTCATCCGCTGGTTCCATTCATTACTGAAGAAATTTATCAAAAGCTTCCGATTAAAGATGAAGCCTCTGTATGCATTGATTCCTATCCCACTTCTCAAATGGACAAAGAATTGTTGGAGTTGGGCTCTGAGCGCCACGCTCAAGAGGTGGACATGGTTCGTGAAGTCATTACGGCCATTCGAAACATCCGTGGTGAGAATCGCATCAAACCGTCTGAGAAGATCCAAGTGAAAATCAATCCACTGGATGCAGAGGTTCAAAAGATTTTAGGTTCCAACAAGTCTTTCATTATAAAGCTCGGACAGTTGAGTGAGTGTGAGATTGCACCGGTGGACTCCTATTCAAAATGTGCGGTTCAGCCGGTCACCATTGGAAACTTTAAAGCAGAAGTGGTAATTCCATTGGAAGGTCTGGTGGATTTGGAAGAAGAGCGAAAACGCATTCAAAAATCCATCGATAAACTTTTGAAAGAGCAGGCCGCTTTGGACAAACGTCTTTCGAACAAAAATTTTGTGGACAATGCCCCCGAGGATGTTGTGGAGCAGGGGCGCATTCAATTGGTCGAGAAACAAGGCTTGATTCAAACCCTTCAAACTCAGTTGAGCCGTCTCAACTGAGTTTGGTCTCTATTCAATCATTGAACGCAGTTGAGTAGCTGATCGCCTTCAAACTGTAAGTAAATTCGATTGAGTGACATGTATTCGGTAATTCCAGTTTTTGAATACACTGGAATTCCTTTGATTTCGGTGGATTCAAATCCACGGCCATCTTCCGAAGCACGATAGCGAACGATCTTTAAAACAGGAATATCGACTCCGCCCATATTCACTGTGCTTAAAGTGTAGGTGGAATTGGGAACATCTGGATTTGCATTTTTGCAGGAATAAGTTCCATCTTCATAAGCAAAGCTTGAAACTGAAAACAGTGCAATCATTGTGGAAATCAAAATTCTCATGGGTCCCTCCTTGTGGTTCTGATTTTCAAACATTTTAAGTCTTTCTCAAAAAGAAAGGGAATTCAACGGAAGAACTTCAAGAGAAACGGGGATAAGAACGCTGGTTGAGAAAATCTCTATGCCGCTTGAGATCGAAGAAATAGGTCTTCGATGCGATCAAAAAATGTGGGGATGTCGAAGGGTTTGCGAATCACGCCGTTCCCACCCAATTTCAAAATTTCTTGTTCGGAATAAGAAGACTCGCCTGTGATTAGAATCACGGCGGGGGTTTTTGAATTTTGACTGCGAATGGCTTTTAAAAGATCTACACCGCCGAGAACTGGCATTTTGATGTCTGAAACCACCAAAGAAATTTTCTGGTTTTTTAGAATTTCTAAGGCCTTCCCTCCATGCTCGGCTTGAGCGACAATGGCACCCTGCATTTCAAGCAGGTCCGCAAGTGAGCTTCTCAAGTAAGCATCATCATCAACAATAAGAATACACAAGTCCGACCAATTCACTTTCATCAATTTCTGATCGGAATTTCGAGTCCTGACTTGAAGTCTAAGAGCCCCAAAAAGAGAGAAAAGCTGGACCAAGACGCAGGTTTTCTCTCCATGCGAGGACAAATTTATTTGATCAGACCAATTTCTCGCAGACGCTCCATCAAAAAGTCATTGGCCAAAATGGGAGGATATTTCGCTCCAGATCCCTGACAGGAGGCCAAACATTCCAAAGTGGCATCGGGATTGGGGTGCATAAAGAAGGGCATGGAGTAGCGGCTTTTGTTTTCGCCCTTCGGGTTGACCACGCGGTGAGTGGTGGCCGGGATCACGTCATTGGTGATTCGGGCCAACATGTCTCCGGAATCCACAATGATATTTTCAGGTGCGGTTTCAACCGGAATCCACTCTCCCTCTCGAGTAAGAAGTTCCAATCCTGCGCCTTGGGCACTTACCAAAAGAGTGATCAGGTTGATGTCTTCATGAGCGGCGGCACGGATCGAGTTGGGGTTTGCTCCTTCAGGAATGGGAGGGTAATGAAGCAATCGCAAAATGGAACTTCCGGCCTCTGTCATCTTTTGAAAGTAATCTTTGGGAACATCCAAAGAATAGGTCAGTGCTTCAAGCATGATGCGACCGGTGTCATCAAGGGCTTTGAACATGGCTTGAAAGGTGTCTTTAAAACCCTCCACTTCTTTGGGCCAAATGTTGTTTGGAAACTGATCTTTCAAGCGATGATCTTCGGGCAGGTCTCGGCCCACATGCCAAAATTCTTTCAAATCAGGAAAAGGTGAGTCCTTTGCGTGCTCTTTTCCGAAGGGGATGTAGCCCCGTTGGCCCCCTTGCTCACCGTCGGAGTAGGATTCTTTTTGTGAGGTGTTTAAGGAAAAAAGTTCTTCCGAAAGGGCATAGGATTTTCGAAGCAAATCCGTGTCAATGGGGTGGTCCTTGAGGACAATAAAGCCGTATTTTTTTAGGCCTTCAAAAAGTTGATTAATAAAGAGGCGACGTTCGCCCTCATTCCCGTCCATATAGGACTTCAAACTGAGTTCTGGCACTTGATTTTTCATGAAACCCTCCCTGAGAGCGGATTACCCAGATTCGCGCATCAGGTCAAGCTTTGTCCCCCTCTGCAGGATATTGTTTGTATCTGAGCAGATTGGCCCTACAATGATCTCAATGAAGCGACCCTTAAAAGTTCTTGAGGGCTCGGTAAAGCGCCATCCTGATGGCTTTGGCTTTCTGATCCCCGATCATCCCGATGAACCCGATGTCTACATTCCCCGTCACAATATGGACGGGATTATGTCCAATGACCGAGTGGAAGTGAACGTTACCAAAGAAAAAGGTGGCGATCGTTTCCGTGGTGAAGTGACCCGCGTAATTTCGCGCTCACTTAAAAGAGTGATGGGGCAGTTTATTGAACACCGTCCTGGATACGGAACACTCTTTGATAAAAGTTTTGGATGGGGAGCTGACCTCAAAGTGGAAGTCTCTCAAGGTCTTCAGGTGAAGGACAAAGATTGGGTGGCTGCAGAGATTTTGACCTACCCAGATTCATCCAAAGGCTTTACTGGAAAAGTAATAGCTTTGATCGGAGACATGCAGGATCCACAAAATGATTCTCTTCGAGCACTTCACACTCATGCCATTCCCTTTGAATTTTCAAAAGCCACCTTGGCAGAGACGGATAAGTTCGAAGATGAAGTGGACCCGAAAAAGTTTTCGGACCGCAGAGATTTAACGTCTATCAATTTGATCACCATCGATGGTGTGACCGCAAAAGATTTCGACGATGCGATTTATGTGGAGTCCACGCGAGAGGGCTTTCGGTTGGTGGTGGCCATCGCAGATGTCAGCCACTATGTGAAGGAAGGGACTTCGTTGGATGATGAGGCCCTTGAAAGAGGAAACAGCACTTACTTTCCAAACTTTGTGGCTCCGATGCTTCCGGAAAAACTCAGCAACGGACTATGTTCCTTGAAGCCCCATGTTTATCGTGCGGCTTTTGTGGCAGATATGAATTTGGGATTTGATGGCGCCTTGGTGAAGAGTGAGTTTTATGAGGCCTTGATTCAGTCGAAGGCGCGCGTCACTTATGGTGAGGCACAAGAAGTCATCGATGGCTCCACTCCAGAGAAGATCAAACATGTGGAAAAAGAAATTTTGCAGGCGAAGGATTTGGCCAAAATTTTAATGGCCAAAAGATTTCGTGAAGGGGCTTTGGATCTAGATCTTCCCGAAACTGAAATTGAATTGGACGAAGCCGGGTTCCCCGTCGATATTTTGCAATCTGAAAGATTGTTTTCTCATCGGTTGATTGAAGAAATGATGCTGACGGCGAATGTGGCGGTTGCAAAGTTTTTTGGTGAAAAACAAATAGAAGCTTTGTACCGCATTCATGATGAGCCCAAAGGTGAAGCCATTGAGAATCTTCAGAATTACTTAAATGCATTTGGCTACAACCAAAATGTCAAAGCAGGAGCCTTGCAAAAGAAGCTCTCTAAGGCATTGGAGCACTTTCAAGGTCACCCCAAAGAAACCATTGTGAGCACTCTGGTCTTGCGCTCTTTGGCTCAGGCAAAATATTCCGCGGACAATGTGGGGCACTTTGGATTGGCTTTTGAAGATTACACGCACTTTACGTCTCCCATTCGAAGATATTCGGATTTGGTGGTTCACCGTTTAATGAAGGCCATCTTGTATCCTAAAAAAGGCTACCGTCTTTTGGGACAGGGAGAGCTGGACACTTTGGGAACCATGTTGAGCGCCTGTGAACAACGGTCTGTAAAAGCCGAACGGCAGGTGAAGGCCATCAAGAAGGCGCGATTCATGGCCAAATTTATTGGAGAACAGTTTGAAGGAATTGTAACTTCGGTGGCCAAGTTTGGTGTGTTTGTTCAACTCAGACAGTACGATGTCGATGGTTTGATCAAGCTGGATCTACTTGGACCTGGGCGCTATGAATTTGATCCAGAACTTTTGATTTTGGTGGAGCGTCGAACCAAAGAGACCATTGAGATTGGTCAAACCATGAAGATCCAAGTGGTTCGCGTGGACATTGAGGCGGGACAGGTGGATTTTATGCCTGTACGGTCTCAATTGGAAAAGGGATCTTCCGAAGGACCCGAGACTGAAGAGGATGGAAGATTTGAGAATACTCAAGTGGGATTTAAAGGTCCCAAAGGAAAAGACCTCTTTGGAGTGAGACAGTATGTCTCGAAAGGTTCGGCGGAGGGTAAAAAATCCGGAAGAAAACGAGGCGGTAAAAAAAGTGAATCAAGTCATAAAGGTCACTCAAAAAATAAATCAAATAAAAAACATCGCTCGTCTTCAAAAAATCGTGACGGTGCTGGCAAGAAACGGGTTTCAAGATCTCGTAAATAAAATCAAAATGGGAAAGTTTTTGTTGGGTCGGTGGGTGCCTTCCGACTTGAAAGAACTTTCTGCCCCTGTCCGTTTGCGAATGGCTTTTGAAGAATTGGGTCCCACCTTTGTTAAGTTGGGGCAGCTTTTGGCTTCTCGACCGGATTTAATACCTGAAGAATTTTGCATTGAATTTCAACGGCTCCATGATCGTGTTGAGCCCGTTCCTTTTTCGGAAGTGTGTAAAGTCATTGAGGAACAGTATGGAGTCGAGCTTCACGAAGTATTTCCTCAATTTGATGAAAAGCCTTTGGCTTCGGCGAGCATTGCCCAAGTTCACCGGGCAAGCTTGCTGGATGGAACTGAAGTGGTGGTTAAGGTTCAGCGTCCTGGAATTATGAAGACCATTTCAGAGGACTTAAGTGTTCTAGAGCAAGTAGCAGGTTTGCTCGATCGCTATGTGCCAGAGTCGCGCATTTACAATCCCAAAGCGGTGGTGAAGGAGTTTGGTCGCTCTTTGTCATTGGAAACCAACTTTGTTATTGAAGCCAACAACATCAAACGCTTTCGTCACAACTTTATGAATGATGAAGATGTGGTGATTCCCCAAGTGTATTTTGATTTTTCGGGGGAAAAGGTTTTGGTGATGGAGGCTCTTGAGGGACTTCCCATTTCGAACCCAATGTCTTTGGATCAGACGGGTGTGGATCCCTTGCGTGTTCTTCGACTGGGAGTTCAGACCTATTTGAAGATGGTTTACAAGCATGGATTTTTTCATGGAGATCTTCATGCTGGAAACCTTTTTATTTTGCCCGACAGTAAAATTGGGCTGATCGATTTTGGAGTGGTGGGGCGGTTGACCCGTCGAACTCGCTCGGCCATTGCCAGTATGTTTTTGGCGCTGGCCGAAGAAGATTTTGAGCGCATGGCCTATGTTTATGTGGATTTGGCACCTTACAATGAACATGTGGACGTGGATGGGTTTGCACAGGACTTGGCCTATGTGCTGGGGCCCTATGTGGGTTTGACTATGAAGCATGTGAACTTGGGTCAGCTCTTGATGGAGTCCACCTCATTGGCGGCAAAACATGGGTTGGTGCTGCCTGCGGAATTGATTCTATTTTTTAAATCCATTGTGGCCATTGAAGGTGTGGCTCGAAAAATTTCCGATGATTTTGATTTTATGGCTGAGAGCTTAGAGGCTTCTCGCTATTTGCTTCAGTCCTCTGTGGATCCCAAAAAGGTGTCCCAAGACTTTGGAGTGTTTTTAAAAGATGTGAATCAGTTTTTGTACGCCTTCCCAAGACAGTTGCGCCAAACCTTAAGGCGTGTGAACCATCCTGATTTTGCATTTAAGACGGAAGAACGAAATCTCGAGTTGGTGGAATCTGCCATCGATCGCGGTTTCCGAAGGCTTTACCTGTTGTTAATCCTATTGAGTTTTGCCTTCGGAATGTTTTGGTACTTTTTGATTCGCTAGTTTTTTCTGATTTTAGAAGCTGCTTGAGAGCGACACGTATAAGGATCCATCATGATATAGTGCCTTGCCTATACTTGTAAGGCCGACAGATGTGGAAAATTCCAGTGAAAAATTTTTATAAATATTCCGTGATGCTCCAAAATCACTGGTGAGAAAGTAAGAATTAAAATCATATCCCGGGCATTTGACTCCATTTGAGTAACAGGAGCCTTGATGGAGCAGTAGGCTTGTTCTTAGACCTCCAAAGACCGACCAGTTGTCATTGATGGTGTAGACATAAGAGATCGGAATTTCTAAATAGGTCAAATCGATGTTCCCAGAGAGAGTCGCAGATGAAATGCCGACTTCCTTTTGGGCCAGAATCCCGCCAATTTTTAGAGATGAGGGTCCATTGATTTCAATTTCAGCGTAGGCACCGTAAAATGGAGAAATTCGATTTGAAGAAGCTTTAAATTCTGAAGAAAGTGATCGGATCTCAGAATGAGTGATTCCCAAAGCAACGGAAGGTTTGGCCTTTGGGAAGGCAAATGTGGATGAAGTTTGTAGCGCGATTCCGAGCATTGTGATTTTCAACAATTTCATTGGACTCCTCTTCTGCCAAGCTTAAGGCCGTGGCTTATGAGGTTCTGGTCATAAAAAGAAAGTCGGGGAGAGCGCAAAGGTTTTCAGTCCAGTGCATTTAGAAAGTGTTTCTCTTCAAGAAACATTAAAAAAAAGAGGGCCCGAAGGACCCTCTAAATTCAGACGATCAGTACAGTCCGCCACCTTTTCCAAGGTCTTTGATCGCAGCCTTGCAATTCGGATTGGTTCTTTTTTGTTCAGCAGTTCTACAACGAGATTCAATGTAGCGGATGTTCTTTTTTGCTCGAGGTTCTTGAGGACGATTCCCAAAGAGAGCGTCTTGAACACGACCTCGCAAGCTGGTGTCGTTCATAAACTGTTGGTAATCTTTTGTGTTTTCAGAGTTTACGTTTCCGGCTTCAGCCTCTCCACCTTCGGTACTCATACTGCTAGTGGGAACATGATTGTCCCAAGAGGTGTAGGTTTGTGGAAGTTCTTCTGAAAGCCCTTTCATGTAGGCGAGCACGTCATAGACATGACCCGATTTTTCAGAAACGCGGGTGAGACAGTCGCTGTCTGCGATGGTGTGAAAGCGATCGCCATAATAGCGAACATTGTAACTGGAGTGAGGACATTTGATTTTTGTCCAACGCCCCCCGGAAGAGGGAGCAAGCTCACTGTAGTTTACGATGTTGTATTTGCTGTCCATCTTGGGCATGGGGTGAAAGATGTTGTCGTAGCCTTCAAGATTATAAACAAACCTTGCAGGAATTTCATCCTGAACACCTTCGTTTACAATCACATCCAATTGGTACAAGTACTTGTCTTCCACTCGGATGCAACCATGGGAAACAAATCCGCGTCGCAAGCCGCTGGCATCAATTTGGTAGTGCATTCCAATTTGGCGGTAGCCCTTTTCTTTGTCATAGATGGCAATAAAGGGACGACCTCTATAATAGGAAGGGTATATGCGGCTTCGAACGTTGGGAATAGAGCCTTTATCAATGGAGGTCTTTTTCAACACCGCATCTTGAAACTCATAGGTCATCAAGGAAACATGGTTGTCCATGCCGGGGGCGGTTCGAACATCAAAAGATCCCACGCCAATGGGGAACACCTTAATGATATTGTTGGTGGTGTCTTCTAGTATGACTTTTCGCTCTAGAAGATCGCCGGCCACGTGGAAATTGGTTTGGGAAAGGGATATTTCTTGGACGTCATTTCCCACTTGAATGCGTTCACGGGCGCGATCTTTCGGAATGGTCCAATCCACTCGCAAATTGACCCGTCGGAAATAATAGTCGTCCGGAGAATCACCAGGGGCCCGATTTTCATCGTGAATAAACAGAATCATTTTTAAATCAAAGATTTGAGCTTCAGAAACACTTTTCTCTGTGTCCACAATTTGAATGTCTTCCAGTTCTGCACCTAAAACCGTATTTGTGCGCGTTTGTGAACCATCGTTTTCCTGAGAATAGGCATAGACCGATTTTCCATTGGATTGAATTTTTCCCCCTTTGGGTCCAAGAGGCCCGCTGCGGAAAAAGTGAATGTTTGACTTGTCCGAACCTAAAATTTGAAGTTTTTGAGTGTCATCCTCCAAAGCTTTGATGATCAAGTTGGAGGTTCCCGAAAGCTCGGTTCCATTGTTCAGAAGATCTCGTAGATCCACGAATCTCAAATAGTTGAGAATGTCGGGAGCGGTTTGAGTTTGTGCCTGAGCCCAAACGGGTTGGAGGCAAAGGGACGTCAGAGCCGTCATTAGTAGACGTTTTGGAGACATAAAAGGACCACCTTTAGGATTTAAATTCACATTTTAAATGTTCGTACAAACCCCTAAAGAGCAAAGGCCATACCCACTTGAGCCGTGGGGTCCCATGGAATTTAGAGAATTAAAGAGATTCAGTTGGATCTGAAGGCGGGGGGGAACCCAAAATTGTCACTGCCTCTGACAATTCTCCGTCTGAGCATTGTCTCAAAATAAAACCCCCGCCACGCTGAACGCGGCGGGTGCAGATTTTGGTACCTGGCACCTAAATCATTAACCAAGAAGTTTAAGGGCAACCTGTTGCATGGTGTTTGCCTGTCCAAGAACAGAGACACCAGCTTGTTGCAAGATGTTGTTTCGAGTGAGCTCGGCAGTCTCTTCAGCCACATCCGTGTCACGAATTCGAGAATTCGCAGCAGAGAGGTTTTCGTGTGCGATGGCCAAGTTAGAGATTGTTGAGTTCAATCGGTTTTGCATAGCTCCAAAGTTTGCTCTCATCGCGTTCACGGAAATCAATGCTTGATCCGCAACACTCAATGATCTTTGAGCAGACTCTTTATCGGCTAAGGTTTCTGCAACCAATCCAAGTGCTTCCAGCGATGAATTTGCAGCAGAAGTGTTGAAACTGATTCGATCTTTAAATGGATCATTATATACACCCACTTGAATATCGAGAACTCCACCGGTTCCATTTAACAGATCACGTCCGTTAAATTTGGTCACTTCAGCGATACGTTGAATTTCAGACTTGAGCTGTTGGTATTCCACATCAAGAAACTTTCTTTCTGTGTCACCAATGGTGTCTGAAGCGGCTTGAACGCCAAGTTCACGAAGTCGAATGATCATGTTTGAAACTTCGTTCAAACCACCTTCAGCAACTTGGACCAACGAGATTCCATCCTCGGAGTTTCGAGAGGCTTGTTTCATACCTCTGATTTGTCCTCTTAATTGTTCACTGATGGCGAGACCAGCCGCATCGTCGGCCGCTTGATTGATTCTGTAACCAGAACTCAATCTCGCTAAGGACCTTTCCATACCATTATTGGTAGAGCCAAGGTTTTTCTGGGCGTTGAGGGACGCCACGTTCGTGGAAATACGTAATGCCATCTAATCCTCCTTGTATGGCTACATCTTCCATGATGGGACCCTTTCCCTGGGCGTCGGGCACATACTATTGCCCCATGAATCAGTTTATCGATTCAGTTGTTAGTGTTCATTTGGAAAGGGGATCTTATAGAGAAAAATTCGAAGAAGGGGAGTGAAGAATTTTTTTGTTCACTCGATTTCCTACCTTGGAAGCTTTTCCGGAAAGATCCTTCTTTCCATACCTAACTCTTCGGAAGAATAAAAATAACTTTAGAGGATTGTTTTAAAATAAGAAAAAAACTAGACGTTAAGAAAAAAATCTGACGGAAGGGGTTGCCTTCCGCCAGTCGCAGGAAACTAATCGATCAATGCTTGTCACGAGTGAAACTCGCTTTGGGTGAGGGAGTCGTCCTGACCCCCTCTTGTGAGTTAAAGACTTTGAACCAGTTCGTTCAAGTTATTAACTGAACGTGCGGTTCAAAAGGTTCAATGCTGTTTGAGAAGTCTGATTCGCTTGTGCTAACACAGAAGTACCAGCTTGAAGAAGAATGTTATTCTTCGTCAATTCTGCAGTTTCTTCTGCCACATCCACATCACGAATTCGAGAATTCGCTGCAGACATGTTCTCCACACTTACAGCCACGTTTGAAATGGTCGACTGTAAACGGTTTTGGATCGCACCAAAGTCGGCTCGCATTGCCGAAACACTCACAATGGCGGTATCCAAAGCTGCAAGAGAGTTTTGAGCAGAAGCTTTGTCAGCAACTGAAGTCAAATTTACTCCAAGAGCAGCAGAGTTGGCGTCAGCTTTAGAAGCATCAAATGAAAGTCTATCAATATTTGGATCGTTCCGAGTTCCAACTTGGAAATCGAGAATGGATCCGGTACCACTCAAGAGTTGAGTGCCGTTGAACTCCGTACCATCTGCAATACGGTCAATCTCTGAAACGAGCTGATCATATTCCACGTTCAAGAACTGTCTTTCAACAGGTCCGATGGTGTCTGAAGCTGCCTGTACGGACAACTCTCTGAGACGGATCAAGATCGAGCTGATTTCGTTCAGTGAACCTTCGGCCACTTGAACCAATGAGACTCCATCCTGTGCGTTTCGTTGGGCTTGTTTCAAGCCTCGAATTTGGGCTCTTAATTGCTCACTGATGGCCAACCCGGCAGCATCATCGCCTGCGCGGTTGATCCGATAACCTGAACTCAGTCGCTCTAAGCTTCTATCGAGTCCAAGCTTCGTGCCCATCAAGTTTCTCTGAGCATTAAGAGAAGCGGTATTGGTGTTAATTCTTAACCCCATAGCCTTCCTCCTTGAAGTTTCACTTCTCAGTCCTTTGAGAAGAGCGGGTTCCCTTAACAAGGTTCCCGTGGGTTTTTATTTCTACCTATCTCTTCGGTGTCTCATTATGGGGCTTTAAGATTTTTTTCTTATTTTGCGACATTCTAGACTTAGGGCGGCTCTCACTGTTGAATTCGTACATGGAATGAAACTCACTTAAAATCTTCAGGAGTTTCATTCCATGTACGAATTCAGAAGGTGCCTAAGATTTCAGGGACGTTCTTCTCTGTATGAAAAATCAAAATGTCATATATATAAGGAGGAAGAATTGGCAAATGGCCTACATGGCCAAGCCGATGCGCAACGAAAAGTCGGGGCTCACTGGAGAAAACATAAAGTCCTGATAGACCGAGAGATCTTTGCTCACGGGAAAGCTGAACTGGGTTTTGATCCAGTAGTGCAAAGTCAGCTTTTCATCTTCGATGGAATAGGAGCCTGTGGTGGGCGCTCGGTAAGCGGAGCTACGAACTTCCAAATCACCGGACAAAAGAAGCGTGGCCAGAGTTTTAGGCAACACATATTTGGCACCAACTCCGATCATGCCTTGATAAAACGGCACGCCATGGTCTTCATAGTTGTATAGAGAAGATCGACTTTCCACATTGGCCCAGCCCATCCCCAAAGTTCCATTGAACTGAGCGCAGTGAGTTTTCATAGTGTAAAAGCAGGAATTGTATCCCAATACAAATCCATTTCCCCGGGCCTTCAAAGGAACATCTGCTCCATAGCTTTGAGTGAGCTTCAGTTCATCATCAAAGGATTGGACGGAAACTTCCCAAGACTTTCGTTGAGCATTGGTCGCCCACCCCTTTGAACTCACCACGCAAAGAAAGCCGATGAGAGTGCTTAGAACGAGAGATGCAATTGTGTTTGTGTAACCCATGCGTCTGATCCTACGGTGTTAGATTGTCTACTGGTGATGTAATATGCGTTGGCTCGAAGCTCTAAGCGCTGAAAGGGAAAGTAAACCACTCCCAGACTTGGACGGGTTGAAATGGATCCATCCGTGGTCAGCTTGTTTTGCGAAACTTGCAGCCCCGGTTCAAGATAAAGCCCGCGAATCAAATTGTAACTGAAGATGGACAGCAGATAAGGGCTCCATTCGGTTTGATATTTAGATCCCAATTCGGCCAACCAAGAGCTGTGATCATTCAGTCCCAATTTCAAATGGGAGGAAATTCCATAAATATTTTCCGCCCCACTGCCGCCATCCTGGACCAAGGCCGAAGCTCCATAACGAATTTTTTCGATGGGCTGAAATTCATAAAGGGCCGAGACCCCAGGATGTTGATCTGTTCCTGGAAGGTGCATGTTCCCACCATAGAGCATCACGTGGGCTTCGTGTTTTTTTCGGTAAAAGGAATATTGAATCCCATGAACCTGATCATTTTGCGCCAAGGGCAAAGTGGTGCGGTTGTAGCTGGTGTGATCCACATGCTTCAAGCCAAAAGGCTTGTCCATAAAACCCACACTGATCCAATCTCCATTGGGAAGGCCTTGGCGGTAAAAATACTCGCGCATGGCGAAATCTTCCATGTCACTGGAAATGGGTTTGTTGGGATAGGCATACTGTGGACGATGCAAGTGAGCCAAAGTGGCAATGATTCCACTGGTGAGATTGCGATTGAAAAACACATTAAGATTCAAATCCAGCTGCATGGGATAGTCAGCTTTTGCACTGGTCCCTTTAGACCCCGGATTTACTTGTAAAAAGAGTCTTCGGTATTTGATTCCCGGGCGAATCCAAAAGGGAAGTTTGACCGGACCCAAGAATCCGGAGTTTTCAGACAATTTTTCATCGGAAGCTTTGCTCATCCAAAATGGTTTTTGAGCAATTTCTACTGCAAAAAGAGCCCGGCCATAGTCATTGAGTGCCCCACCCCCCGTAGGAGAGTAGTGGCAGGTCAGACAAGTGGTGTAACCATGGCCGATAAATTGAGGGTAACTCCAAGCCAAAGAAGGTAAGAAAAAAGCGACGAAGAAAAATCCCAGAAGAGCTTTCATTCAACCAACTGCTTTTATTTAGAATTTTTTGTGGTTGCTACCAACTCTTTTAAGGGAAGTTGAATGCGAACGGTGACTTTGTCGTTTACTCCCACACCCATGTAGTTGATTCCAGTGATGTCGAAATCTGAAAGTTGAATGGGGAAGCTGGCATCCAATGTTTTGTGATCACTTGAAACTTTATAAGTTCCCTCTACAACTTTTTCTTTTCCACGAAGTTTGATCTTGCCTTTGCCTTTTCCCTCTTTCCCAACAGCTTTGACCAAAACCACTTCGGGATATTTTTCTACTTCCAAATGTTTTTTGGTGTGTTTGTCTCGCAGTTCGATTCCAGTTTTGAGATTTTTTAAACTCACAACCACATCTTTTGCCATGACCGCATTGTCTTTCATAAAGGCTTGACCCTTTACATCCGTAGTTTTTGCCACAAAATCCCCAGCAGGAGTCAATTTAACATCCACCTCTACGGATTGAGCCTGGCCGCTATGGCTGAAGCTCAGAAGAGAAAAAAGGATTGCGAACGCAGCGACTGATAATTTTGAATTGAAATTTTTCATACAAAAAATTCTGCGCTTCTTTTATTTCAGAGGCAAGGTGTAATTCTTCAGATTCCAAGAGCTGTCTAAAGCCTAACGATTTGTTTCAAGTGGAGCCACGCGCGATTTTTTAAATGGGTAGGTCGCAAACTCTTTCCGGAAAAATTCTTTAACGTTTTTGGAAGTTTCGGAAAATTCATTGACAGCTTTTTTGTGTCCTAGGTCGGCTCATAGAGGGGGTTTTTATTGAGGCCCAAGGTGGGAAGCCTTTTTCCGAGAGAATCGAAATAGGCGAAGTCACAGGGGCCTCGGTCGCCTCGCAAGGGGCATTTTCCATCCTTCGAGTATGGTTTTTAAAGGCCCAAAAATGGGATTTTAAAAAGTCGTGTTAGATTTCAATTTCATATTTAACAGGAGATGAAATGAAGCAGCTAAACTTGATTCCTAGGAAAAACTTGGAGTGTGGGGGCTCATTGCAGAATTCGAGAAAGGAAAAACGAGTTCTGTCCAAAAATCGTCCCATTCATCTCGTGTTGAAAGCCAGAAAGAGGACTTTATTTGAAAATAGGGATTTCATTAACCGAACCTTAAAGAGGCAGGTGCGAACCTTTAACCATAAGATTCTTTCCTGGAGTGTTCAGAAAAACCATATTCATATTCTTCTGCGTATATATGACCGAAAATCCTATGTTCGTTTTATTCGTGCATTCACTGGTCTGATCGCTAGGAAATTAGGCCGAGGTATATGGAAGTTTAGGCCTTATTCAAGGGTTTTGAGTTGGGGGCGGGAAATTGAGAATGTGAGTAACTACATCTTTCGCAATGAAATGGAAGTCTACAAAATTTGGCCATATCAGCCCAGGGAGAAGTCTTTTTCCTCCAGGTGATTTGAATTCAAATCTTCACTAGAATTGAATTCAAATCAAAAGCTCGTGCGCAAGGCTCTATTCCTTGCGCATGTAAGTGAGAAAAGTAAATGGAATGGGCTCGGTACGTTCGCGACGTTCGACTTCGGTGAAATCCGCCTTGGGGAGCTCAGGGTAAAACACATCCCCTTCAAAATCTTTGTGAATGCGGGTCAAATAGACAATGTCCACAATGGAAAGGGACTCTTTAAAAATCTCGCCACCCCCAATGATAAAAATCTCATCCCCATATTTGTGTTTCAACTTTTCGCAAAACTGAATTCCTGTTTTTAAATCGGGAACCACAACCACATTTTCACTGTCCACATTGTAGTCCGACTGGCGAGTCACAACCACATTCAAACGGTTAGGAAGCGGGTGGCCCACAGATTCAAAAGTCTTGCGGCCCATGATCAAAGCTTTGCCTTTGGTTTTTTCGCGAAAGAACTTCATGTCCTCGGGAAGGCTCCACGGAAGATCATTATGAACGCCGATCACATTGTTTTCAGACGCTGCAACGATATGGGCCAGTTTCATACGGACACCTCCGCTTGAATGCGAGGATGACTTTCGTAACCCTCCAATTTGAAATCAGAATACTCAAATTCAAAAAGATCCTTCACTTCTGGATTGATCCACATTTTTGGAAGTGGTTTTGGCTCTCGAGTCAGCTGAAGTTTGGCCTGCTCCAAATGGTTCATGTACAAGTGAGCATCGCCCAAGGTGTGAATGAATTCCCCCGGTTTCAATCCAGTCACTTGCGCCATCATCATCGTCAATAGAGCATAAGAAGCAATGTTAAAGGGAACTCCTAAAAACACATCCGCACTGCGCTGATAAAGTTGGCAAGAGAGTCGATCACCCGCCACATAAAACTGAAAGAAAGCATGGCACGGAGGCAGCGCCATTTGGTCCAATTCTCCAGGGTTGAAGGCAACAACCAACAGACGTCGAGAGTCCGGATTGGTTTTCAACTGATCCACAACATTTTGAATCTGATCAATCACAGCTCCTGTCGGGGACTGCCAGCTTCTCCATTGAGCACCATAAATTCGACCCAGATTTCCGTTTTCATCCGCCCATTCGTCCCAAATGCGAACCTTGTTTTCTCGCAAATACTCCACATTGGTGTCACCTTTGAGGAACCAAAGAAGTTCGTGAATGATGGATTTCAGATGAACCTTTTTTGTAGTGACCAAAGGAAAACCTTCGCCCAAATCAAAGCGCATCTGATGGCCAAAAATACTTTTGGTTCCCGTTCCTGTGCGGTCTTTTTTGGTTGTTCCTTCCACCAAGATTTTTTCCATCAAATCCAAGTAAATCTTCACTCGTTCCTCCTCCTCGAATTGGGTCCCATCATAGGGCGACTTTTCCAGTGAGAGAAGGCTTGTTTTCGGATTCTTTCCAACCCGGTTTGCAAACTTCCCTTGACCCCCAATTTGGCGCAGAGTACCAAGATGGAATGGAAGTTCGCGATCCGGTCCATGGGACCATTGAACTCAATAATGCGGAAGTGGCGGTCTTGGATTCTGCGGCTTACCAACGTCTTCGGGCCATCAAGCAATTGGGATTTTCCGAGTTCAGCTTTCCAGGTGCCACCCACAACCGATACATCCACTCTTTGGGCGTTGCCCATGTGGCCACTCGTTTTTTCGATGGAGTCTTTAAAGATTTCAATTTTTCCACGGGAGCGGCGCGAAATCGATTTCGCCAAATGACTCGTTTGGCAGCACTTCTTCACGACATTGGACATGGACCTTTGAGTCACACCACCGAGCAGGTGATGCCACCCGTGGCTCAATTGAACATCAAAGCCTACGATCGCAATCCCAATTTTGATTCTCAACGTCAGGCGAATCATGAAGATTACACCATTAAGTTTTTGACGGACTCTTCGTTGACCAAAATCTTAGAAGACAATTTTCCCGATTTCACACCTCTGCATGTGGCGGCCTTGATTGATAAATCTCTTCAGGTGCCGGAGGATTTTTACCGGGACGGTGAGTGGGACCTCAGAGTGGTTCTTAGCCAGATCGTCAGCTCTGAGTTGGATGCAGACCGTTTGGATTATTTGGAAAGAGATGCTTATTACTGCGGGACCAACTATGGCCGCGTGGAGTTGAGTTGGTTGGTGGCGAATTTGACGTTTCACCGGGTCAACAATCAACTGCACTTGGCCTTGGATCGCAGAGCGCTTTATGCGTTCGATGACTTTTTACTTTCTCGTCACCACATGCATTTGATGGTTTACTTCCATCACAAGTCTATCATTTTCGAGGAACTGCTTCATCGTTACTTGAGTTCTCCGGAATGTGATTACCATGTTCCCGCACCTATTGAAGAATACATCAAGTGCACGGACTACTCTTTGTATGAGCATTTGGCATCTTCAAACAATGAGTGGGCTCGTCGCATATCAGAGCGTCGCCCTTACAAAATGCTTTTTGAAATTCACTCCAACCATGAGAGTGAGCGGCCCTTAAGAATGAAAGCGGCTCTTGAGGCGGAAGGAATTCCTGTCATATATGCCAACTCCCAGGCGCGTTTGAGCAAATATCACAGTGGCTCCGAGTTGGAAAAATCTCAGCAGATTTACGTTGTGGATCGCTATGACTATCACTCCAAACCCTATCCTTTAGAGCAGGCCACGGAGATTTTCAAAAAATACGAACACACCCGACAGATTGATCGCCTTTATGTTCCTCCAGAGCAATTGAGCCTGAGTGAACGGGTTCTGATCGATCAAAGGCTTTAAAAAAATGAGTCGGATTTTATTTTTTGATGGAGCCTGCAACCTGTGCAATGGAGTGGTTCGCTTTTTGGTGAAGCAAAAACCCCCTTTTTCCTTTGCATCTTTGCAAGGGACAACGGCTCAAGGAATTGTTCCAGAGGATCTTAGGCATGAGCTTTCCTCTTTGGTGTATTACCGGGATGGGGAGTTGTGGACCCAGGCCGATGCCCTTCGTAGAGTGTTTGAAGATTTGGGTGGGAAGTATAAGTTTATGGCGCTATTGGGTCGAGGGATTCCGGATTTTGCAGTCAATAGCGTCTATCAAGGGATTGCAAAATCCCGTTATCGTGTTTTTGGAAAACGAGATCATTGTGAGGTGGGAGATGAGTCCTCGCAATCTTATTTTTTGCCATAGGAAGAACTGAGGAGTGAGTTTATGAGAGTCGTGGTTTTTGGAACTGGAGGGCGAGAACACGCCTTGGTAAAAGCTTTGTCCGCTTCAATGACTGTTTCTGAGGTCCATGCGGTTCCGGGAAGTGATGGAATTTCAAAACTGGCTTTGTGCCACAATGTGGACCCCACCGACTTTGCAAGCCTGGGCTCCTTGATGGATCGCATTTCTTTTGATTTGGCCATCATCGGACCCGAAGCCTATTTGGACAAGGGCTTGGCAGATTTTCTAAGAGATCGCTCCATTCCTGTGGTGGGGCCAAACCAAGTGGGTGCTCGTTTGGAATCGAGCAAACTTTTTGCAAAACAATTTATGGTTGAAAATGGTGTTCCCACGGCACGCTTCTTCGAAGTGTCTTCTGTGGAAGAAACTGTGGAAAAAGCCCGAAACTTTTCTGCGCCCTATGTTTTAAAAGTGGATGGATTGGCTGCGGGCAAAGGCGTCTTTATTTGCAAAACTTTTGAAGAGCTGCAATCCAAAGCAGATTTGATTTTCAATCAAAAGGCCTTTGGAGGAGCCGGAAAGACGGCTTTGTTGGAAGAGCATCAAACGGGATTCGAACTTTCTTGTTTGGTTCTTACCAACGGAGAGCAATTTGAAGTTTTGCCATTGATGCAAGATCACAAACGACTTTTAGAAGGTGATGAAGGCCCGAACACCGGTGGAATGGGTGTGGTCGGTCCTTTGCCAGAAAGTGCGACTCTTATTGAAAGTTTAAAAGAATCTGTCATCGGTCCTACGGTTAAAGGGTTGGCGCGATCCGGGATGGATTTTAAAGGTGTCGTGTTTATTGGATTGATGATGACCGAGAATGGGCCGTCCGTTTTGGAATACAACGTTCGATTTGGAGACCCTGAAGCACAGGCCCTGTTGCCTTTGTATGCGGGAGATTGGGGCGAGGTGTTTTTGAGTCTTGCAAAAGGTTCCGTAAAACCCATGTCATGGAAGCCCTTGAGTTCCGCCTGTGTGGTCTTGGCAGCTCCTGGATATCCGGATCAGCCTGAAAAAGGATTGCGCATTGAAGGAGAGTTGGATTTCGAAAGTCCGTCGTCTTATTTTCTTCACGCAGGAACACGCTACGCAGATAAAATGTGGCAAACCAACGGTGGGCGCGTGTTGAACTCCATTGGCTTAGGTTCCACCTTGGAAGAAGCCTTGCAAAGAGCTTATGCTCAAGCGGAAAAGATTAAATTTCAAGGGATGCAGATGCGGAGAGATTTGGGTCAAGGCCTTCTTAAAAAGTAAAAGCCTTGTTGAATCCAACCTAAAAAATAAGAACGCAAAGTAAAGAGTCCGTAAAGATAGGCGGCCCCTTTGATTGAAAAAGGGGAAGCCGGAGTTTTTCTCTCCATCCAACTTTTGAGAGTGCGGATCAAAACTTCAAAGCTCAACAATAAAAGTATTCCTGCTAAAAAAGCCCATGGGCCCAGTAAATATGCCAAGACCGATGCAAGTAAAAGCCCACCCAGAAACAGCGGCCAAGAGGTCCACGGAGAGTGTAGCCAGCGAGCAGAGCCAAACTTTCGCATTCGTAAAATCCAACCATCAAAATGTTCTGCGCAATCGTTGAAGACGATAGGACTTGGAAGGAGCCAAAGGGCATACCCGCGGTCTCTGAGTTGTCTTCCCATTTGCACATCTTCTCCCACCATCCAATCAGATTTAAATCCCTCTGTTTCCTTCAGTGCAGATACCGAGAAAAGCGCATTGGTGGTTGGCAGGTGATCCGTACGAACAGGTCGGTTGGGTTTGTAAGCCTGAGGAGAAAAACCGTGTCCCAAGGAAGAATCCATAAAGAGGTTGATGGATTTTTGCCAAACCGAATTTTCAGGCAGTCGGTTTGGACCGCACACACCGCCTGTAAGGTCTTGGTCCCTCAATTTGATATAGGCTTTTAAAAGCTGTGAAACCCAATTGTTTGGAACCTCACAGTCTCCATCGGTAAACAGCAAAAGGTCTGTGGTGCAATGATCCACAATCCATTGCCGAGCTCCACCAATTTGATTCACATTACTGAAATGAATTTCAAGTTTAGGATAAATCTGGGCGAGATTTTTTAAAACCTCTGTGCTTCCATCGGTGGAGGCATTGTCCACCACCCAAACTTTTGAAAGCAACAACTGGTTGCTCTCATCCATAATGCGATCAATGCATTTGGCGATGGAGTTCACTTCATTGTGACACAAAACTCCACAGGTGATTGTGGGAAGGGCCTTTTGATCTTTCATCCCATGTAGCCTTTCAGAATGGAAAAAAAGAATTTAGGACCATCTTTCAGCAATGAAATTTTGGAATGCCCAATGCGTTCTTTGTAGTGAATGGGATGCTCCTCAATGGAAAATCCCATTCTCAAGGCTTTTGCTGTCATGGCGGGCGTAAAACTCAAATCGTCTGGCAAGTTTTCATACAGAGCTTCCGCGGTGTCTCTCTGGATCACACGAAACCCTGAGCAAATGTCTTTGGGAGTTTGGTTTCCTTGAAGAAATTTTAAGACCCCGGTGTAAAGGCGATTGCCGATGTTTCGCAGAGTGGGCATTTGAGACTCGTCATGCATTCGATTTCCAAGGACCATGTCAGATCCCCGGGCTTTTAAGTAGTGAAGCAGGACCGTGGACTGCAAGGGGTCACAAGTTCCATCAAAGTCCATAAAGGCAATGTGCTTGCCTTTGGAATAGAAGAGTCCGGTTTTGAGTGCGGCTCCATAGCCCTTATTCGTTTCATGGGAAATGATTTGCACCTGAGATTCATAAGCTTTCAAGCGCTTCAAAGATTGATCTGTGGAGCCGTCATTGACGACCAAAATTTCTATGGGTTCTGAGGATTGTTCTTGAACTTTCAGAGCAAGAGGGATCACTTGATCCACGGAATCTTGCTCATTGTAGCAGGGGAATATCAGTGAAAGCTCAATCTCTCTTTCCGTCATGAGCTTTTTATTTCAGGTCAAGATTCAGAAATCAAGCATTCACTTCTTGAGGCGGCTTCAAACCCTTTTTCTTGATCTTCTCAACCAAGGTGGTTCGATTCAGCTTCAACAAGAGTGCAGCCTGATTGCGATTCCAACCTGTTTTTTCAAGAGCCTTAAGAATCAGTGCGTTCTCATAGGCATCCACGGCAGAGTTGAAATCCAAGCCATTCTCTGGAATCTCAAGTTCCGAAGGATTTTGGGAAAGACTTCCTTGGCGGTATTTTTCAGGAAGGTCGGGAACATCCACAACACCTGCACCCTTGAGAATGGTCAGCCTTTCAACCAAGTTCTCCAGTTCGCGGATATTTCCTGGCCAAGCGTAATTGACCAAAAGTTGAAGGGCTTCAGGAGCAATTCCCTTTAAACTTCGTTGGCGTGTGCGGTTGAACTGTTCGATAAAGTGATGAATCAATAGGGGAATGTCGCTTTTTCTTTCGCGCAAAGAAGGCACTCGAACAGGAATCACATTCAGTCGGTAATAAAGATCCTCTCGGAACCGACCCTCTGCAACGGCTTTTTCCAAATCAATGTTGGTTGCGGCAACCACTCGTACATTTGACTTCACGGTCTTTGCGCTTCCAACAGGTTCAAAGCAACGCTCTTGAAGGACCCGCAGGATTTTCACTTGAAGGTTTGGATTCATGTCGCCGATTTCATCCAAAAACAAAGTTCCACTGTCCGCCATTTCAAATCGACCTGTGCGATTGGCAATTGCCCCGGTAAAAGAGCCCTTGACGTGTCCGAACAGTTCGCTTTCCAAGAGGTCCGCAGGGATGGCTCCACAGTTGATAGGGACAAAAGGATTGTTCATTCTTTGTGAGTTGAAGTGAATGGCTCGGGCAATCAGTTCTTTTCCCGTCCCGCTTTCGCCAGTGATCAAAACAGTCGAGTCTGAAGAGGCGACCTTTTCAATCACTTCCAAAACATTTGTGATTTGGTCGCTTTGACCGACAATGTTTTCGAATTGGTATTTTTTGTGAAGGGCAGATTTGAGTCGGACATTTTCTTTTTGCAGATGGCTTTGATTCAGGGCGCGATCGACCAAAGTCAAAATTTCATCCAAGTTGCAAGGCTTCATTACAAAGTGAAAGGCGCCCTTTTGTGTGGCTTCCACAGCAGTTTCGACGGAACCGTGTCCTGTAAGAATGATCACTTGGGATTCTGGCCACTTGGCTTTTAGCCCGGTCATAAAATCCATTCCGTTGCCATCAGGGAGTCGAAGATCAACCAGTGCCAAATCTACAGGTTTTTCCGATTGGCTAAAATTCTCAGCTTCTTTGATGGTAGATGCGGTGACCACTTGAAATCCTTTTCGGTCTAAGGCTCGAAAAAGGGCGGTTCTTAAGCTCGCTTCATCATCAACAATAAGAATTCTTTGGCTCTGCATTGGACTCCTTCCATGGCATTAGAGACAGTGACAAGAGAACATCTTGATCTCTTATTTTTATTTTAAGAAGGCGGCTTTGGCGGTGTCAAATTTGAGTGTCAATTCCCCGACTGGATCCCATGTTTTCTGGACGGGGAAGAGAAATAATTGCCGAGACTCCTTGACCTGGGCGGGATTCAATCTCTAGTGAGCCTTTGTGTTCGGAAAATATCGAATACGCCACAGTCAGTCCCAGACCGGCGTGGTCCGAGCTGGATTTTGTCGAAAACAGGGGATTGATAATTTGGTTGAGATTCTTTTCAGATATACCTGGTCCATTGTCTTTGATTTCCACCACAAAATTTTCGTTGTGTTCAGACACCTGTATCTGAATCCGTGCATGAAAATCTTTTTCAAGCGCAAGTTTTTCTTCCAGTGCTTCAAGAGAGTTGGAAAGCAAATGGGTGATTCCTTGCATAAGTGCATTTTGATCTCCCCGAATGATGGCTTTGCTTGAAAGCTCGTTGATCTCTATTTGTATTTTTCGGAACCGTGATTTCAATTCAATCAACTGGACCGACTTTTGAACCAGTTCATTCAAATCCAAAAGGCCGATATTTTCAGCGGTTTGTTTTCGAGAGAATCCCAGCAAGCTCAAGACAATGTCGCGGCATCGAAGAGTGGCTTGCTCCATCTCTTTGAGATCCTCATAAGTTTCACTTTCTTTGGGTTCGTCCATCAGAAGCAGTTGTAAATAAGACAGCATTCCTGCCAAAGGGTTATTCAGTTCATGGGCAATGCTGCTGCCGATGGTTCCCAGTTCCACCAACTTTGACTTTTCTCGAATCTGGCGTTCCAGCTTCATTTCATCAGTGATGTCTTTGATCAAAAGGAGGTGCATGGAATGACGGTCAATTTTAAAGCCCAAATCATGGATCATCAGGCTGTAGAACTTTCCATCTCCTTTGGACTGAATTTGCATTTTTAAATTGATGGGTGGAGGAGTTTGCCAAACTTCGGGGTTGTCTTTGAAAAACACCCGCAAAGCATTTTCACCAAGTAGGCTTTTAAAGCTTTTTTGAGTGGCGTTTGAAAAAGCTTTGTTGGTGCGCAGAATTTCCATGGACTCATTGACCAAGCATAGGGGATTAAAAATGGCATCAAAGGTCGCATCCCATTGCTTTTTTAAACTTTCAGAGGCTTCCAATTGAAGAATGCGGTTCAGAGAAAGCGATGTGATTTCTGAAATTTCTTCGAGCAGCTCTTGTTCTCGGTCCGTGAGATTTTTGCTCCCCTTAAGACCCAGAACCAACCACGCTTTAGAAATGCCCGAAAAGGTTTGCAGGGGAATTTTTTTGATCTGTGGCAGGTCCTTGTTTTGGACCAAAGAATTTTGCTCATTAAAAAGAATGCGGGTGAAGTCTAAAGGAAGAAGTTTGGCCAAAGTTCTTTGCAAGGAAGTTTCTAAGCTGTGAACAGATTTGGCTTTCAAAACTTCAATGAGTGAATCCTCAAGAACTTTCATTCTTAGGTTTCCGATGCGCTGGTTGGCTTTTGTGACTTTCGAGCTTTTTGAGGGAACTGAATCTAGTTTTTCCAGTTCATTTTTAAGTTTTGAGTTTTGGCTGTTCAAAACTTTGAGCAAATCCAACTCTTGAATGGTTTCCGAAAGTCGCTCTAATGATTTTTCAAAAATCGTTCGATTTTGGTGAAGGTCATTGAGTTGGAGTTTTCCTGAAAATTGAGGAAAGGAAATTATAAGTTTTTGCAGTTCGAGTTTGAGATTTTCAAAGTTTTCAACCAGCCAAAGGCTGGAAGGACTTGTGGAGTGGAGTCGATTCAAAAATGGAATGGGATCCTTCAAGCGATGGATATCAAAGATAAGAACGCGAGGAGTTTCGCAGGAATCTAATTTTTGAAAAAAAAGATTTTCATCGCCCTCAAAATGAGCTTCATCTCTTTCAAGGAAAGAGGCCGTTGCGTTGTGAACAAGAACTTGTTTGGCAGTCATCACAGTTTATAAGTTTATCATGCGATGGGCGTGAGAAGCATTTCTTTGATCCCCTCGGCGAAGTGATCCCAGACCTTTGAAAGGTCCGAATGTTCTTGCTCTTCCACACAAATCACCGGAATGCTTTTTTCCTTCCAGCCGAAGCAACCTAGACTTCCGGGAGTGGGGTATCCAATGTCGCTTTTTAAAGGGTAGCCGGAGCATTCCGAAAGGGCTTTTCCAAAAGGGTGATTTTCGGGACCCGTCACCACAATGCAGGGTTCCCACGAATGAAAGTGCACAATGACAGGGGGGGAGTGTTCCTCAATCAGTTCCACCAAGGCTTGGACCTCGGGGCTTTCTAAGGGCTTTGTTCCTGGGTAGTAGCGATCTTTTGAGAATTCAGCAGACCAATTTTGAGTGGGAAAATTTCGATTCAGGTCGATGCCCTGGGAATTTGTTCTTTGGTTTGAGGAAAAACCATCAGGATTGATGCAAGGAATTAGAATCCAAGAAGGCTTGGAACCTTTGTGTTTCTGATAGGACTCACTTTTTAGCCAAAGGAGTGTCTTTTTAGCAAGCTCGACCCCTTCAGGTTCGTCGCCGTGAACGCCTCCAATCAGAAGCAGCGGGTGTGTTTTTTTGAGTTCAGAAAGGGGCTTACTGGCATAGAGCTCAATGGGAAGGCTACCGGCACTGAATTTCCATTTTGGGTCACAAAATATAGGCAATGAGCTCCTCCTTTCCACGGCGAAGCAGGTTGACCTTTGCAAGGCCTCGAGGGAAACATGTTCTCATGAGTATAGGAGCTTTTTCCACCATTGTTTTAGCAGCCGGTAAAGGTACGCGCATGAAGACCACATTGCCAAAAGTGGTGCACCCGGTTGCGGGACGTCCCATGGTTGAGCGGTCCTTGCGGGCGCTGAAAACCTTGAACCCCGAAGAGATTCGTGTGGTCGTTGGATACGGAGAAAGTTTGGTGCGGCAGGTGGTGGAACCTTTAGGCGCCATTTGTTTCAAGCAGCAGCAAATGAGAGGAACCGCAGATGCCGTTCGATCGGCAGATGTTCAAAATCTTGAGGGCAAAGTTTTGATCATCAACGGAGACCATCCTTTGATGAATCAAAAAGATTTAAAAGGAATTCTATCGGAAGCCTTTGAACAGGATTCTGCGCTTGCCGTAGTGACTTGTGAGTTGGAAGACCCGGGAAGTTTTGGTCGGGTGATTCGCAGACATGGATCTTTGCAAGCCATTGTAGAGGCCAAAGATGCCTCTCACGAAACTTTGCAAGTGAAGGAAGTAAATACGGGAATCTATGTTTGTGATGCAGAAGTGTTGCAAAAGTATCTTCCACAAATCGAATCTCGAAATGCTCAAGGTGAATTTTATTTGACGGACATTGTTTTGCTTGCCGTGCAAGATGGTGTGCGTGTGGACGGAATCAAAGCAAGTGAACGCATTGCTTTTGGAGTGAACTCACAAAGGGAGTTGGCCATGGCGACCAAAAAAGTCTTTAGAGAAAAAGCAGATCAATTGATGGACCAAGGAGTAATTCTCATGGATCCAGAAAGCACCTATGTGGAAGACTCTGTTCAAGTGGGTGCGGGAACCACACTGTTTCCAAATGTCTTTTTGCGAGGAACCACAACCATCGGAGAGATGTGTGTGGTGGAGCCCAACTCATGGTTGACCAATGCAGAGGTTGGCAATCACGTGCACATCAAAGCCGGAAGTTATTTGCAAGACTGCCAAGTTGAAAACAAATGTGAAATCGGTCCCTATGCTCATCTTCGACCAAAGACAGAGTTGGCTGAGTCTGTGAAAATTGGAAATTTTGTAGAGCTTAAAAATACAAAAATGGACAAGGGCTCTCAAGCCAAGCACTTGACCTACTTGGGCGATGCAGAGGTTGGGGAAGGGACCAACATCGGTTGTGGAACCATCACTTGCAATTACTCGGCAGACAAAAAGAAATACAAAACCATCATTGGTAAAAATGCATTTATTGGGAGTGATTCCCAATTTGTGGCGCCCGTACAAGTTGGCGATGGAGCCATTGTGGGATCGGGTTCAACCATTACCAAAGATGTTCCCAGCCATGCGCTTGCAGTGGCGCGCGCCAAGCAAGTTGTGAAAGAAAACTACGCGAAAAAATTTGAGGATAAAAAATAACCATGTGTGGAATTGTTGGATACTTGGGTTCAAAAGATCCAAAGAGTGTTTTGATTGAGGGCCTTAGAGCTTTGGAATATCGAGGGTATGACAGCGCCGGTGTGGCCATCTTGAATGATGGGCATTTCAAGCGTGTGCGGGCGGAAGGCAAACTTGCAAAGCTCTCGGAAAAGTTGGCGCACGAAAAATTTTCGGGACGTTTAGGAATTGCTCACACCCGTTGGGCCACTCACGGACCACCTGTCGAAAAGAACGCCCATCCCCATCACCACGATGGAGTTGTGCTTGTTCACAATGGAATCATTGAAAATTACGTGGATCTTAAGAATGAACTTCGCACTCGGGGAGCCACTTTTGAATCGGACACCGATTCCGAGTTGGTGGTCCACCTGATTGCAGAGGAAGTGAAGCGGACAAAAGATTTATTTGAAGCGGTGAAGAACATTTTGCCTCGCTTGGAAGGCGCGTATTCCATTGTTGCTGTGTGGGATCAACAGCCAGATCGTTTTGTGGCGTTTAAAAAAGGTCCTCCTTTGATTTTTGGTGAAGGCAAAGACGAGATGATTGTAGCCTCTGATGTTCAGGCCATTGTCAGTCACACCAAAAAAATTCTTCACTTGGAAGATGAGCAGATTCTTTTGGTTTCACAGGGTGAATTTCATTTGTTTGATCGATCTGGAAAACCTTTGCCTGTACATATGAAAGAAATTTCTTGGAGTGCAGAAAAGGCAGAAAAAGGCGGACACCCGCATTTTATGCTCAAAGAAATTTTCGAGCAGCCTCGGGCGGTGGCGCAGGCTTTGGATGCCCATGTGGATTTGTCGCACCCATCGGTTCATTTGAAATTTGGTGGAAACAAACAGATGGCCTTGGAAGATCTCTCAAAGTTTGAACGGATCTTTATTGTGGCCTGTGGAACTTCGTTTTACGCCGGTCTTGTGGGTGAGTACATGATTGAAAGACTAGCGGGTCTTCCTGTGGAATGTGACATCGCCAGTGAATTTCGATACCGCTATCCCGTGCTTCCTAAAAACTCTTTGTTCATTTCGATTTCTCAAAGTGGAGAGACCGCAGACACTTTGGCGGCAGTTCGGTTGGCCAAAGAAAGTGGAGCGAAAGTCTTGAGCATTTGCAACGTTCCAGATTCCTCTATCGATCGAGAGGCCCATGCCAGTCTTCACATGTGTGCAGGCATTGAGGTGGGCGTTGCAAGTACGAAAGCTTTTACTGCGACTTTGACATTGATGTCTCTTTTGGCCCTTCAAGTGGCAAAGCTTCGAGATCGTCTGTCCGCAGAAGATGAAAAGAATTACGTCGAAGAGCTGATTGGAACTCCTTCTCGAATGGAAACCGTATTGGCTTTCGACAGCTATTTCGAAGAGGCTTCAGAAACTCTCAAAGAAAACAAAGGCTTTTTGTACTTGGGACGGGGAGTGCATTTCCCTGTGGCCTTAGAAGGGGCTTTGAAATTGAAAGAGTTGGCGTACATGCATGCGGAAGGTTATGCAGCTGGAGAAATGAAGCATGGACCCCTTGCGCTGATTGATGAAAAAATGGCCGTGGTTGTCTTGTCTCCAAAAGATGAGCTTTATGAGAAAACCCTTTCTAATTTGGAAGAAGCTCGGGCACGTGGTGGAAAGATCATTTCCATTGGAAGTCATGGTGATGGCCGTTTGGAAGAACTCTCAGAGCATTACTTGGCTTTGCCAGAGGCTTCGTGGTTCACATTGCCTTTGTTGGAAGTGATTCCCTTGCAGCTGCTCTCGTATCATGTGGCCGCATCCTTAGGGCATGACGTGGACCAACCCCGCAACCTCGCCAAATCCGTCACTGTCGAATAAGGTGCCACGCACCTTATCGAAAGTTGCCGGTGACCTCATCTGCGGAGGTGGCGCGGCGGCGTTCGAGGGTGAAGCGAATCTCAGTGACTCTTTCAGAGCCAAAAAATCGGTTGATGCGGCGTTTGAGTTCTTCTTCCATAAACCGAAGTTCTTGAAGGCGGGCAGAACTGTTCACCCACACAATCAAGCGAGAAAACTTCAAGCTGACGGGCAAGCTGGTTTCGGCCGCGGTTTGACCGACGATTTTTTTCCAAGACTTTACCAATTTGAACTTTAAAAACTGATCCGATAGCGGTGACTTGCCATTGGCTAAGAGGCTTTGTAGAACACTGGACAAATCGGTGAGTTGGCTGTCAGGCCGTTGTTTTTTATCTGATGACATCTCCTGAAGCCTACCATGAAACCCAGGGCCTCTCAATCAGGCCTCCCGGAAAGGCGCTCCTTTTGAATGATTTAAATCCTCCCAATTCGTTTATAACCGTCGTAGGAGGCGGTCTTGCCGGATCCGAATGCGCCTATCAATTGGCCGAGCAAGGCTATGAGGTGGTTCTGATTGAAATGAGGGGGACCGGAAAGACCACTCCCGCTCACAAAACAGATCGATTGGCCGAGCTGGTGTGTTCCAACTCTTTTGGAAGCACCACAGACTATTCCGCTCCCGGTCAGCTAAAATGGGAAGCGCAAAGGATGAATTCCCTGATTTTGCAGGCCGCGGAAAAAGCCAAGGTTCCTGCGGGCATGGCGCTGGGTGTGGATCGCGAGGTTTTCGCCGCACATGTGAGTCAAACCATTGAAAATCATCCGCGCATTCGGTTGGAGCGAAAAGTGATTTCATCTTTGGATGAAATTCCACGGCCCGCGGTGATTGCCACGGGACCATTGACGGACGAGGCGCTTGCGCAAAGTCTTCGACAGCATTTTGACGAAGAATTTTTATATTTCTTTGATGCCATTGCACCAGTGATTGATGTGGACTCTATCAATCAAGACGTGGTCTTTCGCGCAGATCGATTTGACAAGGGGAATGGTGATTACCTCAATTGTCCTTTGGAAAGAGACGGCTATTTCAATTTGATCAACGAGATCAAAGCCGCGCGCAAAGTTGAACCTAAAGAATTTGAAAAGGTTCCCTATTTTTCAGGATGTATGCCCATCGAGGCCATGATTGAAAGTGGAGATCAAACACTTCGATTTGGACCCATGTCGCCCAAAGGAATTCGAAATCCAAAAGATGGAGAGAACTACTACGCCATTGTTCAATTGAGACAGGATAACCTTTCGGGCACAGCCTACAACATGGTGGGATTTCAAACCAAGATGGCTTACGGCGAACAGAAAAGAATTTTTCAAATGATTCCTGGATTGGAGGAGGCCGAATTCTTGAAACTGGGAAGCATGCACAAGAATTTGTACATTCAGTCTCCCAAAAGACTGACTCCTTATTTGAGTTCTAAAAAAGATCCATGGCTTTTTTTCGCAGGACAGATCACGGGCGTGGAAGGTTACTTTGATTCCACATGCATTGGTCTGATGGTGGCTCACTTTCTAAGTGACCAAATGAAAGGGAAGGACATTTCCCGTCCCCCGCGAGGATCAGCTTTTGGAAGTCTCCTCAATGGTATCACAGAGGACAACGATTACTTTCAGCCCACCAACATCAACTTCGGTTTGTTTCCAAAACCAGAGTTTGAATGGAAGGGAAAAAAGGAATCGAAAAAGATCAAAAGAGAACTTCAGCTTGAAAATGCGAAAAAGGAATTCTTAACCTGGGACAAAGTTCCAAGTTCTCCGGAGCAAAGTGCTTTGGAGTTGCGAAGCTAATTTTTTGCGATTGTGACTTGAAAATTCAATGAATCCCCAAGAGTTAGATTCAATTGGTCCCCAGGGTGGAGTGGACCGACGCCTTCCGGAGTTCCTGTAAAGAGCAAATCGCCGTCGCAAATTGTAAAAGAAGATTCTAGATCACTAAGAAGCTGTGTCGGTGACCAGGTCATCTCTTTGCCTTGAGTTTTTTGAGCGACGTTTCCATTGATGGTCAAAGAGAATTGAGATTCTAAAAGTTCCTCTAAACTCGAAAGTTTTTGAAAAGGGCCAATGACGGCACTTTGAGGAAAGGCCTTTGCCCGTTCCCAGGGATGGCCGCTGTCTTTGAGTTTTTTTTGAAGATCACGGGCGGTCAAGTCAAGTCCCAAAGTCCAAGCCTTCAATTGAATTTTTCCATGGTTGTCTTTGCCCAACTGAAAGACCAATTCCAGTTCGTGATGAATTTCTCCCAAAGACCACGGAAGAGAAATTTCTGTGGTTTGAGAAGCATCGACCAAGCAGCTTGGAGGTTTGAAAAAAACCACGGGATTTTCTGGGGCCGCCTCATTCAGTTCGAGTGCATGTTTGAGGTAGTTTTTTCCAATGCAAATGATCTTATCCATGACCAACTCCTTGATATCGTCCACCAGGATACTCGAATTCCGCCAAAAGGTACCTGCTTCCTTTTCCGATATGCACCGCATATCGGAAAAGGAAGCAGGTACCTTTTGGCGGGGACGTTCTTTTGAGGGATTAGTCGGCGGATTCGATGAGGGGAGAGAGAAATTGGTTGCGCTTGGAGTCGCCGACAAAGGACATGATTTTTTTGTACAAGCGTTTGTCGTTGATCAATTCGCCCAAGGTGCCGTCGCCTTCGTCAATTTTCTTTAAGATGGAATTGAGGCGCATCAAGGTTTCCTGCTCGGCGGTCACAAAAAATTGGTCCATGCTTTTGCTGGTGTTGGTGAGGTTCTTGACCAGTTTCTGACTGTTGTTTTCGTGGTTTAGGTTTTTCAAGAGAATGTTCAACTGCTCGATCACATCGCCCACTCCACTGAGTTTTTCACTTTCGGAAGCAATCTGATCTATAAAATCCGAGGTTTCACCTGGAGTTAAACTTTCGCCATCTTTTAAAGGAGGCGCTGAGGCCTTGCCCGGAGTGATGTAGACATATTTGTCGCCCAGGGCGCCTTGAGTTTTAACCGAGGCATTGGAACCAGCAGTGATCTGATTTTGATATTCCTGATCCACATCCATGGTCACTTCCAGAAGACCAGAAGGCAAAAACCGAATTTGATTGATGTTTCCAACCGGAAATCCCATCAATGAAACCACAGATCCTTTTGAAAGACCTTGAACCTGATCGAATGCTACTTTGAGTTGATAAGTCTTTCGAAAGAACAGTTGATCTCCACCCAGAACTAAAATGGAAATCACCAAAACAACCAATGCGATGAGGGAAAAGATTCCAACTTTAATTTGTGTCCGATAGCTGGCTTCCATTACTTGCCCCTTTCTCCATCAATGAATTTTTTAAGGTAACCCTCTTTTTGATTTTCCAATTCATCTCGAGTTCCTTGAGCTTTGATTCTTCCATCTTCAATCAAACAAAAGCGATCACAAACCGCGAATGCGGTAGGCATGTCATGGGTGACCAAAATGGAAGTCACGCCCTTTTTTTTCATACGCAAAATCATTTCTTGAATTTTCAATGTGTTGTAGGGGTCTAATCCTGCCGTAGGTTCATCATATAAAATGGCTTTGGGTCCAATGATAATGGATCTGGCCAAGCCCACGCGTTTTTGCATTCCACCAGAAAGTTGATTGGGGTAGAGATTTTCATTCCCACTCAGTCCGAACTCTTCCAGCTGTTCCGAAATCTTTTCTTGAATTTGGTTTTCATTCAGGTCGGTGTGTTCTCTGAGGGGGAAAGCCAAGTTTTCAAAGATGGTCAGGGAATCAAACAAAGCTCCGTTTTGAAAAACATAGGCCACTTTGATGCGAACATGGGTGAGTTGAGACTCCGAAAACTTTGTGATGTCTTCCCCGTCGATCATGATTTGTCCACCGTCAGCTTTTTCAAGACCAATCAGGCTTCGAAGCACCACGGATTTTCCAACTCCAGAACCGCCCACCAAACCTAGGCATTCGCCCTTGTTGACGGAGAAAGAAATGTCCTTATGGACAGTTTTTCCGCGGAAAGACTTTTTAAAGCTTTTCACATCGATCAAAGCCATTGTTCAACCACCCAAAAAGCTTTCGTCAGAAAGTAATCTCCCACCAAAATAAAAATGGAGGAAGTGACCACAGACTTTGTAGTTGCCGAACCTACACCTCGAGTTCCTTCTTCCACATTCAAACCGTAGTAGCAGGCCACCAAAGAAATGACGATGGCAAAAAATGGAGCCTTGGCAAAACCCGAAAAGTAATCGGTAAGGGTGATCGTTTCAAAAATTTTTTGCATGTAAAACTGAGGATCCAATCCCAAATCGGAGGATCCAACAAGCATGCCCCCAGCCACTCCAATAGCATTGGCAATGGCAACCAAAAGGGGAATGGAAAATAAACAGGCCACAACCCGCGGGATCACAACTTTTTTAATGGGCGAAGTCCCCAGGGCTCGAAGAGCATCGATCTGCTGGGTCACTGTCATGGATCCAATTTCAGAAGTGATCCCTGCACCCACTCGGGCAGCAAGCATCAAGCATGTGAAAACGGGACCCATTTCACGAATGATGGAAAGAGAGACAATCTTCGGCACGTAAAGCTTTCCGCCAAATTTTTCCAAACCCAATCCAAACTGAAGGGCCATGACCATTCCCGTGGATGCCGCCGTGATAAATGCAATGGGAAGAGATTTGAGTCCGACCTGATAGATCTGTTCAATGGTCAGTTTTGTGGGAAAGGGCCAAGTCCACAACTCTTTAAAAACTTCAATGCTCAACAGAGTGGTTCCACCAAGAAATTGAATGAAGTTTCTAAAGTAAGTTTTCATGGCGCTTTAAAACTTTTTAAAAATTGATCAAAAGTGGGATGGTCTTCGTCGAAATGGTTTTTGCTGGCAACAAATGCCAAACTGAAAAGGCAGTCTTTTGTTTTAAAATTGATCATTTCCACCATTACGTTTTTCTTGGGATCTGTGGGTTCGCCACGACTTTGGAGCGCCGGTTGACCGGACTGTGTAACGCTTTTTTGCTCGATCAGTTTTAAATCTTGAGCTTTGAAACTGGTGGCAGCGGCTTCTTTCAATCGAATGTGAGAGATGTCTCCACACTCAGAAAGGTAGGTGATGATGGATTTGCTTTTTGAGTGAATCCAAGTTTTATCTGCACTGGGTGCGGATGCCATTTCTTTAAATGGTGAAGAGGGAGAAGTATAGGAAACATCCGTCGCCGTTGTTACCGGCGAAGGACCTAAATTCACAGAGATGCACGAACTTAAGCAAAAGCTTAAGAGCAGCAACGACCCTATCTTAAGAGGTATCAAGTTGGTTAATCTCATGGTGTTTCCTCTAAAAAACCTTTCGGATTTCAAGGACATGAAGTTGAACTCTTTAAGAGCTCGCTCGTCTTTGGTCGGAAAAGTCTTAGGTCGCGTTAGCCCTCTGGTCTGTCACAGATTTGGCGGCACAACAACAGATAAAGTCAAAACCCATGGGTCTAGGCCCACCTTATTTCAAGCACTTAACCCAAATAAAACTTGGCACCAAGTCTGCTTTCAAAGAAGGAAGAGGGAGAGTCCATATTGTGAAGTCTTTTGGAATACAAGTCCTTGGTCTTGCAGCACTGTTGATGTTTGTTTGCCCTGCTTTTGGGCAAAGCGGACCTGACGTTTCCATTTCAGAACAGGATGAAACCACTCACCTGGAATTCTCTGGGTTGTCCAAATGGAATTATGATTTGGTAGAGGGCAAAGGACAAAGCTTGGTTCTTACTCTTCCAAGCCTCAGTGAGAGTGCCGAGAACAAACTGCGTAAGTACTCGGATCGATTCGTGGATCGCATCAACGTCCGTCGCGTGGAAGGCCAAGTTCAATTGGAATTTGGACTTAAGGAAAAGGGAATTGAATATTTCGATTACATGACGGATGAGCCTTCACTTTTGATCGTGGACCTTTACACCAAAGCCAAGCCTGTTGTGGAAGCGCCTAAAAAATTGCCGCGCAAAAAAGTGGCTGCTCAGAAGAAGGGCGATAAAAATGCATTGGGATACACAAAGATTGAAGCCACAGGGGATCAAGGTCGAACTCCTGCGTCCGGAGAGCTTTTGGTGGTAGAAAAAGAAGATCCTTCGGCATCATTGGAAAGACGTTTTGGAGCCTTTGATGCAAGTGATGAGGACTATGGTCGCTTTCAGATTAAAGACTATGAAATCGATGAGAATGCGATCATTGCTTCCCGACAGAACATCTATTTGAAATTTCCTCCTCTTATGATGCCTGTCAGCCGTTTGGATTATTGGATCAAGAACCAGCCGGAATTTGTGATCAAACCCAATAAGAGCAAAGAAACCAAAGAGGCTGAGCTTCTTTACAACCTGTACTTGAGAGGTCGAGAAGCTGTCTTCCTTAAAACCTACCAGTATTTTGAGGGCCAATATCCGAACTCAAAATATTCCGAAATTCTTCAAAATCTTGTAGCTGATGTTTATCTCCGCAGGTGGAAAAAAGATGGAAAAAAGAAAGATTATGAATTTGCTCGCGATCAACTGTCTGATCTGATTCAACGCTTCAAGGATTCGCCGATCACACAAAGAAATCAGTTTATTTTGGCCTATGCCACTCTTGAAAGAGGGGAGGCCCTCCCGGCCTTAGAAGTCATTCAAAAACTTATCGACCTGTATCCCAAGTCTCCTGAAGTTCCCTTCCTTAAGATGGCAGAAGCAGAGTGTCTATTGAAATTGAAAAAGTATGAAGATGCCACAGCCGTTTATGACAAAATCATCAAAGATTACGCGGGAACCTCTTTTGCTCGCCAGGCCGCGTACCGCAAAGGCGACGTGGCCATGAGATCTGAGTCGTGGAATGAGGCTTCAGACATTTACAAATCCACCCTTAAGGACCTGAGTGGCAGTGAAAAAGATTATCCCAATGCGCACTTCAACCGGGGAGAGGCCTTGTTCTGGATGAAAAAGTACAAGGAAGCTGCCGGTGAGTTTGCGGAGTTCATTCGACTTTTTCCAGGTCATGAATATGGAGCCTACGCCATGACCAGAGTGGGAGAACTTTTTGCCATTCTTGGAGCTTCAAAGCAACGAGTGATGGGTGCATATCTCGAAAGCTACTTTAGATACCCCAATGAGCCGGGCGCAAAAGTGGCTCGCATTCGAATGCTCTCCGAAAAAATGAAGGGAATGAAAGACAAGGCCTTTGATAAGGCATTGGAAGAGATCTCACAATTGCAGAAAGAATTGACCCTGGAAGATCTCAGAGAGTTTGTAACCATTTTAGTTTCAGAAGGGTACGAGTCACGCAATGAGTTCGAACAGTCCTTTAAATTGCTTTCCACCTTTTATCAAAAAAATCCGAACTCCAGGTACCGTGAGACCATCCAGAAACGCGTTCGAAGAAACATTGCCAATGAAATTAAGCGCAGGGTGGAAGAGAACGATTACCTCAACGCCTTGAAGTATTACGAAGAGTATTCAAAGACCTGGTTGCAAAAGTCCGATCGCTTGGACATTGAGTTTTACAAGGCTCGGGCCTATGAATCCGCCGGAGTTTTTGATGAAGCCTTAAGAATTTACAAGCATGTTCTGACCCGATTTGAGCACATGAAGGGCACCGAAGAAGAGAAACGACGTCGCGTGGAAGAGAATCTTCCCAGTGAGGATCAAGTTCGTCTTCGAACGGCTAGGGTTTTGAGTGATCAAAGGAATTATGTGGAAGCCTATCAGTCTTTGAAAAAGATCGAGGACCCCAAAAAGCTTCCAGATCGAGAGCGTCTGGAGCGCACTCAATTGATGGCCGATTTATGGATTCAAAAAGGGGATTACAAGGATGCTTCGGACGCACTCGATCTTTTGATTGGAGATAAAGCCGCTGAGAAAAAACAGTTAAGCTACGCTTTGGTGAAGCAGGCTCAAGTAAAATCTCAATTGAAGTCTTGGGAAAGTGCCTTGAGTTTTGCAGATCGTGCCTTGCAGGCCGAATCCGAAGATTTGCAGCTGCGTTCAAAAGCTTATGACGAAAAGGTTAAAGCCCAATTGAAATTGGGATTGAAGGCCTCAGCCATTGCAACTCTGCAAGAAGAGCTTGCAGAATTTGAGGGTAAAATGCCGACGGAATACACCCGTTATCAACTGGGAGATTTGCTCTTTCAACAAGGGGATCTAAAAACGGCTGAAAAGGTTTGGGCTCCATTGAAAGATGCGAAATCTGGAGTGCTCTGGAAGATCGCCGATGAAAAACTAAAATCTGCAGATTTTACCAAAAGCTACAGCCGTTACATTGATCGAATTCCAGCAATGTCGAGCCAAGATGAAGGAAATCAAAATGCAAAGTGACCTAATCCTTTCTGTAGACCTACAGATGAAAAAACTTTTGAAGATGACCGAGAATGTGGCTCAAGGACGGGCGACCATTCTGATCACAGGAGAAAGTGGAACGGGGAAAGAACTCTTGTCACGTTTCATTCACGCCAAGTCTTCTCGTTCTCAAAAGCCTTTTGTGGCGGTGAACTGTGCGGCACTTCCTGAGGGACTTCTGGAAAGTGAGCTCTTTGGGTATGAAAAAGGAGCGTTTACAGGAGCCGAATTTCGAAAGATTGGAAAATTTGAACTGGCAAACAATGGGACATTTCTTTTGGATGAAATCAGTGAGCTTCCGTTGCTTCTTCAGGCGAAGCTCTTGCGCGTCCTTCAAGAGGGAGAGTTGGAACGATTGGGTGGAAACGGACCCATTCCTGTAAACATCCGTTTGATTGCTACGACCAACAGACCCTTGGAGGAAATGGTAAAGAATGGAAGCTTTCGTCAGGACTTATATTACCGCTTGAACGTGATTCCTTTGAAAGTTCCTTCACTGAGATTTCGTCCGAAAGATGTGGAGTATCTGGCCCGCATTTTTTTGGAGGCCTACTGTCAGCGCAATGAAAAACCAAACAAAGAGTTTACTCCGCAGGCCATTCACAAATTGAAGGCCTACGAGTGGCCTGGAAATGTTCGTGAGCTGCAAAATTTGATCGAACGCTTGGTGATGACCTGTGAGGAAGATCTTATTGATGCCCATCACATTCCCATTGATGAACCAGAAAAAACAGAAGCCACCGACTTTGAGGCGGGAATGACGCTGTCAGAAGCCGAGCGACTTTTGATTATGAAAACTTTGGAGCACACCAGTCAGAACCGAACTCGCGCTGCGGATCTTCTGGGGATCAGTATTCGAACTCTTCGAAACAAATTGAACGAATATCGAAAGGAAGGTCTCATTGAGCCAAATTTACGATAAAACCGCTCAAGCTTTGGCCGCGTCACTTAAGATGAGGTCTTTGAGGCACAACATCACGGCCTCGAATATTGCAAACGCCGAAACGCCTGGGTTTAAAGCAAAAAAATTGGACTTTGAAAATGCTTTGGCTCGAGCTGTGGATTTGGATGGACTTCGTGGAATGACAACCTCCAACCCAGAGCATTTTGTGGTGGGTGGGGGATCTGTTGGAGAAGTGAGGGCAGACATTTATGACAATCCGGATGGTGCGACCACCAATGATGGGAACACTGTGGATCTGGAAGCAGAAATGGCCACTCTTCAAGAGAACAGCATTCTTTACAAGGCGGCACTTCAATTGATGAACAAAAAGCTGGGATCACTCAAATATGCAGCTTCGGATGGAGGGCGCTGATAGATGGATTTTTCAAGCTCATTAAGAATATCTTCGTCAGGTTTGTCCGCGCAGCGAATGCGGATGAATACAATTTCTTCAAACATCGCCAACATCAACACCACCAAAACTCCAGAGGGTGGTCCCTACAGACGTAAAGATGTTGTCTTCGAAGCCATGCCGGATTTCAGGACTTTTGGTGAGATGGTCACCACTCGGCCAGATGAAAATCTGCAAAGGGTTCAAGTCACGGATGTGACCGTGGATCGAAAGGCGCCGCTTTTAAAGTATGAACCCAATCATCCAGAAGCAAATGAAGATGGTTATGTGGCTTATCCAAATATCAATTTGATGGAAGAGATGGCGAATATGATTCAAGCCACTCGATCTTACGAGGCGAATGTCTCGGCGATCCAAGCGTCAAAAGATATGGCAATGAGTGCCCTAGAGATTGGTAGGTAGTCGAGGAAAATTTTTCTATAGGGAATGGGATAGGCTCTGATAAAATAAAACTGAGGGGAATTAAGCCATGGACGGTTTAACGATTTCAAATTCAGATGCCCTTTTGAAACAAGGGCAGACACTACGTCAAATTGATCAGTCAAAGATCAATGGTGGCATCAAAGCTCCTGAAATGGGGCCTTCGGCATCCGATGGTGCACAACAAACATTTTCGGCCACTTTGAAAGATGCAATCAACCAGGTCAATGCCCTTCAAAAGGCTTCTGACATCAAGATGCAAGAACTTGCAACGGGAAAAACAAAAGACATTTCCGAGGTCATGATCACTGCGGAACGTGCAGATATTGCTTTGAAATTGATGGTTCAAGTTCGGAATAAAATAATCGACGCTTATCAAGAAATCATGAAGATGCAGGTGTAATCGATGCAGAAGTTTTTTGGCCATTTGGTCACGCAGTTTAGAGAGTTCTTTAAGACACTGACGCCTGTAAAGCGCATGTCCGTCATGGCATCCGGAGTTGTCATCGTCGTTGCGATGGCAATTTTATCTGGAGTCTTGATGGGGACAGACCATGCCCCACTTTTTAAAGATATTCCTCCAGACCAATTGCCGTTGATTGTAGATCAACTTCAAAAGCGTGGAATCAATTTTAAAATTTCAGAGGACAGCAAAACAATCCTTATTCCTGCGGAATTGATTCCCTCCACTCAAATGGCCTTGATGACCGAAATTGGCGGCGCCAAAGTGGGGCAAGTGGGTCTTGAGATTTTTGACAAACAAGATTTTGGAACGACCTCATATGCTCAAAAGATCAATTATCAAAGAGCCCTGCAAGGGGAGTTGGTTCGATCCATCAACACTCTGGATGCGGTCAAACAATCCAAAGTGATTTTGGCCCTTCCACCAAAGAAGACTTTTCTTGAGGAGTCCGGACAGCCTTCGGCTTCGGTGGTGGTCGAGATGCACCCTGGAAAAAATCTGACCTCTGAACAGGTTCGAGGAATTACCTTTCTGGTTTCCAGTGCTGTTGAAAACATGGATGCCGATCGAGTGACTGTTGTGGATTCTCGCGGGAAGATGTTGTCTTCAAAATATTCTGCGGATTCTGCGATCACCGGTGAACTGCTGGATCTAAAACGCAAAGTGGAATTGAATTTGTCAGATCGCATCGAAGGCATTCTTTCCAAAGTGGTGGGTGCAGGAAAAGTCATTGCGAAGGTGGATGCCAGCTTGAATGCGAAGTCTGTAGTTATGACCGAAGAAGAAGTGGATCCAGAAGCCACCGCTCTGCGAAGTTCACAAACAGAAGAAGAAGTTTTGGATGGAGCGCGAACCAACCCGACAGGAGTTCCCGGTGCTCGAGCGAATCTTCCTGGTGCGGATCAAAACGGACAGGTGGGATTCAGTCAAAATGTTCGTAAAGAATTAAAGACTTCCAATTTTGAGGTTCCAAAGACCGTTCGCAACGTCAAAGAAGCTGCGGGTGGGGTCGAGAGACTATCTGTTGCCGTTCTAGTGGATGGCAATATGACCTCCAAGAAGAATGACGACGGAACCTCTGAGGATGTTTGGCAGCCAAGAAGTCCAGAGGAGATGAAAAAGCTCGAGCAGATTGTGAAGAATGCAATCGGATTCAACGCCGCTCGTGGAGACTCGGTCACCATCGAGAACATTGCTTTCCAATCTGAAGATTTCACCGAGGCTCAGAAAATACTTACGACTTTGGAAAGAAAGAAGCTCCTTCATGCATTGATGAAGTGGGTGTTGATTGGGGTCAGTTTGGTGCTCTTCTTCTTTATGGTGGTTCGACCCTTCGTTCGATGGATCACTGACTCATTTCAAGACACCGTGGAGGACATGTTGCCTAAGACCATTGAAGAACTGGAAGAGTTGCAGAGCGTAGACAACTCTCTTCCTGGGATGTCTGGAGCCTTACCTGTCTTAGAAGAATCCATTGATCCAGACAAAGCGGAAAGTGAGCTGCTTCGAGAGAGAATCGTGAGTATAATGGAACAGGATGAAGAAAAGGCCGCAGGCGCATTTAGCCTTTGGCTTTCTCGGAAGGACATGTGATGGCTATTAAGTTAAATAAATTAGAAAACATTCGTTATGAAGACCTTCGAGGTTTTGATAAGGCTGCAATTCTAATGAACTACATGGGCCCAGAAGCTGCAAAAACTCTTTTTCGACACATCGATGATGCGGACATTCGAAAGCTCATCAACATCATGGGACGATACCGAATCGTTCCGGTTGAAGTGACAAAGAGGGTCTTGGAAGAATACTACGAAATGATCAGTGAATCCCAAGAGTATATCTTTTCGGACAGCACGGGCTCCAAAGACACCGTCATTGAAGCCGTGGGTGAAGAGCGCGCTCGTGGAATTCTTGGTCACTTGTCAGCCAATGCACCTTCCAGTCGTACTCTTGAAAGTCTTGAGATGGTGGATGCCAAATCACTTTCAAACTTTTTGATCAACGAGCATCCTCAGACAATTTCTGTGATCTTGGCCCATTTGGAGCCGGAGAAGAAAGGTGAGGTCCTCAAGCGTCTTCCCGAATCCTTGCAAGCGGAAGTGGTCTTGAGGCTTTCAAATCTAGATCATGTGGCTCCTGAATTGATTGCTGAAGTGGATCGAGTTTTGAAACAAGAGCTTTCAACCGTGGGAACTGTGGAGCAGTCTGCTCTGGGTGGAGTTCAGCCGGTTGCGGAAATGCTCAACGTTATGGATAAAAACACAGAGTCTGCGATCATGTCTCGAATTGAGGAAAAAGATCCGATTCTTGCTGAAGAAATTCGAAAACTTATGTTTGTCTTTGAAGACATCATTAAAATTGATGACAAAGGAATTCAAACTCTTCTTAAGGAAGTTCCAAACGACAAGCTACTATTGGCATTGAAAACAGCAAACGAAGAAATTCGATCGAAGATTTTCAAAAACATCTCTCAGCGTGCCGCGAAGCTTCTTCAAGACGATTTGGCCAATATGGGCCCAGCACGTCTGTCCGATGTGGAAGGTGCACAGGTGGAGATTGTGAACGTTGCTCGAAGATTGGAGCAGGAAGGAAAGATTCTGATCGCAAGAGGCGGATCAGAAGATGCACTCGTTTAATTGAAAGAAGTGGAAAGACATGGAAGTCTTTAAAAATATCATTCGTAGAGAACGCGCTGAAGAAGAAGTCTTGGCTTTTGAACCCCGTGTTCTAGAACTTGAGCTGAGCGATTCTGCCAAAGTTTACCTCAATGAGGACAATCGAAAAAAATCTGATTTTGTTATGGCGGATTTGATGGCCAAGCAAACGGGCGTGGAAGAAGTGGAATCTCAAAGCCACAAAGACATGGTCGAGCAAGAAGTGCTTGAGCGCCTGAAAGAAGTTCAAGAGGCAACCTATCAGGAGGCTTTTGCTCTTGGTAAAGAAGAGGGATCCAAGCAGGCCTTTGAAGCGGTTAAAGCCGAGTTGGAAGAAAAGATTTCTCAGTTCGGAGAATTGATCGAACAGCTGCGATCTTTGCGTTCTGAAGTTTTGAAACATCATGAAAAAGAAATTATCGAGATGGTGTTTAGCATTGGAAAGAAAATCGCATTGAAAGACCTTTCCGAAGACTCTTCTGTGATCAAAGATCTTGTGGAGGAGTTGGTGGATGAGAGTGAGAAGGACGAAGAAATTAAAATTTTTCTTTCTCCACACGATCATGCCTTTGTTTCAGAACAGATTTCATCGGGAAATTTCAAGTTTCCAGATCTCAACCGTTTGAAATTGATTTCGAAAGAAGCCATGACCAGCGGAGGCTGCCTGGTTCAAACACGCTTTGGATCCATTGATTCTCAAGTGGAGCAGCGGGTGGAAAACGCTTGGTTGGCTCTTCAGGGAAAACTTCCAAGAACAGATGACACTGTGGTGGAAGAGGACCCTGTTTCTGATGACAATTCTGGATCTGAAGAGGGTGAATCTTGATCGACTTTGGAAAATACTTAAATACACTTTCGACCGCTCGTCTTGAAAGAGACTTGGGAACTGTGACAGAGGTCAAAGGGCTTTTGATCAAAGGCTTTATTCCCGAAGTTTCCTTAGGCAGTGTCTGCGAGGTCTTTCCCATTCATGGCAAAGAGGGCGCACTTTGTGAAGTGGTGGGTTTTGAGGGGCCTCAAGCCCTAATGATGCCATTGACCCCTCTTCAAGGGGTGGGCCATGGCTCTTTGATTGTATTGAAGGAAACTTCAGCGAAGCTTGGCCTTTCAGATGAACTTTTGGGCCGCGTTTTGGATGGTCTTGGCCGTCCGATGGATCGCAAAGGAAATGTGATTTCTGAGGTCGAACGCAGCATCTATGCCGACACGGTCAACCCATTGGACCGGCCACCCATTGATGAAGTGATGGGACTGGGAGTGCGCTCCATTGATGCCTTTGCCACTTTGGGCCGTGGCCAGCGCGTCGGAATTATGGCGGGATCGGGCGTTGGAAAGTCTGTTCTTCTGGGGATGATGGCAAAGAATGCAAATGCGGACGTGAACGTCATAGCGATGATCGGAGAGCGGGGACGGGAAGTGCGCGAATTTGTCGAGCACATTTTGGGGCCAGAAGGTCTTAAAAAATCTGTGGTTGTTGTTGCGACGAGTGACCAAAACGCCTTGATGAGAACTCGAGCGGCCTTTGTGGCCACCACAATTGCCGAGCACTTCAGCGCTCAAGGCAAAAACGTATTGTTGTTTATGGATTCGGTCACCCGTTTTGCTATGGCCCAAAGGGAAATTGGTTTGAGTGTTGGAGAGCCCCCCACTTCAAAGGGTTACACACCCAGCGTTTATTCCCTTTTGCCAAAATTGTTTGAAAGAGCAGGGCGTTTTGAAAACAACGGCAGCATTACGGGACTTTATACGGTTCTTGTGGAAGGGGACGATTTTAATGATCCCATCAGTGATGCGGTTCGATCCATTGTGGATGGTCACATTGTATTGACTCGTCAATTGGCTCAAAAGGGACATTTTCCCGCCGTGGATGTTTTGCAAAGTGCTTCGCGGGTGATGAGACAGGTTGCCGGAGACGATCAAGTAAAGTTGGCTTCGTTTCTTAAAGAACTGTTGGCCATATACAAGGAATCCGAAGACTTAATCAACATTGGTGCTTACAAGAGTGGGCAAAATAAAAAGTTGGATCTTGCAATTCAATTGAAGGATCACATCGACGGATTTTTAAGGCAGGATCTCAATGAATCTCAAAGCTTTGAAGAAACTCAAAGTTTAATGGCTCAGTTGGTCACGTGACATGGGGTTCAAATTTTCCCTTGAAGCTGTATTAAAGCATCGCAAACGTTTGGAAGACGAAGCTCACGTGATTTTTGCCGAAGCTCAAGCTCGCCTGACAGAAGCTAAAGAAATTCTTCAATCTTACTACAATTCCATTGATCAAAATCGAGAGGACATTTCAAGGCTTCAAGCTTCAAATCAAAAAAATGCAGTCCCACTGATTTTGGAGAAGGAATCTTTTATTTCGGGGCAAGGCCTACGTATTGAGCAGCATCGAAAATTGATGAGACAGTTGATTCAGGACCTGGAGGAAAAGCAAGAAGCTTACCTTCTGGCCTTGAGAGAACGTAAAACTCTCGAGAAACTAAAAGAAAAGAGAAAGCGAGAGTTCGACATGGAAGTCGCTCGGAGAGAGGCTCTCGAACTGGATGAGATTGCAACGATCAGAGCAGGAGGCCGGCGTTGAGTTACCAAGATCATTTTAAAAAAACGAAGGCGGCCAAGTCACAGCCGGTTTCTCTTTTTAAAAAATCATTGTCTGAAGAACAGGTGGAAGCAGAGCTTCGAAAAGCTTTTGGCTTGAAGCAGACTCCCGAAGTTCGAACGAAAAAAAATCAAAAGAAGATCAAAGTGAAAAAGAAATCCGGAAAATCTTTCCCCATCTATCCCATTGCTTCCTTTGCGGCACTGATGTTGGGTGTGATGAGCTACAAAATTATGCCAGAGCCCTTTGAAAAGGTTCTTTCTAAAGTCGAGTTTCAGTGGATTGGGACTGCAGACGCCAAGTCTAAAGACTCCGTCGAGGGGAAAAAGTCTCCTAGCTCAGAAGCCAAAAAAGAGGAAAAGTCTGCCGCCACAGATTCCCATGGAAAGGTCGAGGGCGGTCACTCTGAGGCCAAAGATGTTTCGGAAGACACCAGTTATCTCAGTAAGTTAAAGGATCGAAGTGCAGAATTGGATTTGCGTGAAGCCGAGTTGAACCAGTTGGAAGAGGAATTGCAAAGACAAAGAGTTGAGATTGAAAATCGCATTGTGGAGCTGAATAAGATTCGCGATGAGATTGGAAGCAAGTTGGAAGACCGTGTTCAAGCGGATGAAGGAAAGGTTAAGAAGCTCGTGGAACTTTACTCGACCATGAAACCCAAGCAAGCTGCAAAGATCATCGAGTCGGTGAACCGAGATCTTGCGGTTGAAGTCTTGGCCAACATGAAAAAGAAAAGCGCTGCGGACATCATGAACGTTTTGGATGACAAAGTTGCAAAAGAACTTTCCGAACGGTTGACTGGTTACAAAAGACGGCCAGCAAGTTCGAACTAGAGGGAATGTAAGTGGAATTGGGATTGAACTTAAATAATTTTGCCGACATGAGACCCGAGCGGTCCAAGGGAACTTCCAGTTCTCGGCAAAATCCTGTGTCTTCGAAAGACTCAGGGAATCAATCTCAAGATGCAGCATCTTTTAAAAGTGAACTTAAATCGAAGAGTACCTATTCAGACTCTCAAGGAAAGCAAAAAGACGTTGCTCAAAAATCAAATTCACAAAAATCAAACGTACGAAGTGATGCTCCTACGGATGGAGGGAATCAAGCAGAGGTTTCGCAATCTGTGAATTCTCAGTCCGCAAACGGCGAGGTCAGCCAACAGTCTGCGGAGTATTCTCAACAAAATTTTGCAGAAAAGCCTATGGGAGTTCCTGGTCCTGGAATTGATGGACCGGCAATGGGAGTTTCGCCCGTTGATGTTGAGCGCGTCATCCCTGAAAATAAAGTCACCGTTGCGGCAACAGGACCTGAGAAGGTGGATTCGCGGGCCGTGGACAATCTGACTCGTCGAGTGGCTTGGCAAAGATTTCTTCAAAAAATGAAATCTGAGCTGGATGTTTCTGCAGAAGAAATTTTGGTGGCCTTTGGAAGTTTGACTCAAGCCGAGCTGGCTATGCCTCCAGAGAAAAACATTGATAAATTGGTGGCCAGTCTCAATTTAGATCCTGAGCAAAGCAAAGTGGCCACACAGCTTTTTACAAATCTGATGGAAAAGACAGGTTCTCGCCCATTGGCTCAGGAGCTGCAAACTTCAGGAAGAGACATTGATCTCACGGTGATGAGTCAGAGAGAGCAAGATCAAAGAAAGATGTCTTCGGCTCTCGAGAAAATGAATGAAACTTTCTTTATGAAGCCAAAGATTCCTCAGCAAAAAGAGGGCATGGCGACCACATTGACGGAAAAGGAACTTCAAGCTCTTCAAGCGATGCGACCTGATCAGCCTCTTCGGGAAGTTTCACTTCAAAGCGGTGAAGCGGTTCAACCGAACCTGTTGGAACGAATGTCTGCGGTCAGTGAAGACGAAGGCAAACGCATCCTTGCTCAATTGGCTCAACAAAATGCAGCCAAGGCCGCACAGGGAGAAGATTCTGGAGAGGTTTCGGAAACTTCTGAAAACTCGGATCAAGAAGGTGCCTTGTCTGCATTGATGGCCAAATTGAATGGATCCGCGAATCCTGCTTCTGCGGTCTCGACACCACAGGCCCCGGTTTCCGCATCCGTTTCCAAAGCCCCAACGGAAGACACTTTGACTCAGTTGTTTAAGAAATCCATTCAATCGGTCGGTTCGGGAGAGGCCACTGGAAAACCTCATTCCGACAAGGGCGGATCTGAGAATCTGGATCAAAATGGAAACTTTCAATCAGAGGCCGGATTAGCGAGTGCATCGATCGCAGGCGCCTCAGCCATTGCACAAAAATCTGGTGAATTTGATCAAGTCATGAATGAAATTCAATTGGGATTGGATCCCAAAGATGGATCTGTAGAGCGTTTGACCAGCGAAGATTTGATTCAAAAGACTCAAGTCATGATTCGTGACGGTGGCGGAGATGTAAAAGTGATCTTGCAACCGGAAGGTTTGGGCGAAGTGGCCATGAAAGTCAGCGTGAATGGCGACAAAGTTAACGTGGAAATGGTTACGGAAAGTGATGCGGCCAAAAAGATTTTAGAAAAAGGCATGGCGGATTTAAAACATCATTTGCAGGCCAGCCAATTGAATCTTGAATCCATCAAGGTGGATACGGCTTCCAACATGGGACAACAGTTGGAGCAACAGTTCCAAGATGCTCAACGCCAGCAAGCATTTAATTTTATGCAAGAGTTTAGACAGGACAATCAGCAATTTAGACAAGGGTTTATGGACCAACCATCTGCGCGAAATTACCGTTCACAATCGGATGCACAGGCTCCAGAAGTCTCAAGCACTCCACCGGCAAAGGGCGCGCAAGGGCGACGCCTGAACTTGGTGGCTTAAGGAAAGAAGGGTTTTAGATGTCCGTATTTGGTGTCAAAACAGGAGCAAAAGCGTGGTCGGAAGCGCCTCAAAAAACCGATTTCAAATCGGATGGGCGTCAGTCGATCAGTGCTTCAGACAAAGCTCAGCTTTTTGATGGCCAGGATTTGGGAGAAACCCTCAATAAGGTCGCAGATCCAAACTATGTGGACACCAGCAAGAAATTGCGAACTGTCGGAAACAATCAGTTGGATAAAGATGCATTTATGAGTCTGCTTTTGACTCAAATGAAGAACCAAGATCCAACAAATCCGCTGAAGAGTCATGAGATGGCGGCTCAGCTGGCGCAGTTCACCTCACTTGAAAAATTAACCAACATTGATTCTGGAATTGAAAAGCTGAACACCGCAAAAGATCCTTCAAAGAACTTTGATGCATTGAGCTTTATCGGAAAGTCTGTTGTGACCGATTCTTCGGAACTCAATCACTCCAATGTGAACGAGATGCATGACCTCAACTTTAAGTTGGCGGGAACTGCGGTAAAGGCGGACATTCAAGTAAAAGACGCCAGCGGCAATGTGGTAAGGAATCTCAGCATGAACAATTTGGCTTCAGGCAAAAACACTTTCAACTGGAATGGAGTGATGGATGACGGAACTCCGGCTCCAGTGGGAGATTACACCTTTAGTGTGACAGCGAAATCTTCCAATGGATCTAAGATTCATACGGAAACTCGATTTGAAGGTGTGGTGACCGGAGTGAATTTCACATCCAAAGGTCCACAAGTGATGGTTGGAAAACAAGTGATCGATTTGGCCGATGTAAAAACTATTTCGGATCCAAAACTGATGAATCAGCAAAAGTCTGATTTGATGCCCCAACAAAAAGGGCCGCTTCCCATTCCAAACACACAAGGGCAGGTAAAGCCTGAAGAGGGAAAGAGTGGATCCAAGGCGGCAAAGCTTTCTCAGGGAAATATTAATGATTTGGCAATGACTCAAGGATTGATCAATAAGCTCTCTCAAGAGGGAGCCAAAGCAGGGATGGGGAATGAAGGCGGATAAGCTCATCCAGAATAAAATTGATTCCGTTGGAATCAATGACAACCAACCTCAGGGTCCCAAGAAGGGGATTCTGAAAGGTGAATTTGAAGCGGCATTGAAGTCGCTTCGTGAGAGTGTGCAAAGTGGAGTCCCTAGCACAGAGCCCAGTTCAAAGGCCGCACCTCTCAAATTTTCGAATCATGCAATTGAACGGATGAGAGCGCGTGGTCTTGCGTTTTCACCAGAGCAGTTGGCAAGAATAGAACAGGGTGTGGAAAAAGCGGCTAGGAAGGGCGCTCAAAACACTTTGCTTTTGTCGGAAGGGTCGGCACTGATTGTCTCCGTGAAAAATAACACGGTGGTGACAGTGATGGATCCCAACCAGATGAAGGACAGCGTAGTCACTAATATTGACTCGACCGTTCTTGTGTAAGTAACAGCAATAGAGGGCTGGTCCTCCTTGAGGGGGCCCTCCAATTTTCCCCACTGATCGATTGACGTGGGTGTACAAAGACATGGAGGTCTTGTATGGGAATTCTATCATCATTATATACGGGTGTGTCGGGATTGAGCGCTCAAGGTGAAGCCTTGGGTGTGATTGGTGACAACATCGCAAACGCAAACACCACGGGTTTCAAAGCGTCCCGTGCGGAATTTCAAGACATCGTTGCGAAAAGTTTAAAAGGGATTTTAGGGGGGAACCAAATCGGACGTGGTGTAAAGATTGGTGCCGTTAACCCGATCTTAGTTCAGGGTAACGTCGATGCTACAGAGAAGTCGACGGATTTGGCAATTTCTGGGGACGGTTACTTTGTCTTGAGAGGTTCCGATGGGGAGTCCTTCACTCGTGACGGAAGTTTCAAGTTTGACCGCGATGGATACCTGGTGACCAATGATTATCAGCGGGTTCAAGGTTTTGCCGCGGACGATGATGGAAAGATCATTAACAAGATCGGGGACATTCGATTCCCAAGAGCGCTGGTTCCTGCGAAAGCGACCAAAGAAATCCGCATGGATTTGAACTTAGATTCTCGAACACAGAACATTAAGACGTTTGACCCTAAGAATCCCTATGACACTTCTCATTACTCCACAGGGATTGAAATGTATGACTCCCAAGGGAATAAACATTTAGTGAACATGTTCTTCACAAAAACCGCGGACCGCGTTTGGAACTATTACGGTATGGTTGATGGTAAAGAAGTCACCGGGGGAAAAGAAGGCGAAATGTCTCAAGTCGTGGGAGGTAAAATTACTTTTACCGTGGATGGTAAGCTGGATACCGAAGAGCAAACCTTGTCGGCGTTTAACTTCACCGGTGGTGCACTTCAAAACCAACAGGTAAAAATTGATTTTGGTGATTCTTTGACCACAGATAAAGGGGAAGGAATCGACGGATCAAAGCAATATGGTAAAGAGTCGGATTTGATCACTTGGGGACAAGATGGTTCCGCTGCGGGTACGATCAACAACCTATCGTTCAACGATGAAGGGGTATTGACCGCTCTTTACAGCAACGGTGAAACCAAAGATTTGGCACAGATTTCATTGGCGAAATTTGAAAACCCAGAAGCCATGTTTAAAGTGGGGAACAACCGCTTTAAAGAAGCCAGAGATTCTGGTGCTCCGGCAATGGGTGCTCCAAACCGAGCTGGTCGTGGAAAGATTTTTGCGAAGTCTCTTGAAAGATCAACGGTGGATTTGGCCATGGAATTCGTAAACCTGATCCAAAACCAACGAAGCTTCCAAGCGAACGCGAAGACGATCACAACCACAGATGAGCTTCTTGGTGAAGTGATCAACCTTAAGAGATAATTGATATTTGAAAGATTGACTGAGCCTCCATAAAAAAGACCATTTGATCTCGGAAAGATTCTAGGATCTTTTCGAGATCATTCTTGAGGTCTGTGGAGGATGTTTACTTTGAATCCCTAGGAATTAGTAGCAAGTGAGCTTAATCGATTTTCCATTTGGAAGTCGATCTTGAAGATAAACTGTCGTTCCCAATGGACTTTCATTGGCTAAAAATGGAGAGGTTTTAGTTTCCTCAAAGCGGTTGTATTTGTGAAAACTGATTTCCCAGTTGAGTCCTTGTTTGCCATGTAAAGTGTCGGGAATGAGACGCATTTTTGCATAAAGTGGAAAGTTAGTTTGCCTTACGATCTCGGCTCTCTCGGCATCACTGAAGATATTTATGGCTCGGTTCCAGTCCTCTTTATTTGATGTGACAACATAAGATTGAAACCCTACGGTAAAATTTTTTTCATAGGCTTGGGTCATGAGTGATTCAGATTTCCAATTCTTACCCACGTGAGTTTTCTTTTTTAAGACTTCAAACTTGCAGTACATTTTCATCGAGTACCCATCCGAGCGGGAAGCTTTCGCATGGCCAAAGCTTGGAAGAAGAGTAGCTAGACCCAAAAGTGTCACAGCAGACAGCTTCGTCCATTTTTTTGAGAGCGATTCTTTGGAAGACATCATTTTAAGATCCATCTTATAATCCTTTTTGAGTCACCCAAACCCTGGGTGGTTCCAATTTCCTCGAATAGATAGAGCAAAGGGGAGGCCAAAGTGGGAAGCGACCCATTGACGCTCGCTTGGAAGCTTTTCAAGGGGGTGACAAAAAGGGGCTTTTTGAGCAAGGGGTGCTGGGCACTTCGGGGTGACGGTTTACATTGGTATTTAGGATCGAACTCCAAGTATGAAGACTGATGATCAAAGGCGGATTTTCTATCTTAAGCCACGTCACAAGACCTTTTGTTTCCGGCTCATTGTTCGCCTCGGATCCGGGATTATAGCGACGTTCTGCGACGTCTTGGGACCAATTATAGGTGGGCATGTTACCGTTCAAGTTCATGCAGAATTGAGGCATTTTTGATTTTCACCTTCCATTTATAACAATCTTGCTGCCGTAACCCTAAATAAGGAATTGAAAGATTTGTATCCGCAGTAAAATAAATAATATCTATTGACAGTATTTTGGCAGCTTAAGAATCCCCGTAGAAGAGTTTTCATTTAAAATATGAGGTCGGAGATGTCCCTCATCATTCTGCGCCTAGGGCGAAGTCACAACGACTCAAAATCCTGTATGACAGTGGTTCTTCATCTGTTTAGAAATTTTAAAATACCTCAAGAATTCCAACTTCAGATCCCATGTTACATTGTGATTTATGAAACAATTGAATCTGATGCCAAAACCAAGTTTAGAATGTGGGGGGTCCCTAAAGAATTCCAGAAAACAAAGGCGAATTCTTTGTTCAAAAAGGCCGCTTCATCTTGTCCTTAAATCGAAGAAAAAAAGCCTTTTTAAGAGCCGGGACTTCATTCGAAGAACCCTGAACCGACAGGGGGAAAAATTTAATCATCGAATTCTAACCTGGAGTGTTCAAAAGGATCATATCCATATCCTTTTGCGAATCAGTGATCGGCAAAACTATATCAAATTCATTCGCGCTTTCACGGGTTTGCTTGCACGAAAGCTTGGAAGGGGAATTTGGAAATTTAGACCTTTCACTCGAGTTTTGAGTTGGGGAAGAGAGACCTGGAATGTAAACAACTACATCTTCAGAAATGAGATGGAAGTCTTTAAATTTTGGAAGTATAAGCCCCGGGAAGGCCGGCCTGACTGAAGAAGCCAGCTTAAAAAATCTTACTTTGAATAGATCAATTTCGCGTGCATCAACTCTGCAGGGATGTCCAACTCAAGGGTGGCCGCTGTATTCGCCAGTAGAATTCCATTCCCCGCATACAAGTTTGCAGAAACCAGGCTCACAGCTCCATTGGTCAGCGCTCGAACTCCACCCCCAAACAAGAGGGCCTGCCCCATAGAAACTCCGTAGTAAAGGCCTTCGAAGTCTTGAAGGGTATTCGCGCTCCAATTGTAAAAGCGACTGGCCTGATGATTTCCTGCAGCCATCATCAGAAAGCCACTGTGGCGGGTGACCATTTGACCCTGAACTTCAATCTGAGCTCCACCTTGTTGCGAAAGAACCAGAGTGACGGGCAGAACAAAATTGGAATCCACATCCGTTTCTTTTCCTCGAAGAAACCCTTCGGTTCCGGGAACCTTTGCTCGTGAAACCAAATCAATAGATTTAATGTTCAATTGATCAAGAGTGTTTTCCATGGAGTTGGCAAAACTTTGATTTCCAAGAAGGAGGGCAAATGCGGCAATAAGCACTTTATGCATAAGGTTTTGTCCGGAGCTGGATCTGCTGTTTTTGTTCATAAGAGGTCCTCCAAAGTCTGTGAATCAAATGCCTCGAGCCGATTTTGATGCAATCGAAAGGCCAGTTTCTATGTCGAAGAACGTGGAAATCAGTTCAATGGAATATCAAAGCTCTCTGCATCCTTCTTGTACTGAAGGTCCAATTTCAAGCGAGATTTGGACTTCACAGGAAGCTCCATAGAATAGCCCTCACCCTCCAAGTTCTTCTTCGGGCTCAATTGGTAGACCTTTCCATTGGAATGGAGGGTGGCCGTCAAACCCAGTTCAGAGACCTCCAAGGTGGCGGCCTTTTTTCCAGTGACCAGAATGTCTAATTTTTTGCCGGTCGGGGTGATTTTTACGGTAAAGAGCTTTCCTTCCTGCATTTTCGGAAAGCGCATGGGATCTAAGTTTTCTTTTTGAGCAAATGAAAGTGTGGAAAGAAGAAGTGTTGCAATCAATATCAAAGACTTCATGGGGCCTCCCTACAGTGACTTGAAAAGCCCAACCTTAATGCAGAACCGTTAAAAACCCAATGAAAAGCTTTGCCTTAGGTGGACAAAACCTCAGCCAAAGACATCATCTGAGGGGGAACCTTCTTGGTTTTGCCAATCACTGACTTCAAAGGAACCGTGACAAGTTCGCCCTTTTGCTCTGCGATCATCACTCCCAGTTCGCCCTTCTTTAAACATTCCACCGCCATTCCGCCCATCCGAGAAGCCATGATGCGGTCTCTTGCGGTGGGTGAGCCCCCTCTTTGAACGTGACCCAAAACGCAAACTTTCGCTTCGAACTGAGATTTCCTTCGAATCTGTTCGGCCAAATCATAGGCCCGCCCGGGGTTTTGTCCTTCAGAGGCAACGAGGATGCTGCTCATTTTTCCACGGGCAATTCCCTGTCGGATGTGTTGAATGGTTGCATCGATGGAAGTGAAGTTTTCAGGAATAAAAACCGCCTCGGCTCCACCAGCCAAAGCCACATCCACAGCAATAAATCCGGACTCGCGGCCCATCACTTCCACAATAAATAAACGGTCGTGGCTTGCCGCTGTGTCACGGATGCGATCAATGGCTTCGAGTGCCGTATTCACAGCCGTATCAAAGCCAATGGTGTAGTCCGTTCCAAAGATGTCGTTATCAATGGTGCCAGGAAGTCCAAGAACGGGAACTCCATGTTCTTCAGTCAATGCCAGTGCACCGGTGTAAGTTCCGTCGCCGCCAATTGTGACCAAGGCGTCCAATCCTAAGCTTTTAAAATTTTCGGCCGCAAGTTTTCGGCCTTCGGCTTGATACATTTCCTGACAGCGACCCGCCTTTAAAAAGGTTCCGCCACGTTGGATGGTGTTGGCCACTGAGCCTGCGTCCAAGGGAATCAAATCTTTTTGCAGAAGCCCTTGGTATCCGTGAAGAATGCCGTAGCACTCGAATCCCGATTGAATCCCAGATCGTACCACCGCGCGGATGGCCGCATTCATTCCAGGAGAGTCTCCACCACTTGTTAAAATGCCAATTTTTTGAATGTTCATACTCTCAAGTTGGCGCAAAAAAAAAGGGACCGTCAAGGTCCCTTTTTTCGATTTATCAAATCAAAGCTCAATTACTTAAGCATTGTTTTGAATTCTGCTCCAGGACGGAACTTAGGAAAAGAAGAAGCTGGAATTTTAATGGTTTTTCCAGTTTGAGGATTGCGTCCAGTACGAGCTTTTCTTTTCGCTTTCAAGAAAGTACCAAAACCAACGAGTTTTACATCGTTTCCTTTTTTAACGGATTTTTTGATGTTGGTGATTGTTGCGTCCAAAACTCTTTCTGTGTCTGCTTTTGTAAGACCAGTTTCGCTTGCAACTTTTTCGATCAATTCTGCTTTGTTCATAATGTATCCCCCATATGATGAACGTTGTTTTGTTTTGAACTGTCCTACATTGAAGCTAGGATTGGGTTTGCCGTCAAAGAAAAAAAATCAATGCACTTCATTTTTTGCGGGGGAATTTTCATTGACAGTCGGCGCATCTCGATCCACTGCAGGGATTTTGAAGCTTTCATCGGCCCATTGTCCCAGATCTAAAAGCTGACAACGTTCACTGCAAAAGGGTCGGTTTTTATTTTCTGGAGAAAAAAGACTTGGTTTTTTACAGGTGGGGCAGGTGACCCATTTTTCTTGTTTCATGCCCCGAGAGTTAACACAATCGGGGCTGAGAGTCTATTTTCAGGAACAAAAGACCATCTATTTAGTGATGGTGCCTTTGGCGATAACTACACCTTGATAGGTGATGGTCATGTGAAGACCATTTCGAGAAACATCTGTGGGGGAAAATTTGAACAGCAATTGCTCATCCACCGCACGAGTTGCATACAAGCCTCGCACATTTGCGGTAAATCCATCCGCAGTGGGGTAGGCATAGGCGCTTCGTTGAAGTGAAAAGCCGGAAGTAGCACCATTGTAAGCATTCAAGAAGATGGACATCATTCGTGCTCCGCCGCCATTTCGGCTGTTCATTTGAACGCCAAAGAAAGAAGAACCTAAAACTCCTTGGATGCCCATGTGAACACCATTCAAGTAGGGAGTTTGGTAGTTGCCTTCGGCGATGCGAATGAAAGCATAAATTTGTGTGGGAGTGATGCAGTAGCTGGAGCTGTATCCACGACAAGAGCCAGATCGGATCATCAATTCTTGAAACTTTGCTGCGTTCACAACAGGAATGGCCGCATCGTATTCGCCAGATGGAATTGCCGAGTAGGTTTGTCCAGGAACACAGGTGTTGTTGTAGAAACCATATCCAGAAGGACAATTGCGTGGTGCCAAACATCCATAAGATGCGTGGTAAACCTGCCAGTGTTCACATTGAAAATCTGGTGTGGGTGCAGGCGGTGCAACTGTGGTGGTGGTGTCCGTAGGAGTGGTCGCCGTGGCGCCGCCACCATCATCGGACTTGTTTCCGCAGCTGACATTGAGAGCCAAGCTCAAAGCCGCAAACATCAAAGTCAGTGTCTTTTTCATTTCATCACTCCTTACAAGTAAACGTCATCACGGGCCCTTTGTGCCCAATCCCTTTAATTTCAAAGGCTGTGCCGAGCTCAGAATTGAAAAAACGATATTAGGAATTACAGAGTGCCCTTTTTGAGCCTTTTGGATGCCGAAAATGGGCTCACCAGGAACATATTTCCTAGACCTGGTCTTAAGGCGAGAGAGGGAGCCCCATTTGACTCCACTCCCAATCATTTTAGAATTGAATGTAACCCTCTGAAGGAGCATTCATGAGTATCCGCCCCATTCGTTTTTTTGTTCTTGTTGTCCTTATGGTCTTTGGTTTTTTGGGAGCCCCACTTTGGGCCAACGTTCTGGGGGACATGCAAACCTTTGCTCCCAACACGGATGGTTTGGACTTCATCACGGTTCACAGCTCAAGGCCTTTGAAAAAAGGCTTCTTCGCTGTGGGGGGGCACTTTAGTTATGCGAAGGATCATTTGCAGGTTTTCAATCCTTTGGGGACTCAAGAGCATTTGAACTATTCTGACCAGTTGGTGGAGTTTGATACCGATGTTTCCTACGCCTTAGGAAAACAGTTGGGCGTGTTTTTGGCGGTTCCCACCTTGCTATGGCAAGAGTCTGCAAAAGATCAATCGGTGGATGTGGAAATCACCCGAGGGGTTCATGCCTTTCGCCCTGGATTTAAATATGTTTTTAGCAATGATCCAGAAGCCTTTGCCTTTGTGGGATCCGTGGACATTCCAAATGTTCAAAACAGTCCTTACACCGGGATAGATCCAAGACCGATTGTGAACTTAGAAGTGGCAAAGAATTGGAAAACTTCAGGTCGAGTGACTTACGGAACCAACTTGGGATACCGTTTGCGAGAGCCGACCGCGCGGCCCACGGATGCACAGATGTTTCCGCTGGACGATCAAGTGATTTTTTCTTTGGCTCGTTCTGCGCCATTGTTTTCAAAAACGGGATGGGTGGCGGAAGCCTTCTTTTCGGTTCCCGTGGATAAAGATCCCTACAATAAAATGGTCCATGCGGCCTCAGCTGACCTGTTGTTGGGGATTAAACATCGCATTCGTACCAACATGAACATTGATGCCGGTGTGACAGTTGAACCATTTATTGACTCTCAATCTCCAAAGTTTCGAGCCTTTGCGGGATTGGTCTATTACTTTAAGCCCACATGGTTTGATCGGTCGGCAACTCCTGAACCCGAGGAGACCATTGTCCCTGCAGAGACGGTGGATCAAGAACTGGCTGCAATGACCGATGAAGGGGATATTCCTGGCAAAGCTTCCGCACCTGTGAAGCTTGGAGCATTGAAAGTGTCTCCGCAATATGTGGAGGTGTTTGAGGGATCTACCGTTGAGTTTCAGGCTCAGTCCTTGAACGAACCCATTGTGATGGAATTGCTGTCTGGAAGTGGAATTGTCTATGATTCTGAATTCATTTACCGTGCACCGTTAAAAGCCGAGCGTGCTCGCATTCGTTTTACCGATGCCGTGGGAAGTACAAAGATTGCGCGAGTGATTGTAAAACCCATTCCTCGAGCGGATGAAACTCTTCGAATTAAAAACTTAAAGTTTGTTTTTGCGAAGGCAGAGCTGATTGACGAGTCTCAAAAAGAAATTCGTCGCATTGTTCGTGTTTTGAGAAACAAAAAAGTAAAACGAATCATTGTAGAGGGACACACGGACAGTGTGGGCTCAAACCGCTACAATCTGGAACTCAGTGAAAAACGCGCAAAGACGGTGCGCGAGATCTTAATCGACGAATTGTATCTGAAGCGGGATCAGGTTTATGCCATTGGCTTTGGTGAAGAGCGTCCCGTAGCTACAAACAAGACCGATGCGGGTCGCCAGCGCAACCGCCGGGTGGATTTGAAAGTTTATTACGAAAAGTGAGATCACATTATTCCTGGAACGGAATTAAGATTTCGCTTTCTTTTCGGCGCGGCTTTCTAAGACCATCAGAACTGCGATGGTCGTCACGCCACAAACAATGGCCGAATCGGCAATGTTGAAGGCCGGGTAGTTCCACTGATTTTTATAGTGAAAATCAAGAAAATCGATCACATAGCCAAATCGAAGACGATCAATATAGTTGCCAAGAGCTCCTCCAAAGATAGAACTCAATGCGACAACTTGAACCTTATCGGAACTTTCAACTCCTTTAAGAATGAACAAGATAATGATCATTGCCACAGGCGATACGGATAAGAAAAACAAGGTTCTTAAAGTCTCCGGCGCATCCCGAAGAAAACCAAAAGCCGCGCCAGGATTTCGAACATAAGTAAAATTAAAAAAGTTGGGGATGACAGAAACGGATTCACCCAAACCAAACTCGGAATGAACATACATTTTCGTCAACTGATCCAGTGCCACCAAAGCACATGCGATCAAAGCCAATAAAAGATATTTGGATTCAATTTTCATGGACGATCCTCACTTTTAAACAACAATCACTTGGCTCGAATTCAGAGTCAAGGCAGGAGGGCTTTCAGCTTTTCGGAGCCCAAGGCAATCAGCATTCTCAAGGCTTCGCCCTCGTCGCTTAAATTGAGACGTTTTTTGAGGGCGGAGGCCTGAGACCAGCTCAATGAATCCACATTCCACTGGGGGCCCCGAGAGGCTCCCTGTGAAACTTCGGAAGAGGCGAAAGCGGGGGAGGCTCCGACTCTTTCTGAAACTGGTTGTTGGGGGGACGATGGAGGCACACTTTTTTGGGGGGGCGTGGGCTTTTTCTCGTTTGTTGGCTTTTCAGGAGCAGAGAACTGCTCCAAATTTTTGGCCAAGTTCTTTAAATCTTGAGTGAAGGCTTCCCCGCTGACGGGGTGAGTGTCTGAAGCTTTGCTTCGACGTTTAAACTGGAGGTAAAGGGCGACCAGAGCATCTGCGTTGGTTGCTTGGCTTCTAAGGTGCTCGGGCTGTTCAGCAATCCAATCGATGGCCTTAACCAAAGTGTCCCGAGTGTAAGCTTGAGGTGGCGCTCCATATCCAGTCATAGAAGGATTCAGTTTTAATGAAGGCCCAAAACCGAAGCAATGAGTATTTTTAAGGCGGTTTCAATTCACAGAGTTGTCCACAGACTTGTCAACTGACCTGCTTAATCTGCGTAATCTTTAGCCACAATTCCGTACTTCTCAATTTTTCTCAAAAGAGTCTTTTTCGGAATATTTGCGTGAAGAGCCGTTTGATTGATGCGTCCTTTAAACATTTTCAACGCCTTCACAATAAATTCTTTTTCAAAGGCTTCTTTGTGTTTGTTGAAATCCAAATCCCCTTCAGGAATGCGCACCAAATCAGAATCCGTCTCTATGTCCATGACGTCTTCAACACTGTTTTCCATAGAGGTTTGTGTCTTAAGAGAAGAAGCAGTGGTTTGTGAAGCTTTAGGTTCTGGGAGTGAGTTCAAATCAATTCCCGTTTTCATCAAGATCTTTTCGGGCAAAGAGGAAAGTTGAATCTGCGAACTTTCTTCCAGAATAAAAGCGTGTTCAATGACATTTTCTAATTCTCGAATGTTTCCTGGCCAGTCGTATTTTTTCAAAACATTCAATGCATCCGGAGAGGGGCCTTGAATTTTTTTAGATTGCACGCGGTTGAACTTGTTCACAAACAGGTCAATCAATTGGCCCAAATCTTCCCGTCGGTCCTTTAAGGGCGGAAGAAAGATCGGCATCACATTCAGCCTGTAGTAAAGGTCTTCGCGAAATTCGCCCTTTTGAATCATCTCTTCCAAAGGGCGATTGGTGGCGGCAATGATGCGCACATGGGTTTGAATCTCGCGGTTGGATCCAATGGGTGTAAACAGTTTTTCCTGAAGCACGCGAAGCAGCTTGACCTGCATCAGTAAAGGCATGTCCCCCACTTCATCCAAAAATAGAGTTCCGCCCTCGGCAAACTGAAACTTTCCAATTTTTCTTTGATCGGCCCCGGTGAAGGATCCTTTTTCGTGTCCGAACAATTCACTTTCAAAAAGATTTTCGGGAATGGCCGAGCAATTGATCGCAACAAATTTTCCTTCTTTAAAAGAGGAGTTGTGATGAATGGCTTGAGCCACCAACTCTTTTCCTGTTCCGGATGGCCCGCGAACCAAAACAGGGGTGTCTACTTTAGAGAGCCGGTGAATGATGTGAAAGACCTTCTGCATCTGTCCGGTACGTCCAATCATTGGACGTTCTGCCGCCGACATTTCGGGGGCAGAGGCGGCCACTCGTGAAATCAAAGAGTGAGCTTCAATGGCCTTTCGCACCAAAGTCAGTAGGCGTTCTTCTTTGACGGGTTTGGAAAGATAATCAAAGGCTCCCTCTTTCACCGCGTGAACGGCATCGTTCACATTGGCGTATGCAGTCATAATCAATACGATTGCGGAGGGATCTTCTTCTTTGATTTCTTTCAATGCTTCCAGGCCAGTTTTTTGAGGCATGTCCACATCCAAAAGGACCACTTGAAAGGAGCCCGCTTTAAATTTATCAATGGCATCTTGACCATTGACCGCCTCTTCCACTTGGAAATCTCCAGCCGCCAAAAGCGCAGAGGTGACCGAAAGCCTCAATGTGGCATCGTCGTCTGCAACCAATACTTTAAGCATGAAGATCTCCTTCCGAAATTTGTGTTTCCAATTCATAGGGCAAAAACACGGTAAATGTCGAGCCCTGATTGAGTTCGCTCTCCACAGAGATGCGTCCCGCATGGAGTTCTACAAAATACTTGGCCAGATAAAGACCAAGGCCCGAACCCGAGGTGCTGTGTTCCACATTTTTCGAGCGGTAGAACTTTTCAAAAACGTTTTCTAAATCCAGCGGAGTCATTCCCACGCCTTGGTCCGCAATCTGGATGGTCACTCCACCCACACCGTCTTCGGTGGTGATCAAGACAGAGGTTCCATCCGGCGAGTATTTGATGGCATTCTCTATCAAATTGTTGAAAACCTGTTTGAGCAAGTTCTCATCGATTTTCAAACTGAACAAAGGTTCCAGCTCGGTTCTCAATGTGATGGACTTTTTCTCGGCCTGATACTGACAGCGAGAAGTGACGTCTTCCAAGACACGGTTCACATCTCCGGAACGCAAATCCAATTTCACGTCCGAACTTTCAACACGGGAAAGATTTAAAATAGAACTGACAAAGTCGGACAACTCATCTGCAGAGTTCATGATTTCATCAATGGCCAATCGCTGATTGGGAGTAAGATTGGATTGATTTTTTGAGGCAATTTCGGCCATGCCTTGAATCTTTGCCAAGGGAGTTTTTAGGTCGTGGGAAACCAATCGTAGGAAATTGCTTTTTAACTCTTCCACTTGAGTGAGCAATTTGTTTTTTTGCAAGTACTCCCAACTGCGTTTGTTCTCTTTGATCAAGCGATAGGGGATCACAAAGTAGTAACACAAAAAGATCGCCAACAGGGGCTGAGCCAATGGAATCAAAAGATCCTGGGAATAGAACAAAATCAATCCAGCGACAAAAAGCCCGGCAAAGCTAGAAAGCAAAATGGTCAGTCCCACCACCGGGCGAAACATCATCACAGAATGAATGATCAGCAAGGCCACCAGAAATGTGACTGCCATGTGCACCCACGGAGGTGTGGGGCGAGGGGCGTCGTCCAAAATCAAGGTGTCAATGGAGTTGGCTTGCAAATAGAGTTCGCTGGTATCGAAGGGTTCATTGGATAAGGGGCTGGTGATGTATTGAGAAGCCACATCTTTGGTGTCAAATCCCAAGATAATGATTTTCCCTCGGGCGAGAACCGAGTTCCAACGGTTGTTTAAAATGTTTGAAAACTCCACGGAGGGATAAGTTTTTGGATTGTGATAGCGAATATAAACCTGTTGGGAATCCAAGAATTCAAAGGTCCCAGCAATTTGGTCTTTTTTGTGAGTGCGAAAATCCGCAGCAATTTTAGGATATAAGGTCTGAGCCTTTTCATAACTCAACAGAGCTCGACGAGTGATTCCATCTTTGGCAAAAACGGTGCGGTCTGCGGTTTTCGGCGCAGGCATGCGTTTTACTTTTTCAAAGGGTTCGGCCAAAGGAGCAAACTCGGACATGCCCGTGGGTGGAAGTTCGTTTTCGGCCAAGATAAATTGGGTTTGCTTGCTGATGTTGGCGAAACGGTAAAGATCACTTTGAGTGGCTTCGAGTTTAAATGGGTTGATCAAGCTGACAATCACATGGGGCTGACTGTTGGCAAGGCTTTCGAGGATTTGATTGAACTGCTCAAGGGTGGGAGGTGCTCCCAAACGTTTGACCGTCTCTTCATGGATGGGGACCAGCATGATGTTGCCAGAGCTTGCGGGCGGCGGAGTCCATTTCATGCGCAGATCAGAAGTGAGAAATTCAATTCCATAAAATTGAAATTGGCCCAGAATCAAAGTGATCCCAAGGGCAAGCGCAACTTGAATGGCCCATTGAAGTCTTCGATTTTCTAACCAAGACTCGATCCTTCGAATCACTGTAAGACTCCTCCTTTGAGACTTCCCGTCGCGCTCTTTTAAAGCAAAGATGCGGCCAAGATGTAAAAAGGATAAGTTCTTGAAATGAGTGTCATTGTGACACCAAAAAAAAGAACTTCCTGTGGAGGAAGTTCTTGAGTGTCAAAACTTTAGTCAATCTAAAAATCAGTTGAGAGCAGACTCTTCTTGTCCTGCAGGTCGTTCTTCATCCGCTCCAGTGTTTTCAGCACTTTGAGTTTGTGTCTTTTCAACAGAGTAAATCAAACGCACTTCCTGGTTGGTTTTTCCGTCTGTACTTGTGAAAGACAAAAGAATTTCAACTTCAGACTCGGCCTTTTTCACTTGGCTCAAAACAGCTCCAAGAGAAAGATCCTTGCTGATGAATTCTTTAAAATCTGCTTGGTGAGTACTTACGGTGGAAGAGGCCAGAATTTCGACCATGTCCTCAGAGAGATTTTTCGACTGGATTTCGCCGGTGTTCAAAGACAAGACTCCGCCAAGAAGGGAAGGACGAAGAGAAAATTTCTTCGGATCTTTATCGGCTCCAGAAAGAAGTTGTCCTGTACCGCCAACCTCTCCTTGAGAGAGAACATCAATTCCAATCAATGAGCCGGAAAACTGACCCACAGAGGTCAGGCCCAATCCAAGATCCATATTGACCATAGAGGATTGTCCGTTTTGATCTTTTTCGACGGACTTGGCGACCAAACCGGTAAAGACTTTTTTATTGTCGTCATCCATTTGATAAACAAGAACAGAAAATTTTTGAAGATTTAGTTTTGAGCCACTCAGTTCTTCCCATGAAACCACCTGTGCATTTGGAAGGGCCAACTTTGAAGAAGCTTCTAAGATGCCTGATTGGTTTTCGGTGGTTCCGCCCACTTGAGCGCCAGAAACGTCTGCTTTTTTGGCGGGATCTGTGTTTTTTGTAGAGTCGCCCTCAGAAGAAGCGGGATTTGTTCCTTCTTCTTTGGTGGTTTTGTCTGCTCCTGTGATTTGACCGGCAATGCGCTGTCTTTTTTCAGCGGACTTGCCAGAACAACCCACAGTGAATCCGAGGGATAAACTTGCGATCAATGCGATCATAAACGGTCTTGTCATAAATGGACTCCTCAATCTTATTTTATAAACCAACCTTACCCCCTCATGTTTCATGAACCGTGCCCATGTTCGTGGGGCCAGGGAGCAAAGTAGAGAGGCCTGCTGCGGCGAGTTCGCCTTCACCAAGCCCATTTTCGTCACCCCTCACCCAACTTTGTCCTTTCCCGACCCTGCCTCTCCGGCTTTTATTGTGGGGTAGGAGCGTGCCACATCATAAAATTGGTGTTGATATAGGTGGAGTTGAGGAAGCCACATCTTTGTAAGATCTTGTTTTGGAAGGCT